>Ga0307375_10001970_pt1 | contig 21655 bp, 30 predicted proteins | sample TR1MG_FD_202531 | JGI IMG/M metagenome (GOLD analysis project Ga0307375, IMG submission 202531) | Soil microbial communities from Risofladan, Vaasa, Finland - TR-1 | ecosystem: Environmental > Terrestrial > Soil > Coastal area > Acid sulfate soil | place: Finland: Risofladan, Vaasa | collected...
CGAATATTAGCGTAGGAGTGACCCGTGGTGAGTCACTCCTACTAATTGCCTGCTTGCCCCCAGGATGCACCTTGCTACTTTTTGGCTGCTTCCTTCGCAGCCTTGGCCTTTGCGGCTTCCTCTGCAGCTATTCGCGCGTTGGCCTCCGCCACCTCTTTCTCAATCTGGGCTTTCTTTTCCGCTAGTGCCTTGGCACCCTCTTCCTCAGATGCATCCACGAACCGGTCGGAACCGTCGGACATCTTGAGGTTCTTGATTACGGTGTAGTATGCCATGGTATCCAGCGGGTCGGCGCCGGCTTCGGTTGCGAGGGATTTGCCAACCGCGGCCTTCGAGGCGTACACGGTGCCGGTTTTCAGGTCTTTGGTCGGGGTTGGTTTTCTCTTGCCACCGAAGAGTCCCTTGGGCTTGGTGACGGCGGTTTTCTTGACATCTTCAACAGACTTGACTATCGCTTCAACCTTGTCGATGAGTTCCATCACCACGCCTTCAATGGCTGAGATTCTTTCCTCAATGCTCGCTGGGACTTCTTCCGCTGTTTCCTCTGTTACTTTCTCAGGGTCTGCCATAATGGATTGTACCTCCAATGAATTATTTTGTTCACTGGCAACCCTGAGGGCAAGCTGGCGATAATATTCAGTTTTTAAGGAGCGGTTAATGTATCCGCCTTCTAGTAATCTCTGTTCTGCGTCTTTCGAAATGCCATTTTTTATTCTCATGAAAATTATAACATACTGGAACGAAAATGTAAATAAAATATTCATTTTATTAAAACAGTAATTACTGTTTTAATTTTTTTATCTACGAATAAAGGATGAATGATTATTCATGGTCTCGTGGCCGGGCTCCTCAATTACATAACCCCTTGTCTCTGAAGTCTGCGTCTTCTCTTAGCCTTTCTGTTATACCTTTTGGCTGACTCCTCGAAGACAATGACCTTACAATTTCCACAGTACTTTGGTTTGCCTGACTTCCTGGTGTAAAATATCTCACCACACCTCTCACAAGTTATCTCCCTTGCTGGTCCTATGGGTTTCTCTTTGTATTGTGTTACGGTTATGGGTCTCATGGTCTTGCACTCCTATGGTTTCACAATCAGGTCATTCAAGGCTGCGATCGCTTTCCTTAGGTCCCTATCAAGCAGTCCCTCAAAGACTGTGTTCACTAGTTGCCCCTCACGGGTAAGTCTTGTAATAAGGCGAACCTTATTCGCAAGCTTTGCATCACTAAGAGAGTCTTCTATCTCTACAGCCCAGTCACCAATACGCGTAGCCAGGTAATCAATATCGATTATCACATCATCCCTTGACTGGTCAAGCCCTGCAAGTACTACGAGGTGGTCAAGGAGCAAACCATACTGCTTTTGTGAGGGAGTAAGCGTCATCTTGTATTTAGGTATTGCACCCTCTGGTGCAACTTCTGCAGGTACTCTCCTGCGTTTCTTCGGCTTCTCTGGAGGTGGAGCAACTTCTGTCGGGGGAACGAAAGCTACCTTCTGGGGTGCCGACCAGCCTTCTTTCCACGCCCTGGTCAAGTCAAGCCAAGACTTCTCATCTTCCCTGCCAATACTAGTGAGTTTGAAGACCCTGCGCATAGCAATGACAGCACGTACTCGGTCTGTTTTCTCAATAGAGTAGAGGCTGCCATGTGGTGGAGGGAAGTTCATTGGTTCTGTGCGCACAAGTTCTACCAACCCGAGCAACTGAGCGAACTTGAACATCGTATACCAGGAGGAGTGATTCATTCCCTTAATGCGCTTGGCGCGGGGACGAAGTTGGTTATGGCGTTCAAGAAGTGCTTTGTAAGCGGAATGAAGATCCGTTATCGCAGCTTCAGTGACGAGTTCACCGGTCTCCAGGGGGATCTCACCAAGCAGGACTTGCTTAGTGATGAGACCTGGCCTTATCGGACTAGCTGCTCTACCTCTGGGTGTTCCCACTAGATATAGCTCTCTTCACCAGAACCCTGGATAAACATCCTGATATTGTGTGCATACCTTTCTACGGATGGCCCCACGTTTGCCGTTAGCCTTCTCTCGTATGCTTGCCTGCGCTTTTCTTTGTTCTTTTCCCTGGTTTCATTGTACTTCTGTATCTTTTCCTCGTCCACTGGCTGTGTTCCGAAGTAAGCAGAGCGCATCCTGCGTACATGTTGGTCGGTTTGGAATTGGTATCTCTGGTCGAACTGCTGCAAGAGTAGAGAGTTGTTAAACTCCAGAGTTCTCCTGTATGAGTCCGTGATTTCTGGATTTATACCAGAATAGCTTGTCATCTTCCTGTTTCCTCCTTTGCTATTGCTCTACCTCTTGGTGTACTCATAATGCACTAATATAAAAGTCTGGGGTTACACTATAATTGCAAATGCGCTGTATTGTAGTGCAAAGTTGTATAGGGCATGCTCGTGTGTCCAAAGCTGGTGAAGCTAAGTTTAGCTTTGGTAGCATAATATGTAATTGCAGCAGTATGCTTGTCACTATACGACTCCTAGCTCATGCCTTAACATCCCGAGGCAGAACACCAACCCCAGCGAAGCCAAACTGGAGAACCCCGATTACAGCCAAGGCACCCCACGGGACGGGAGAGAGACGGAGCAAGCGACCGGCCTTGGTTTCCCGGGTGTCCTGCCTCGAGCATAATTACCTCCGTCATAGTTTATACTAAAGTAACCCCATAAATGTCGTGTATCCAGTCAGCGATAGCATTGTCGTAGCCGATTATTCCTTCCCATTCCAGGCAGTGGCGAAATACTGCGTTATGGGGCATGTTGTTGATTTCCTCATCCCGTGAGGTGTCGTATGGTTCAAGACCAAGATGCTGGCGCACCTTTTCCATGATGTAGTTAGTGTACTTTGGTGCAGAGACCTGCTGGTCAATCCAGTTCTTTGCGCTGTCCAATGAATCAAATGTCTGGCTGTAGTCGCCACGAGTCATTTTCTCTTCATTGTCGTAGAGCACAACTTCTTGTGGCATTAGGCCAGGTGTTAACCATCGTTCTTCTATATAGTAGCCTTTGTACTGTTCCATCGTTACCTCCCTATATACTCCATTCTTTCTTCTGCACTCCATGGGCCATGCTTCCCAACCCGTGCAACCATTATTGCTGCTTCCTCACTAGTGTACCTATCCTCAACTATAGGGTCAACCAACCCATAAAACTTCTCAATAGGCATTACAGCTTGTGATGACGGCTCCCATACAGTACCATCAGGTAACTCAACCCACGCATGGCCAATTCGTCTACCCAAGCTGATTGCGGTGCCGTGAGCAAGAATCGCTTCAGAGTGTTGCATTGCATACCGCCAGGCGTCGGGGTAGCAGGTGCCTGTAGGAGTAGTGACAACTCCCCCAAGAGGACTAGTGCTTCGTGGAGGACCTGGCTGCACAATGCGGATGGGCCTGTGAGTGGACTCACTAAACAGGTAATGTGGCACATCATTCAGCATGAACTTCGCCAGCATGATGGCGATCATTCCATTTAGTGCTTGTTGTATCACTTTGCTAATGCCTCCAGTGTTGCCTCAAGTGCGTAGTCTAATGGTCCCTCATGTAACGCAAAGAACATCATAATGTACTTGCCTCTCTCGTGCATCATGTGGAAGGTTGCGTCGATAGCCAACACCTTGTCTAGCCTGGCGGGAAACTCTTTGCTGAACCACACGCGCCTTAGATCAAGCGCAGTGGTCACCACCCTTAGCATTTCACGGCTCTCAAGTATAGTGCGTGCCTCGTACTGGAGTTGCTCTATGTAGGTATCTAAATCTTCACCTAGTGAGAACTCACCGATCATCTTGTCCAGCTCCGTTTTGAGGTAATAATACACCTTGTCAACGGTTTTATCTGGAGCCCGGTTTGTGGCAATTAGGTAATAGCCACCGAATGCCAGCCTCACGTTGTGTAGTGTTTCCTCTGACAATATTGCGGAATCTTCCCAGTACATTGCTTTCAAAGGCACATCTCTCGATTCCGCATACTCAAGGAGTTCTTCCCACCCAGGCTCAGAAGAATTACCTTGCTTGAGAGGAATACCCATGCCCAAGGCGTGTGGAACATCATTCAGGCAGAACTTCGCCAGCATGAGTGCTATCATCCCATTCATTGCTTGTTGTACTGGTATCATGCTAAATACTGCTCCCTTGCTACTTCAATAACTTGCTCGAATTTGACATTGCAAGCACCAATATCAAGGCCTGACCATCTTGCCTTTTTCATCATCATCCCGTCACTAAACCTATACGTGTATAGGAATATCTGACAGCTGTTCTTTCGTTTTTCCATGTATACCAGAAGTGATCCAACCCAGTGGTATACAACTGTTCCTGGTGGTTTACGGATCATTGTTGTGAATTCTTCACCCTTTTTCTCCGAGAATGGTGGGGGTATATACCAGCTCATACCCGTCTTGTGGAGTATTGGCTCTAACTGTGCTTTGGTTATTTCCCTTGGTAGTGTCATCTTAGGCCTGCGCAGCCTCCAATCTCAGCTCTTTCTTCTCTTCTTCTACTTTCTCTGCCTTTGACATCTCGCTTGCACACCAAGGACAAAACACCCTTCTTGAGAGTATAGGAGGCTTCTCGACCTCAATTCTCAGCACACCATGCTTTGGGCAACAGAACATGTAAGTCTTGCTCATATCGTTGGGTATGTCCTCCCTTCAGATTTGCTAGCGAGAAAGTAAACTCCGGTGTCTACTTTCCTGAATAGTTCCTTGCGCCAGTTCAAGCACGCTAGCACTCTTGCTTTTGTGACCCTGGTACTCGGGTTTCGGCTCTGGACCATACTTGTGATTATATCATAATGAAGGGCTTCACCATGGGTTGCTAGCGTATTGTAGCACGCCCGAGCTAGTGCATCCGACTTCACTCTCCTCTGGAATGCTACTTCCGCCTCAAGTTCCCGTATCATGCGGCCGGCTTCACCATAGCTGCGCACAGAAGGCTCTGGTCTCCTAGCCGCTGCAGACAACTTCGCAATGTACCTCAGCTGTCCTGGGGTAGGATCACGGTCATCGTAAAATCCCCTAGCTATACTCATACTCTGCCCTGTTGTCCCATATCTTGTCAAAGTCAGTGGTACCACCAGCGTACCTTATCTTCACCGGTTCTGGATAGTCGTCTATTATCACGAACTCATATTTGTATATTCGCCATCCAGGTTCATCATCTAATGTTCCTGGTAATGCTTCGCCAACATATAATGGGAAAGCAGACTCAGTGAGTTCAGCATTCAGTATGAGGTTGGCAGGACCAAGCCACCAAGAGCCATATCGATCAGCCTCTGTGGCAGCTATCGCAATCCGTGGCTGCTGGATTTGTTGGATGATCATGATCGCCATTACTCCCGTTACAGAAATCATCATCACTGATCTGAGCATCTTAACGTCTTGATCTTCAATAACATTAGTAGTCATCATCATAAAACCTCCGCCATCTCGATTATCTCTCCAGCTATCTTCTTTGGTGGGTTTACAACTTTGATGAATGCAGTCGCCATAAACACCATTATCATCCCAACGATTGCACTACCAAACATACCAGTCATCATGCCAGTTATCTCAGAATTGGTAATCTCGAGGTCTTCTGCTGCCTCGAGTATGTTCTTTGCAATGCCTGGTGATAAACTCATCTGTTACCTTAAACCTTTCGTGAATGCCGACAATTCCGACATACGGTTATACACAAAATTGGCTTCATCCTGCTCGACCCTATTCACGACCCAATGTTCATGCTTGCTGTCGTTGGCATTTGCGATGACACCATCCTGGAACATGTTCTCCACAAGCGTCTCGACCATGCTTGTCTCATGGTCTGTAGCTTTCCTGTGTGAAGAGAGAGCCACAGCAACGTTTCTGTCATCGTAGGCAACTGTGCAGTAGCTAGAACGGCAGAATACTCCACCCTCTTTAATGTTCAATCTACACCAGTAGCAGTTTCCTACCTCTTCATCTTTTTCCCTAACCACCCTATATATTGTGTGCGTGCTTACTCCTACTCGAGCAGCTATCACATCCACCGACGCGTGCATGCTGTGCATTGCCATTATCATAATATCTCTTGCTAAGTTCTTCAGCCTCCGGGACTCAAGGATCACACAGAACGGAAAGGGGCACTCACTGCAGCTCATTATGTCAACTCCGACTTTCCTGCCGAGAGCTCTTAGGGCATCTTTACAACCCTCATCCCTGGGGTGATCTTCCTCGTGTACGCTCATTTATGTCCTTATGAGAATATTGGTATATCACCTGGCCGAAGAGGAAGAGTTGCACGACCTTGCTCAATAAGGAAGTTGAATTCCCTGCCACACTTCTTGCAGATGTCAGCATACACTCTTGCCGCTGGTATCCTGGCTCCAGCTAAGGGGGGCCTCCTGGCGTCGACTATGGTATACACACTCGCCATTACGTGACCAACAACATCCTCTCCCATATTTCCCATTGCTATTTCATCTCTCACTATTCCGGCCATAACACCGGCATCCTTTTCTCCACAATGTGTACAGTCTCTGGTGTTGAGTATTACTTTCATCTTGCTTGTACCTCCCTTAACTCTCTTTTAGTTCCACTGGGCTGTTTGTATTAGCTCCCTTGTGAAGAGCTGAAAGTGCACGGCGAATTTAGCGTCCGCCATGTTCTGAATCCTGAACCTCATGCCAACCTCATCGAGCTTCTCATCCAAGAGAAGGAGCTCAGGAGCTTTCTCTTCTCTAAAGCGCCTGAACTGCTCATCAATTATTGCGCTCACCTTTTTGTCTTCAGTTACCATGATGGTATCCTCTTCTTTGTGTCTATTGCTTTGAAGCGTCCATAAATGTTAGCAGTGGTTGTGATACTTCTATGCCCTAGATGCATTTGTACATCATGCAACGTAGCCCCACTCAACAGCATTTGTACTGCCCTTGAGTGCCTGAAAATGTGTGGGTGCATCTTGATACCAATCCTCTCGCCAAGTTTCTTGACGGTCCTCCATGCGTCATAATACTCCAAGTCCATGAAAACTAGCTTGGAGTTGGATTTCCTAACCTTTAGCCATACATCTAGTTCAGCTAGAGCCTTATCACTAATATTGACCATCTCAAGCCTACCACCCTTACGAGTCACACCTATGAGACCATTATCCCGGTCAATATCAGCCAGCTTTAGGCCAAGAAGCTCACTAATACGCACAGCAGTATCGAATAGCACAACCACTAGGACTTTCTCTAGGTTTGAGATACAAGACTGTAATACTACCATGATCTGTCCCATGCTTAGGTAATCAGGTTCCCCAATCCTGATAGTAGGGCAATCAAGGTGAATCTCCACACCCTTCCACCTGAAATAGCGCATGATAGCATGTGCCCGTGTACTTATCGTGCTTGGAGCTCTTCCAGCCTTTGCTAGCGAATCTATGTATGATTGAGCAGCTGCAGCGGTTTGACTGCCCCCATTGTTGCTAGCAAACCACATCTGGAGTGCATTCATGTACACAGCCACAGTGCCAGGTTGCACCCGGAGGGAAAGGTAGTCCCTGAATTGTGTCAGTTCTTGTATGTCACTCATAGCAATAAAACTTCCATCATTCTGATTTTACACTGTTGTAGTTTTATTGTAAACCTTCAGCCTACACATACCAGCAAAACTTTTTTCAGCACTTTATTCGGTTTTCTTCTTCTTAAAAACTCCTGCGACCCTGTTACCGCCAACCTCAACGCCGGCTCCACTCAAGAAAGCAAATAGGTAGAAGATTGGTGTTACTGGTCCCGAATAGTCCATGACTGTTGCGATAGCGATAGCGCCCACAAACGATCTGATCGTGGAACTGGTGAACTTCTTCCAGTTCCAAGGTGTAGCCTGCTCAGTCCATCCGAGCAAAGCTGTAGCCAGGCCGCCTACAAAAGCTGCCAAGGCTATCATGATGATATTGATTTCCATGATGTCCTCCTTTCCAATTATTCTGATTACCCCATTGTTACTTCGTGTGGCGTGTATAATGGGTCATCTATGTCCATTACCACGCCGGTCTGTGGTTCTAGTTGAAAGAGTAGTCTGCTGTTAGCATCACGGATGGTACACCAAGCGTGGGACTCTTTGACTCCACGTCCTACGTCTGCTAGTCCGTCTACACGAGCACACGTGTTTATCTTGAAGTCCTCGGCTACATGGACCTTGAACCAGTCTGCTGAGTTGTCGCAGTCAAAGATGTCAGTGTAATACTTTGGCAGCTTGGGCAACAAGTATTCAATGATCTTGCGCCAGTCATCCCACCCTGGTGAATAGAAGAAGTGATCGTCTAGCTTTACTCGTTCCCACGTAATACCAGACTCTGCGAGTGCAAGCTGCATACCTGTTATGGTAAGACATTCCACAGAGCTAATCAATGGCTTATGCACCACGCTTACGTTGAATTTGCTCATGTGTACTTCCTTATTGCTTTTATTCCAGTCCCAGTTTGTACCCTTATCCTAGAAGCATTAGGGTCGTCAGTAGCAACTAGCTCTAGCCCATAGGTTATGCCATCCTTTCTTATTCTCAAGGGATTAGTGCCTACATCGCAAAGGGCAAGCTCACCCTCTCCCTGAACGTTCATTCCGTGATAATAAGCTGCTAATTCCACCTCATTAAAGTCTGCCTCGTGTAACCTCGCCTCCCTACCCTTTTTGTCGGTAGAGTATCTTACCCGCAGGGCAGTAACAGACTCAGTGCTGCCTATGGGGTATTCAACCCAGGTATCAAAAGTTCCAGCACCAGAAAAGATGTTATTCCAACCACCGAGATAAAAAACATCTACCTCTGTATTGGTTATGTTGGTAGACTCCCTGCCTGACCATATCCGAACCTTGTCGCAGAAAATAGCTGAGTGAGTCAGTTCAAGGTGGTTACCATAACCGACATCACTGATGTCCTCATAGGCATAAGTTCCCGTATTCTCGTCATAGGCAAGGGTTTCATCAGCCCATGTTACACCGCCATCTACAAATCCAGTCGGGCTTATCCAACTCATAGGTCAGTCCTTAGCCATATTTGCCCATCAGCAGGTCCACTGGGATCGTCCGTCCTGTTTTCAATGACAAACGTTGTGGCCTGCTGTTTATTAAAGTCAACGGCACCATCGGGTGCCCCACATTCGTTTAGTTTTGGTATAGGTCCCGACGGTCCAGAAGGCCCGCTTGGCCCACTCGGTCCTGTAGCTCCAGTGCCAGACGGCCCAGATGGTCCCGAAGGGCCGCTAGGTCCTGTAGTTCCTACTCCCGACGGTCCTGACGGTCCACTAGGACCAGTACTGCCAGTTGCTCCCCCTAGTCCAGAAGGCCCACTTGGACCTGAGGGCCCTGTAGAACCAGTTGCGCCTGAAGGTCCTGAAGGCCCAGACGGGCCAGTTGTTCCTACGCCAGACGGACCAGAAGGACCACTAGGTCCTGTCGTTCCAATTCCCGAAGGACCACTTGGGCCAGAAGGGCCAGATAGTCCAGACGGCCCGCTCGGTCCTGTGGCTCCAGTCGCTCCTGAACCTCCAGCTGGCCCAGATGGACCTGATGGACCAGAAGGTCCTGTGGCTCCCGTAGTCCCAGCACCAGTTGGACCCGATGGACCAGTTGCGCCAGTTACCCCAGCTCCCAAAGGTCCTGAAGGCCCCGAAGGTCCGGTAGCTCCGGTAGTTCCCGCCCCACTAGGACCGCTTGGACCAGTTGCACCTGTGGTTCCTGCACCAGAAGGACCACTTGGACCGCTGGGCCCGGTGGCTCCAGTTGCCCCACCGGGTCCGCTAGGACCAGAAGGCCCCGTAGCACCTGTTGTTCCAGCTCCAGTAGGTCCACTTGGCCCACTTGGACCTGTAGTACCTACACCACTAGGCCCTGATGGTCCACTTGGTCCTGTGGTTCCAGTTCCTGAAGGTCCACTTGGCCCTGAAGGTCCTGTCCCGCCTGCCACGCCCGAAGGACCAGATGGTCCAGACGGGCCTGTCGCTCCAGCAGCACCTGATAGACCTGAGGGACCTGAGGGACCTGATGGTCCAGATAACCCGCCTGACCCTGAAGGTCCCGATGGACCACTTGGTCCGCTTGGACCAGTAGAACTCGCCCCACTTGGTCCAGAAGGTCCTGATGGTCCTGTCGCGCCTGCTCCTGAAGGTCCAGATGGCCCGCTTGGTCCACTAGGACCAGTAGACCCTACTCCTGGTGGTCCTGATGGTCCACTTAGACCGCTAGGTCCAGTGGCACCAGAACTGCCTGCAGGTCCACTCGGACCACTTGGCCCTGTAGCTCCACCAGTTCCAGAAGGACCACTAGGTCCTGATGGTCCTGTACTTCCTATACCGCTTGGCCCAGATGGTCCGCTGGGACCAGTTGCACCTGTTGTTCCAGCTCCTGATGGTCCACTAGGTCCTGTTGCGCCCGCAGATCCAGATGGACCACTTGGACCAGTAGCACTTGTAGCACCAGTTATTCCTTGAGTACCTGACGGACCAGATGGCCCACTTGGTCCAGACGTACCGGCACCTATAGGACCACTGGGTCCCGAAGGACCGGTAGCTCCTACAGTTCCAGGTGCGCCAGCTCCGCCGGCTGGACCTGATGGTCCACTAACCCCAGCAGGGCCTGATGGGCCTGTAGCACCAGTTACACCAGCACCAGTTGGTCCTAATGGCCCACTGGGTCCAGATGGCCCAGAAACTCCTCCACTGCCTCCCCCACCAGCACCTGTTGGGCCTGAGGGGCCATGGGGACCAGATGGACCACTAGATCCAACAGGGCCTGCTGGTCCTACTTCAACAGCCGGCCTTACCGATACTCCCGGTTTTGACGTCGTCATTAGAATTCACCTATTACTCTCACTGAAGCGGTCTTTCCTGTGTCGCAAATGAAGTAGATGTTAGATATTCTCTCAAGGGCGCCAATACGGCTAATCGCTGCAGTCTCACCACGCTTCACCTCAAAGGTTTCATCAGCATAGTTTATCGCTATGTAGACCGGGTCCGGTCCGTCATTGATGAACTCGGCAGACACCCAAGCGGTATAATGAGGATTAGTTATTGGAGACAGTATCTGAAGTTCATCGGTAACGTCCACTACCCTTGGGTCGGTCCTGCCCTGATACATCCGGGACTGGATGTATTGGCTGGACAATGAAGGAGTGAGAGCTTTTGAGATCACATCAACCATTATTACCGCCATCAGGACAATACCAAAGAACTTCACCAAGCTGGTGAGAGTAGCATCGGTGGTGCTTTGCACACTCAGGTTAGCTCCTGTTGTCATCTATGCACCTCCTCCCGGCAACTGTAATGCACTGAACTTGGCCACTGTGTCGGCAGGGTTCACGAACACCAGTACCCGGGACCAAAATCCACCCCACTGGCCATCATATGTGGTTACCCACACACGTGCGCCAACAGGAACATCGACTGCTCGCTCATACGGGCTCTCGATAGTAGTCATCATCGTATCGTACGAGTATGCTGGTCCCTTCGACAGTGTTTTCCCATCCCACGCAAATGACTGCGTGAATGCAAAGTCACCCTGCGCGCTTGGATTGAAACCTGAGGGTGTTACTCGTACTTCAAGGCTTTCTATGAACTTTCGCGGGTTGTACCCACCAGACTCTGCAAGTACTCGTTTGTATTCAGGTAAGTATTGCCGCACAAACTGTAACCTTGATTGTGGCGTCATGGTAGCCCCACTCACCGACTCCTGAACTTCGGTGGTGAGGCTAGGCGCTTTTGGGAATTCAGCCTCAGCCTGACTTACAGCCACAAACCTCTTCGGGTCCTTCTTAATCACCTCATACCAAATAAAGTGGTTCTTGCTATCAAGTCCATACTCTGAAGCGACTGCCATTCCAGCACTCGCCTTCGATTTGTACACTACTCCAGTCTTGGTATCCTTGACTGGCTGTGCAGCCTGTCTGCCTCTCTTCTTGATCGCCTGGACAGTTCTTTCTACCTGAGGGGTCTGGGGTGCTGCTGGAGTTTCGATAGCCTGAATAACAACCTCGTGCATTTGTGGCGGCAGTCCAGCTAGCCTTCTAGCGATCTCACGGGCAGTTGTCAGGTCGCCCGGTGCTGCAGCGCTTAGCGCAGCCACAGTACTCTTGTCCCCATACTGTTTTCTCATCTGTGCAATCACTAGGCGTTCAACTTCTGTTGCTAGCACAAGAATGTCATCCTTGCCAACATTCTTGATGGCCCTGTTGACGATGTCGCTGCCGTACGCTTGGGTCAGGTCCTTTATGCCAGCATCAGTTGCCGGCACGCCAGCAGCAATGGGCATGACGGTGGCTGTTGTAGCCAATATACCTATCATGCTAGCGATCACATTGACAGCCATAACACCAATCATGCCCGTCTCAACGAGTGCGTTAATGTCCTGTTGCGGTGTTGTCATGATTTACCTCCTTTCTCATGATAGTTTTCATAAGTGTCTAATAGTAACTGATGCAGGAGCACCTAAATTGCAAATACGTTGCATTGTAGTACACGCTGCAAGTGTTGTACCTTGTAGTTCAGGTAACAGTTTACTACTATCTAATTTCAAGTTCAGCTGCTTTCTCCACGAGCCAGCGCTTCGATTCATCTACATCCACTGGCTCCATGTCTGGCTCCATCCCACCAATGACAGATAAGTGGAAGTTGGTTACGTGGGCAAGGTCAGTGTCAAGAGGATTTGTCTGCTTGATTTTCTCCACAAGGTCAACCCAATCACCGTAGGTTTGGGGGAATGGGCGATCAGTAGGAGTTAAACCCACCTGACTTGGGTGCCTGTGGCCAAGTAAATATTCCATCTGCTCTTCATGCGCTTTTCTTTCAACCGAATCCATCTGAAGCATATCATACTGATATTTGACTAAGCGGTAGTGTCTATCTTCGTCTGCTGCGATATTCCTCAAAATCTCTGCAGCGTCAGCATTTGGTGATATGTTAGCCATATATCTATACATGTCACCCGCAGTAGACTCATCATCCATTGCTTCCTGCAGTAATCGTTGGTAGGATTTCCCCTGGTATGTCATTTTACTACACTCCTTCTGTCATCTTCGTCATCATCTTCATCATCATGACCACTATCAGCATAGTTACCATGGCTCCCATCAGGTTAGTAGTGTCTATGGGTGGTGTTGGTGGTGCTGGTGGATAACCAGTTATGGTCACCTGATCATCAAACGTTACGTCACCAAGTTCTCCTGCATTCATTTCCATGAAGTAGCGTGCTCCTGGACCCTCGGGAAACGTTGCCACAACATCCTGTTCACCGACTCCCACATCCCATAACATTCCTTGAACCAGTAGGATCTCACTTATGAAGACGATGTCCAACTCAAACTTCATGAGGTCCATGTTGATAGCAATCTCAGCTTGATTACTCCCCATGTCAAATAGCATCCCAGTGTTTGGGGCAAGCTCAGCCAGGCCACTCAACCCAGCGGCACGCTCTGCTGTAGTGGTTGCAACATTGACGTTCCAGGTTCTCCCTTTTATGACTACTGTCGCAGTATACACTGTGTCCTCCTTTCTTACCTATTCCCTCATCCCCTACCCTCTATGGAAAAGTGGCTACCGACCGGTTATTGCCTACCCAATCACCATCAGCCCACACTGTGTAGCTGGCAATCCGGCTGAAATCTACCCACTGGGTATGAGTCCAAGTGTAGGTTTCCCCAGGTGCTAAGGCGACCGTTATGTATGCATCAAGAGCACCTGCGGAGTCATAAACGTGCACGACCTGGACCCCATCTGTCTTACCTCTGTTAATAATGTCGAGTGAAACCTCACAGACAGTATAAGGCTCAATAGTAGGATATGATGATTTTACCATCTCCGCAGCCATGTAGAATTCCGACGGCGTAGTCGTAGGTAGCTCAAGGACCAAGGTGGCATCAATCCTAATAGTGCCTTCAGGGAAGCTCACGTCAACAGAAGCTGGATTGTAACCTGATTTCTCAAACCTGAGAGTGTAGCTTCCAGGCTCAACGTCTGTGATCTCATACCGCCCATTAGAGTCGGTAACACTGGAGTAGATAGTATCTAGTGTTACTGAGGCACCCTCTAGTGCTTCGCCAGTCTCCTGGTCAGCTACCAACCCATACAAGGTCGTTTTTGCTTCTGGTGGTGGTTCCAGTGGTGGGGTTGGCTCAGGCGCAGGCGGTTCAGGTTCTGCAGCCCCTGCCGTCAGTGGAAGGATAAGGGTGGCCATTATTCCTATCATCATTATTCCCACCATAGGCTTCATCACATTGTATTCTTGTTCTGCCATGTTGTCCTCCCTCATTGTTCTACATTAACTCGCAGCCATTCCCATCATCATTGGCATAATGGTCATTAGCATCATTATGGGTACTACAGACTCGAGCACTGATCCCGCAGTTCCTCGTCCCATAATCTGGGTAACCATTGGACCTACAGCAGGTATACCATACCCGTAGGTGCTGTCCTTAGTTGTGGGTGCGCCCTCTGGCTTTACAGTGAAGTATGGTGCGTAGGGAAGCCAGTCATAGTAGGTAACGCGTGCTGTCTCTCCATGTATTCTTCTAGTCAGTTCCCATAATAGGCCATCTACACCCACAAGAATAGGAGTGGAGAAAGACGTGCCTGACTTTACCTCGTATTCATTATCTGCCTTATGGCTAGCGACCTCAATATTCTCAGCCCAACACACCAAGTCGGGCTTTATGTAACCTTCAAGAGTAGGACCACGAGAACTCAGTTCCCAGACTATGAATTCCCATGTCCTCAGGCCCCCAACTGCGACTACGTAAGGGTCAACTGCAGGAACCTGTATGGTTGAGAAGGTCGGTCCAGTATTCCCTGCTGCTGCAATGATTTGAAGCCCATACTCCTGGACAGCAACCCTGCAGGCAACTCTTATCGGGTCATCAGGGTCACCAGTATCTTCAGCGCCCACACTAAGGTTCAGGGTGTTTGGGTACATTTCGTCGGTCATAAGCAGTTGTTCATCAATGGCAGCCTGTACTAAGTCACACACATGTTCAACTGCCTCAACAAACTCTTCGGTAGTCCCTACCCCAATATTGTTAAGGATCTTTATACTCATTATCTTCGCGCCCGGGGCAACACCTGACCGTCCGTTTGCCTCCCCTGCAATTATGTATGCAACGCCTGTTCCGTGTCCGAATATGTCCCTGCAGTCTGGTTCCTGAGTGAAGTTCTTGGAGTAGATAACCTTGCCCTCGAGTGCTTCATGTGTTTCTCTTATGCCAGAGTCGAGTACAGCCACCGTTAACCCAGTACCGAGAAGAGCTGGGGCGTAGAAGTCCCTCAACTCAGCATATATGTCGATGAGTTTGAGAGCATTGCTGGTGTCAGTCTCCTGAGATACATCAGTCTTTGGGACTGTGACCACACCAGATGGTCTGACAACACCAACTGGCTTGACCTTGAGACCCGGTTCTTCGGACAGCTTCTTCACAGCTGCTGGGCTCAGCTCACAGAATATCTGCCCCATCTTCGGGAAAACCTTGATGTGGGTTCCCCCCGCTACCGTGCACTTGGTTTGCATGTCTTGTAGTGATAACCCTGTTGATACTATTGAGTGTCGCATGTGTTCCTCCTTAAGTTAGTAGTGCTAAGATACCCGAACTGGATCCACCTGCGGGGACAGGGCCTGCAGGTCTAATAGCTACATACACCGCAGCTGCTCCGCTAAGGTAATTAGGTACTCCAGATCCCTCAATATGACTCGAAAAAGCTGGAACAGCTGGATTAGAAATATCAATTATTGTTAGAGAGTACTCATCATGAGCAGCAATATAAGCATAGTCCCCAAGTACAAAGATTCCCCACGGATAATCAAGATAATTAGGAATTCCAGCTCCCCTTATAACACCAACAAGAGTTGGTAGAGCTGGGTTAGTGATGTTAATTATCGTTAAACTGTCATCCCTCCTCGAGACCACAAACGCCCTGTCCCCTATCAGTACCACATCTCTGGCTTCATTTAACCAGTTGGGAGCTCCCGAACCATCAAGCCTACCAACATAAACGGGTACTAGTGGATTACTAATATTGATGATGGTAAGAGAGTCGTCATCCCCTGCTGTGATGTAAGCGTAATCTCCCTCTACGGCTATCCCCCAAGGCCGACCCAGGAAGTTAGGGGCTCCCCAGCCATCAAGACTTCCTACAAAGGTCGGTGTGGTTGGGTCGCTAACATCAATAACCGTTAATGACCCATCAAATTCAGATGTAACATAGGCATAGCTACCAACTATGCTTACCTTGAATGCTCCATCCAAGAGAACAACTCCACCAGCCTGAATACTCCCTACAAAATAGGGTGCAGACGGGTCAGCAATATTGATGATCGTTAGTGCTTCATCGCCACCGCAAGCCACGTAAGCCAAATCGCCAACTACGTCAAGTCCCTGTGCTCCATTTAGCCAATTACCACCAGGTGGAGCTCCTGCTCCTTGGATACTCCCAACCAGAATTGGTAGAGTTGGGTCAGAGATATTGAATATAGATAGAGCATCATCGTCATAGGATGCTACATAGGCATAGTCGCCAATTATCTTTATACCCCGGCAACCATTCAGATAATTAGGAGCCCCAGAACCCATGATATTGCCTATAAACTTTGGGGTCGTCGTTGGGTCAGATACTTCAAATATCGAAAGGGAGTCGTCCCACTCTGCTAACACATACGCAAGAGTAGGTGTATCGACAAGTATCACATCGTTACCATAAGAAGTAGCATCGGCGTTTGTAGCATACGCTCTGCCGTGATAAACAACTCCACTTATTAGTCCGGTAACGGCAGAAGTAAATGCACCGACTCCAGCTGCTCCATTAGTCGTTCTGGAGTCTGCTATTGTGGGATTAGGTGTAAGAGCCCAGCAGTGGCCATGCTCCGTGACAGGATTACCGTTTAGGGCAACTATAGTGCCATTTCCTGTAGCCATGTAGCCATAGAGATTAGTGAATGGTTCAGTGGTTATCGTGGGTCCTTGGATGAAAGACACTTGATTACCATAAACAGTAGTGATAGCATTGGTCACATACGCACGAACATAATAAAGCTGTCCAGGTATTATTCCTGGCATGATTGAGGAGAATGGCCCAACACCAGGTACACCTTCATCTGTGAAGCTATCAGCCAGAGTGGGTGCACCTGTGGTATTCCAACAGAAGCCGTGAGCTGAACCAATGGGTGCCCCCGCGCCTACAACTGTACCATTAGCTACCAGTGTACTTACAGTCACGGCTTGGGTGGTTACGCTTGGCAGGACCCAATCTCCGATACCTAAGGACTCTATGCGCAGCCTAAAGCCATGATCTAAATATGGCACTGCAAGGAGTCCAGTAGCAGCCGCACTGACTAGTATCGGCCGCGCGCCGTGAGAGAATGAGGTGCTGCTAGGAAACTCCGCAGAAGTGCTGAGCCACGCTCCAGTAGCGGCAGCAATGACACCAGCGGCAGATATATCGATAGTTGAAACGTAGAACCCATCAGCAGCAGCTGCCCTATATGCAACCGCGTAATAAATTCCTGTTATGTGTGTAGTCTGGTATCTGTAACTGGCAGCCCCAGGGCTCCAGGTGTCAGTAACAGCAGCATCAATATTACCGGCATTATCGATACCAAGCGTAGTTAGGGTATCACCTTCCCAGAAGGCGACCATATTTGCTCCCACAAGGAATATGTCTCCCCATATCCCACCGCCAACCACTAAGGAGTCTAGTTCTACTCCGCCGATATTCCCAGCAGCATCAATATCAATGGTAAAAACTACACCGTTGGCTCCGTTTGTTTGAGTGGCAACGGCATAAATAGTCGGGGCAACGTTGACGATAGTCACTTGATTGGTAGTGCCAGCAAAAGTAAAGGTATCTATTTGTAGCCCGATAGCTCCAGCATCCGAAACATCCCATGTTCTTACGATTGTGCCGCCTGCGCCATTGCCAGCAACTAACGCAACCACATCGGTGTCTATCTTGATTAGACTGCAGTTTTGAGCTACAGCTCCAGTTCCATCCGGCCCATCAATCGGGGCTATGGCCCCAGTGGCTGGATTTATTGAGACAGTAACAAGTCTCAGGGAACCAGCATTATCACTATAAGCTACAGCGTAAACATCACCAGCAATAAAGATTATTCTTGGATCATAACAGGTGATGGCATCTTCAATTTCCAGTTCATCAAGCCATGACATAGCGCCTATAGTAGCTCCGGCACCGCTTATAGTAACCGTGAAAACTCGGGCATCTCTGTCGGCAGTCCTACCACTGGCTATGGCCCAAATATCCCCGCTGACATGAACCATACTTGGAGGGACCCCTCCAGTACCTCCAGCTGTTTCGAGGAGTAAATCCCTTATTATAGTAGGATAAATATCATAGATCATAGCTTCCACACTATCTTCAAATACACGTCGAGGGTAACCACCAAATTATTCTGCCTCGACCTGGCATTCTGTAACCGTAGTCCTATCCTGTTGTTCAACGCAGTCAACAAGTCAGTCATATCAAACATGAACGTGAATGGGTGTATAGCGCCAAGTACCATGCACTCCCAATCCGTATCCAGCATTTGGCCATCACTCTTAGTGCCAGCAGCAGTCATATTCACCAAATCATGGTAAATACCCCCATTTATGTTCCACTGCCACTGGTTGTCTGGAGGATTTGCGCAGTCAAGGTTATTCTGTCCAGCGAATGTGTTCGTTGCTCTACCAATAATCAACAAGAACACCTTTGCGATATTATCAAAATCAGCATCTATCAGTCCAACAGGAATACCGATAACTGAGTTTGATGCTATGAAATCAGCGTCTGCGGCGATACTTGCTAGCGTCTGTTCTACGTTCATCACGATTGGTACAGTCTGCTCAAGGTAAGTTGCCACTTTTGAGCTCACATTGGTAACATAGGTGACGTAGTTCTCGGTCATGTTCTTCACATATTCATTGTACTCGGGAGAAATAATCTCCATGAACTCAAAGAAGTTCTTGAAGTGCTCCTCCATGTATTGTATCGTTGGAGGCTTAAACTTTTCTCTGTAGAACCTACCACCTGATGTCATTTTATCGCTCCTGTTACCTTTGTCATCATTTTCATCATCATCATCATTACCATCATCATTATCATTATCTCCACCATCGAAGATATGATATTGCCTGTGTCCCCAGGAACATCGTATACTGGCGGTAGCCCAGGCAACCCGGGAGTTGGAACATCCGGTAGGCCTGCCGTACCTGTTGATGTCAACGCTGCCGATACAGAATCTACGACCTCATTCTGCTCCTTCTCATACAGATTCAATGTTAAGGCACAGTCACTAAAGGCCATAACCAACGAGCCAGGTAGGCTTATTACGCTGTTTGCCTCCACCGGAAACTCAGTGACGTTATCAACACGGATTGGGTACTCCACAAGGGTTTCACCATCTCTTATTAGTGCTGCAGAGATCATGTATACCCTATCCGTGTCAGTAGGATTAGCCACATAAATGATACAGGGTATTTCCGTGCCGGGAACATACGCTAATACTGGGAACAGATCCCAAAATATGTCACCGTATTGTACTAATGATAATTGTTGTGCGATAATTGTCATCCGCTAATACTTCCTATCGTCCTAAGTAGTCTGCTAAGATAATCCCGAAAACACTAAAGGCGGCTACCGTCATCATGCCAACCAGCCACAACAACCCAGTTATCCTCAGTTTTATCTCCATGAACTCCGAACCATGCCAATCCCTAAACCACTTGGGGGTTCTACCATTCAACTTGAGGACTGAGTTGCGCTTTGTGCGGCAGAATATGTTTGGCATTATGTGTTCTCCTTCTTTAACGCTACGGATCCTGATTAGTCACTGATATAGTGGGGTCAGTTTCAATACCTAAGTAGTCTGTCAGCTCATCACTTCCAAAATGGGTGATGCATCCGTCGTAGTAGAAACGCATATTTCTAACATAGCATACGTAGCTGTCTCCATAGTCTCGACCCCAGATTTGTATCTTGTCTCCGCTTACAAAGCCAGTAAAGTCCTGTGAGTGTGTCACCCAGCCACTTGTGCCAATCCTTAAAGTGCCTATTGCAACATCATTTTTGTAGATTTGAGCTTGTGCGTAATCTGCCCCAGAAGCCCCACCATACAAGTCAAACTTCAGTCGGCAAGCAGGTAAGTCAGCATTAAGTAAGACCTCTTTTAGCTTCACAAAAGCGTCAGATGTAGTAGTCTTTTGGGTATCATTGGAGTTGCGTAAATTCTCACTAGCACAAGTGGATATAGTGGGTGCAGTTCCTGAAGCTCCTGAGGCTCCTGACGGTCCTGAAGGGCCACTTGGACCCGATGGCCCTGTCGCGCCAGCACCAGTAGGTCCGGACGGTCCACTCGGGCCAGATGGTCCACTTGGTCCACTTGGTCCTTTCTCCACAAGCAAATCCCAATATGTTGTCCAGTTTGCTCCTACTCCAGGCTCGTCATTATCCGTTCCAGATGTGTGATCCTGAATACAAACATAACCACTACCATTATTCTCAACACAGTCATTAACTGTGTATCCGGTTGCAGTCATCCAGGCTCCCTCCCAAGGGTATTGAGAACCAGATGGCCCACTCGGGCCTGAAGGTCCACTAGGACCAGTACCACCAGTACTACCGGCCGGACCACTGGGTCCTGAGGGCCCAGTGCCACCGCCTGCTCCTGTTGCTCCCGCTGGACCACTGGGTCCACTAGGACCTGTTGCGCCTGTAGCGCCCTGAGGTCCAGAAGGACCACTTGGTCCCAAAGGTCCAGTCGCACCAGTCGCACCAGTCGCACCAGTCGCACCAGTTGCCCCCGTCACCCCCGCGGGTCCTGAAGGTCCACTAGGACCAGTACCACCAGTACTACCCGTAGCGCCCGCAGGTCCAGACGGCCCCGAGGGACCCGTTGCACCCGTGACACCCGTGCTTCCTGCTGGGCCTGAAGGCCCTGATGGTCCTGTGGCTCCAGTCACTCCTGCCCCTGTAGGTCCTGAAGGTCCTGAAGGGCCAGTAGCACCTGTGCTCCCGGTAGCCCCTGTAGCACCAGCGGGCCCACTTGGCCCCGAAGGTCCTGAAGGACCGCTTGGTCCAGTTGCACCAGTTCCTCCTACTGCTCCAGCAAATATCGATGTATGTATATGGGATACATGCACACCAGTATTATCATAAGTTAGTGTTCCTGTTCTGTCTGCCGCAGAGTCAGTGTAGAAGTATACCTTCAACACTAATCTATCAGTATCTACGAGTGCTTTGTCTGTTGTAAGTGTATATATAATTTCATTATAGGTTGTCGCCAAAGCATTGATCTCATTAGATATGAAGTTGAAAAGTTCAGTTTCAACTCCTCCTATAGTTCTCTTATAAACATAGAACTTAAATCGAGAGTCCCCACCAGCGTTATCAACATGCAGGTACACCATTGCCATCCACATCCCAGCAGGGACAGTTTCAACACCAGGAGAACCAGCAGTTGTGATGAAAGTGCCGACAAGCATCTCGCCATCACCAACACCGCCTGTTCGAGATAGAGTTGCCTCAGCACCAATCGGTACTGCTCTTCTCCAACGTTTATACCCACCAATTACTGGATCCGCTTCATCATCTAGCCAAAGGGTTAGACCTTCTGCTCCTGCGCCACTTGGTCCACTTGGTCCAGATGGTCCAGATGGTCCACTGGGACCAGTTCCGCCAGAAGGCCCC
>Ga0307375_10001973_pt1 | contig 21634 bp, 17 predicted proteins | sample TR1MG_FD_202531 | JGI IMG/M metagenome (GOLD analysis project Ga0307375, IMG submission 202531) | Soil microbial communities from Risofladan, Vaasa, Finland - TR-1 | ecosystem: Environmental > Terrestrial > Soil > Coastal area > Acid sulfate soil | place: Finland: Risofladan, Vaasa | collected...
CATGACCACGTCGCCTTCCTTGAGATGCTGCGGGGTGGCGCTGCCGTGTGGAAACGCGGTGTACTTGCCGTACTGCACGCTCACGTCGCCATCGGCCCCCATCTGGTGGAAGGCCGCCACGATGTTGCGGGCCAGCTCGTCCTGCGACATGCCCTCGCGCAGCGTCTGCCAGGCCGCCTTGTACGCGGTAATCGTGATGTCGTTGGCGTGCTGCATGAGGGCGATCTCGGCGGGCGACTTGATCATGCGGCACCCGGCCGTGACGGGCGTGGCGCTGGTCACGCCGAGATGCGGCGCTTCGAGATGAATGCCGTCGGCGATGAAGAAGCGGACGCGCTCCTCGATGCCGACGCGTCCGGTGGCGATGCCGCGGTCGCGCAGGATGCCGGCGACGAGCTTGAACGGGCTCTCGTCCTCCTGCCACGTGCGGATGTCGGTGCCGAACTTGATGAGTTCCTTGGCGCGGGCTTCCTCGAACGCGGGTGCGACCCAGGCGATCTCGCCCTTGCGGGGGATGACGATGCCGAATGTGCGCTCGCTCAGCCCCCATTGCACGCCCGTGTAGTAGTACAGGCTCGTGCCGCCTTCCATGAAGATCGCATCCAGGTGGTTGTCGGCCATGAGGCGGCGCGCCTGCTCGATGCGGGCCTGGCGCTCCTCGTCGGTGATGGCCGCCGGAGGCGGTGTGAGCGGCGCGAGCGCCCGGATCGCCGCCGGCACCGGTGGCATCGCCTCAAAGGCGTCATCCCGTTGTGACGCACCGGCGGCGGCCGAAGGTTTGCAGCCGATGGCGAGGGCGCCGAGGGCCCCGGCCGATGACGCGATGAAGTTGCGGCGTTTCATTCCGGACTCCTGGGGGGAAGACGCGTGTGCCGACCGCAGGCAGGCAGGAAGGGGGCGGGGGCGGGGGCGCACGAAGAATGCGGCGATCCCCGGGGCGGCGCCAGCGGGTACGCGGTCGCGCATAACGCCCGTGAACGAGCCGGCCGCCAACCAGCGAAGGTCGGCGGCCGGCTCGTCCCACGGAAACGGTGGGGTCAGGCCGGGAAGAGCATCTCCCGGTACTTGGGCAGCGGCCAGTGCTGGTCGCCGACCGCGAGTTCGAGCGCGTCACAGGCCTCGCGCAGCGCATGCATTGCGTCGGCGCAGGTCGCGGTGCAGAACCGGGCCTGCGCTTCCAGGGTCCCGTGCATCGACTCGGCCTTGTCGAGCGCCTTGCCGAGCACCGCGCGCTGCTTCTGCACGGCGGTGAGCAACCGCGCGACTTCATTGCCGGCCGCGACCTGCGGCGCCGCCGAGATGCCACCGGTCTTGGCTTCGGCCGCGGCGCGGGCGAGTGATCCCGCGTAGGAGAAGCCGGCGGGGAGCACGAGCGTGTCCACCATCTCGCGCATGGTATGCGCTTCGATGAGAATGTCCTTCACGTAGCGCTCCATGCGTACGTGGAAGCGCGAATCGAGTTCCTGCTTGGTGAAGATGCCGAGTCCGGCGAGCAGGTCGTGCGACTTGCGGGTCATGAGCTGCGCCAGCGCTTCGGGCGAACGGCGCAGATTGGGCAGTCCGCGGCGCTCGGCTTCGGCCACCCATTCCTCGGAGTAGTTGTTGCCCTCGAACCGGATGTTCTTGGTGGCGCGGAACACCGGGCGTACCACCTTCAGCACCGCGTCGTCCACCTTCTTGGTCTTCTTGAGCTCGGCGCGCAGCGCGGCCGAGAGCTCACTGAGCGACTCGGCGACGGCGGCGTTGAGCAGACAGACCGGGAACGCGATGGATGCCGCCGAACCGACAGCGCGGAACTCGAACTTGTTGCCCGTGAACGCGAACGGCGACGTGCGGTTCCGGTCGGTGTTGTCGCGGGCGATGTCGGGCAGTTTGGCCACGCCGAGCTTGAGCATGGCCTGTTCGGCGCTGCCCATCGTCTTGCCGCCGGCGATGCTCTCGATGACCTGAGTGAGCGTGCGCCCCATGAAGATGCTGATGATCGCCGGCGGCGCTTCGTTGGCGCCCAAGCGGTGCTCGTTGCCCGCCGAGGCGATGCCGGCGCGCAGCAGTCCGGCGTGGCGGTGCACCGCCTGGAGCACGGCGGCGAGAAAGATCAGGAAGCGGACGTTCTGGTGCGGCGTCTCACCGGGCTTGAGCAGGTTGAAGCCGTCGAGCTCGGGCCGCTCGGAGGTGATGGACATGGACCAGTTGCAGTGCTTGCCCGAGCCGTTGATGCCGGCAAACGGCTTCTCGTGCAGGAGCGCCTGCAGGCCGTGCCGCAGCGCCACTTTGCGCAGCGTGGCCATCACGAGCTGGTTGTGGTCCACCGCGATATCGGTCTCTTCGTACAGCGGTGCCATCTCGAACTGGGACGGCGCGACCTCGTTGTGGCGCGTCATGATCGGCACGCCGAGCTTGTACAACTCGTGCTCCACTTCGGCGATGCACGCCTGGATGCGCTCGGGAATGCCCGCGAAGTAGTGGTCCTCGAGCTGCTGACCGCGCGGAGGCGGCGCGCCGATCAGCGTGCGCCCCGACATCACGAGATCGGGGCGCAGCGCGAAGAACCCGCGGTCGATGAGGAAATATTCCTGTTCGGGTCCGAGCGTGGTGTATACGCGCTGCACGCCTTTGTCGCCGAGCAGTGAGAGTAGTTCGATGGCCTTCTCGGAGAGGACGTCGGAGCTGCGGAGTAACGGCGTCATCTCGTCCAGCGCTTCGCCATTGTAGCCGATGAAGACCGACGGCACGCAGAGCGTGCGCACCCCGCCCGATTCGACGATGAACACGGGGCTCGCCGGGTTCCATGCCGTGTAGCCGCGCGCTTCCCAGGTGGCGCGCAATCCGCCCGATGGGAAGCTCGACGCGTCGGGCTCGCTCTGAATGAGCTGCGCACCGCTGAACGCCTCCATCGGCTGATGGTCGTCGTCGAACGTGAGGAACGCGTCGTGCTTCTCGGCGGTCAGTCCCGTCTGTGGCTGGAACCAGTGCGTGAAGTGCGTCACGCCGTGCGAGATCGCCCAATCCTTGATCACCTGCGCGACGGTGGGGGCGATCTCGAGGTCGAGTTTATTCCCGAGGCGCACCGACGCGACGAGCTTCTCGTATACGGACTTCGGCAGCTTGTCGCGCATCTGGCGCGCCCCGAAGGTGTTTACGCCGAAGAACGAAGATGTGGGCGCGAGATACGGTGACTTGGGAAGCAATGGGGCGCGGCTAACCACATCGCGGAGCGCCGCAGTGCGGCCTGACGACGAGGAGCTGGACATGGGCGAGGGCGGGTTCAGGGAGCGGGTGGCTGGTACCCGTTGATCTTTGAATTTGCAAATTCTGCAAAAATTCGCGATCAAATTGCAAAAATCGATCGCTGAATCTACAAGTCAGCGATCCAATTTTGCAAGAGATGCAACTTTCGCATTCGCAATTGGCGCTGGCTCAGTGGCGGAAGCCGTCGGATTGGGGCGGGCCGTTGGCCGTCAGCCATGAACGGGGCCGGTCACCAGCGGTAGGGCTACGGTCTCCTTGACGCCACGGAGTACGATGGTCGTCCTGGTGTGCCCGATGCCGGTCAGGCTCCGAATCTCGTCACTCACCACGCGATCGAGATCAGCGGTGCCGCGACACCGGATCTTGAGCAGGTAGTCGGCATCGCCTGAAACGTGATGGCATTCCTGCACTTCGGAGAGCGCAGCGACCCGTTCCAGAAAGGCCTCGCGATACCGCGGGCGCTCGAGCGTGACGTTGACGAATGCCACGAGATGGAGGCCGACGGCCTCGGGATCGACCAGCGCGGCATATCCCTGGATGACTCCCTGTTCCTCGAGTCGTCGGATTCGGTCGGCGGCGGCCTGTGGGGTGATTCCGAGCAGTTCACCCAGGTTCTTCCAACTGTCGCGCCCGAAGTCCTGTAGCCTCGAGAGTGCCTTGAAATCAAGTGCGTCCATAATATTCAGTCACGGAAAAGAAATAAGCTATCAACAAATGCACACGAAAACAATGCAGGCAGCAGCAGTGCGTCAGCGACAATGGAGGATGCCATCAAGCTCGACCGTCCCGTCCCCGCGGCTCAGCGCCTGCTATTCCAACCGTTTGAGCTCGCGAAGTGGCGGGATCGTTTTGGTCACCACGCCTACCACGCCAAGCGACGCCAATCCTCCCAGGATCACGGCCGGCACTGTCCCCAGCAGCCGCGCCGTAACGCCCGATTCGAAGGCTCCCAGTTCATTAGAAGAGCCGATGAAGATGGCGTTCACCGCCGAAACGCGTCCCAGCATGTCGGCCGGTGTCAGGATTTGGAGGAGCGTGGAGCGCACCACCACGCTGACGTTGTCGGCCATGCCGCTCAGGGCGAGCAGCGCGAACGAGAGCACCACGTTCCGAGACAGGCCGAACCCGATGATGGCGACGGCGAAGGTAGCCACGGCCAGGAGCATGGCGCGGCCGGCGCGCTCCATAGGGCGACGGTGCGCGATGTATACGCCCATGAGTACCGCGCCCACCGCAGGGGCGGCGCGCAGGATGCCGAGTCCCGCAGGGCCCACGTGAAGGATGTCCGAGGCGAAGACGGGCAGCAGCGCTTCGGCGCCGCCGAGCAGCACGGAGAAGAGGTCGAGCGTGAGGGCACCGAAGATCACCGGATGGTGGAGCACGAACCGGATACCGGTGCGCAGGCTCTGGGCGAGCGGCTCTCGCAGGCCACGGAACGGCACTCGGGTGTACCGCACGGCGGCAAAGCACGCGAGCGCAACCAGCATGAGGGCGGTGTCGGCGGCGTACGCCACGGTGGCCGAGGAGAATCCATACAGCAGCCCGCCGATGGCGGGGCCGGCCACCGATGCCGTCTGCCAGGCCGAGCTGCGCCACGCGGCGGCGTTGGCGTAGGTGGTACGCGGGATGATCTCGGCGAGGAGGGCGGTACGCGCCGGATTGAGGAAGGCACGGGCGATGCCGCTCACGAAGATCACCGCGAAGAACGGCCAGACGCCGGGCAGCGCAAGGATGCGCGGGTTGAGGCTGAAGATCAGAAAACTCGCCGTGCAGGCGAACATCGCGAGCAGCGAGACCAGCACGATGGTGCGGCGGTTGAGCCGGTCGGCGGTGTGACCGGCAGGGAGGGAGATGCTGAGAAAGGGAAGGGCTTCGGCGAGCCCGATAAGCCCCAGCGAGAGCGGGTCATGGGTGATGGCGTAGATCTGCCATGCGACGACGATGCCCTGGATCTGCGTGGCGACGGTCATCGTGAACACGCTCACGACGAACCAGCGGAAATCGCGGTGGCGCAGCGACGCGTAGGCGTCGTGCGGCTCCGGGGACGTGGGGCGGGCGGGGGTGGGGGGCAGGTCGGGGGTGGCCATGAGCGAACAGAGACTAACCGGTTGCGGCGGCGAGCAGAAGCGTGGGACTGCCCGCGTTGCTCGCCCGTACCAGCTTGAGTGGCTGGGCGGGGCGGACTAAGTTCCACGGACCCAGGCGCGGTAGCCAAGTGGTAAGGCAGCGGTCTGCAAAACCGCTATTCGCGGGTTCGATTCCCGCCCGCGCCTCTGGTATTGATTGACAGGTCCCTTCGGTATTTTCAGAGACGCTCCGCGACGGCCGCGGGGCGTCTGCTGCATGTGAAGTTCCCGCGCCACGGGCGGTCGCGGTTCCCCCCTCCCCCTCCCCCTCCCCCTCCCCCCTCCCTCCCGCCGGAGCCGGACATGAACGAGCCCACGATTCCCGCGTCCTCAACTCCGCGCCGTGAGTTTCTCGGCCAGTTCGCCGCCGTGGCCGCGGCGTTCGCCGCCACGGCGTGCGCGAGTGGCGGGGTAGGCGCAACGGCGGCCGCCCCGCGTGCGCCGGCGCCGATGGCGAGCGAACCCAAGCTTCCGCCGCTGCCGCCGCTCGAGTTCGACGACGCGTGGACGTCGCGCATCACCGGCCGCTACAAGGCGGTGTTCGACTCGCCCACGATCGAGGACGGCACGGGTTTGTTCAACGCGCTGGTGTTCATGCAGGGGTTCAAGGACATGTACAAGCTGCAGGACGCCGACGTGAGTGCGGTGCTGGTGGTGCGGCACATGGCGGTGCCGATGGCCGTGGACGACACGATCTGGGCGCGCTACGGCTTGGGGGAATACTCGAGCGTGAAGGATCCGGGCACCGATAAGTGGGCGCTGCGCAATCCATTCTGGAAGGCGGCGCCCGGCGACGCGATGGGCGCCGAGTATACGCTCGACGCGCTCAACCAACGGGGCGGTGTGCTGCTCGCCTGCGCCTTGGCCACGCACGGACTGGCGTCGATTCTCGCCAAACGCACGGGCCAGAAGAGCGACGCGGTGTTCGACGAACTGCGCCGTCATCTCGTGCCCGGATTCCAACTGGCGCCGTCGGGCATCTTCGCGGTGATGCGCGCGCAGGAGTCGGGGTGCCACTACATGCGGTCCACCTGAGGCGCTACCGGAGGCGGCCGACGTTCCAGGTGAGGCCGGCGTAGAGCGCGGGTGGCTGATCCCCGGCCACGTGCGCAATGAAGCCGGCGTCGGCCACGAACCATGGATGCACGGTGTACGTGGGGCCGGCGAGCACTCCCACCGATGCGCCGTGGTCGAACCCGGGATAGCCGAAGCACTCGGCGGCCAGCGCCCAGGGGCCGGCGATCGTGGTGCCGGTGGAGATCGTCCACAGCATGGCGTTGCCCGCCGACCCGCCGGCGCTGGTTCTCGTATAGCCGACGTTTACGTCAAGCGCGACGGGTCCGAGTTCGTGGCTGGAGATGGCGATCACCGATGCGTCGGTCGTGCCGGTGCCGGTTCCGCGACCGGCGGAACCGGTAGGAAGTTTGAGGGACGGCTGGAGCGCGAAGTCGCCGACGAGCGGTGCGTCATCGAGCAGCCGCCACTTCACGCCGACCCAGGCGTCGCCGGCGCCGATTGCCTGATGCGCCGACGGCCGCACCGCGGTGACGGCGAGATCGAGTTGCAGGTGTGAGGCGAGGCCGAATTTGAACAGCGTCGGCGTTCCGAGGGCCGAGTTGCCGGAACCGGTGCGGTCGCGTTCCACGCCCGACTCGATCTCGAGCCAGCCCGGCGCGACGGTGCCCGCATGCGTGGCGATCGTGGGTCGTTCGGGTTGCGCGGTATGCGGCGACCCGGGGTCCTGCGCACCGACGGTCGCGCCGGTGCTCGCCAGCGCGAGGGCGGCGAGCCCGATGATGGCGTCAACGGTTCGATGTCGCATGCGATCTCGTTTTCGGCCGGACGTGTCGCGGGGATTAGCGTTCCGCGTTCTGCGCGGTTCGCGACATCTCGATGAGCAGTTCGTACAGGCGCCGGATTTCCTGATCCGGCATGCCTTCGGCGCGCGCGACCGCGGTGACGCGCGCGAGCACGGCGCGCTCGCGATCGGGGTCCACGGCGGGAAGCCCGGCCGCCCGCTTGGCGGCACCGATGTCGCGAGCCAGGCCCCGGCGCCGGGCGACCAGGCGCACGAGGGCCTGATCGAGTTCCTCGATCTGCGATCGCAGGTCGGCGAGCCGTTCGCTCGGGGTGGGCGTGTCGGGCGGGGCCATGGGCGGCGGCGGTCCGGCTATCTGGTGAACAGGCGCTTCGGGATCATCACGTGCACGCCGAGCGTCCCGTCCACGAGTTCGGTGATGTCCACGTCGCAGGCCGTGCTCACGAGCATGTAGGCGTCGTCGCGCGACAGGTGCTTTTCCGAGACGAGAAAGTCGATCGCCTGGCGAATGGCGTTCTTGGTGGCGACGACGAGGTTGCTGTCGATGCCCATCGTGATGTAATGCGTGGGCGACTCGGCGCGCGGCCACGTGAGGTGCATGTCCTTGCGAACGATGAGCTGGAAGCGGCCGCGGAGCGACGTCTCGAGCGCCGTGATGTCCACTTCGCCATTGCCCTGGCCGGCGTGGCCGTCGCCGATCTCGAGCAGGGCGCCCTTGGTCCACACGGGGATGTAGAGCGTGGTGCCGGCCACGAGTTCCTTGTTGTCGAGGTTGCCGGCGAAGATGCCGGGGGGCGCGCTGCTCACGCGCCCCATGGCGGCGGGTGGGGCGTCGCCGATGCTGCCGAAGAACGGGTGCAGGGGGATGTCGACGCCCGGCGCGAAGTGCGCCACCATCCGCTGCTTGTCGAGCGGGATGATACGCATTCGGGAATATGGAAAGTCCTCCGGAATGAATCCGCTGCGTGCACCAAAGGCGTTGTAGGCGTACGGGATGGCCAGGTCGATCTGCTCGATGCGCACCTCGAGCACGTCGCCGGAGTCGGCGCCTTCCACGTAGATGGGGCCGGTGAGGATGTGTCCGCCCGGGCCGCGGTCCTTCACGCTGTCCACGATGTCGCGCAGCGATTGCTGCACGGCGGCTGGAGCGACGCCGGCGCCCTCGAGGCGCGTTGGCGTGGAGGTGATGAGGGTCCCCACGTCCACTTCGTCGCCCGACTGCACGCGGAGCACCGGCTTCGCGTCCGCCCAGTAGTACCCGTACGCCACCGTGCTTGGCGTCGGATCGAGGTGGTACAGGCGGCCGGGGGCGGCGGTGCCGGCGGACTGCTGCGCGGCGGCCGGCGCGGCGAGTCCGGCGCACAGGGCGCCGGCGATGAATCGGGCGAACTTCACGGGGTGTTCCTCGGTAGGTCGGAGATGAACTCAGGGTCCTGGCCCCGTATCTTGCAGCCACAACCTACCGCAGGCCAGGGGAATGGGAAACGCATCGGGATGGACCAAGCTCACGACGTTCAGTTCGGCGCTGGAAGCCGATGCTGCCGTGTCACGGCTGGAGGCGGCCGAGATCCCGGCCCTCGCGCGGGGCAACGACATCGTGGGGATCTTCGGGCCCGGGTTCCAGGGGGCGACGGCCAAGGGCGTGGACGTGCTGGTGCCGGCCGAGGCGCTGGACGATGCGCGGATGGTGCTCGACCTCGAATAGCCGTCACAACAAACAGGCCGGACGCGTGGTGCGTCCGGCCCGTGTTGGTGTCGGGTGCTGCCGGCTCAGGGGGGCAGCAGCGCATGGTTGGGCTCGTTCATGCCGCGGTGGCACGTGACGCATTCGATGTGCGGCCAGGTACCGCGCCGATTCTTGAGTTGCGGCAGATAGGGCGCGGCGTTGTTGAGGGAGTCCTCCAACGCGATCATGATGCGCGTGGTGGCCTTTTCCTTGCGTTGGTCGCTGTCCCAGTGACCGGCGACGTGGCAGAAGTTGCAGCTGCGTCCGATGGCCTTGCCGTAGTCGTCGTTCATGGTTTCGAGGAATTTTCCGGCCGGCATGTCCTTGAGCATCTTGACGTTCTTGAAGACCTGGCCGGCCGGATCGTTCTCGCGACCGGCGATGGTCTTGAGCACGGAATCGACGAGGCGCTGACGATCGGCGGCCAGCGAATCGCGGCGGGCGGCACGCTGCTCGGGCGTGAGCGGCACGCGACGGCGGCGCGGGCCCGGGAAGCCCTCGCGACCGCCCGGCGGTCCTTCTTCTCCGCGTTGGGCGAAGCCGGCGCCGGGTGCTGCGGCGGTGGGTGTCGGCGCCGCCTCTGGCGCGGGCGTCGCCGACCGGCACGAAAGCGCGGCGACGAGCATGCAGGGAAGTGCGAGACGAACAACTCGGTGCATGACGGTCCTCATAATTAGTAGCGGTCTGTAACTATTAAAGAAAGCGCCCGCCGGTACAGCGCGTACCGGCGGGTGCTCTCCCCCGTTTCAGGATAGCCGTCTACGGCCGGTGGCCGTCGTCGTCGGTGGTGAAACCGAATCCACCGGCCGCCCCGCCGCCGGCCAGGCGCTCGACGTGCAGCACCTGTTTCTGGGTCTGGCCATCGACGGTGATGGTGACGAGGTAATCACCGCCGCTGACGATGTTTGCGCCGCGGCCGCGTCCGAAGAATCCGCCGCCGCCGCGACCCATGCCGAGGAGTTCGGCCAACTGCTGCATGCCGCCCGGGAAGGCCGCGGCGATGTCCATGCCGGTCAATGCCGCACTGAGTTGCGCGGCGCCACCGCGTCCACGGCCGCCACGGGCGCCGCCGATGGGCGGGCCTTCGGCGGGACGGGCGTTCCAGCCGCCCGCCTCACCACCACGTCCGCCGCGGCCCCCACGGCCCATGAAGGCTTCGATCGGGTTGGCGGCCGTCGTGATCTCACGCAGGCGTTTGACGATGGCGGAGTCCATGCCCGACTTCTGGAGCGAGTCGAGCACGGTGACCACGCGGCGTGCCTGCGTGATGCTGTCGCGAAGTTCCGACGGCGACTTCATCGGCACCGGCGCGCGGACGGCCGACTGGTAGTTCCAGGTTACCGTGTGCAGTCCCGCGGCGCCGGGGCCATTGAGCCGGCCGACCGTATCGCCTTTGACATCCTGGATGATGACGTGGACGCCGCCTTTCACGGCGCTCGAGAGCCGATAGCTGATGTTCGCGCCGTACTCGGGGCTGGGCGCTTCGAAGACTTTCTGGCCCTGGCCATTGGCCGACGCACCAACCGCGGGTCCCTGGCCGTACTCGTAGGCCGTGACCGGCTCGAACAGGTGCACGTTGGACGCGAGCACCTTGGCGTCGGTCTGCTCGAGCGGCGCGATGTTGGCAATCCAGAGCCCACGCCCGAAGGTGGCGGCGATGAGTTCGCGATCGCGCGGATGGATCTTGAGGTCGTACACCGGTACCGTGGGCATGCCGGCCATGAACCGCGCCCAGTGCGCGCCGCGATCCACCGACACGTACGCCGCGCGGGACGTGCCGACGAACAGCAGGTCCTTGTTGAATGGGTCCTCGCGGATGACGTGCACGTAGTCCGATCCGCCCGTGGGCAGGTTGCTGGCGATCGAATGGAAGGTCTTGCCGCCGTCGTTCGTGGCGTAGAGGTACACGCCGAAGTCACCGGTGCGATGATTGTCGAAGGCGACGTAGAACGTGTTGGTGTCGAAGTGCGACGGCTCGATGCGGCTCACGTACGTGCCGGCGGGTACGCCGGGGAACCGGCCGTTGAGCTTCTCCCAGGTGGCGCCGTCGTTCTGCGTCATCCACGTGTTGCCGTCGTCGGTGCCGGCGTACAGCCAGCCGGGCTTGAGATACGACTCGGCCAGCGAGACGATCGTGCCGTAGGTCTCGGCGCCGGTGGCGTCGTTGGTGATGCCGCCGGTGGTGACCAGGCTGATGTGGACCTTGGCCGTGTCCTGCGTGGACAGGTCGGGCGAGATCGGATAGAGATCGTCGCCGCGGTTCATGGACTTGAGCACGCGGTTGCCCGACATGTAGAACACCTGCGGGTTGAACGAGGAGATGAAGAACGGCGTCTCCCAGTTGTACCGCATGTCGAGCGCGATCGAGTCGGCCTTCTGCGCCGAACGGAGCTGCGCGATCAGCTTCTTCTGCGCGGACGTCTCGGCCCTGGTGGTGTCGCCGCGCACGGCGAGGATGGAATCCTCGTAGACGCGGTAGCTGTCACGCCAGGTGGGCTTCTGCAGGCCGCTGCGCTCGCCGGTCTTGAGGTTGGTGCGCACCACGCCGCCGCCCTGCGACTCGCCCCACACGATGCTGGGGTCGTTCGGGTCCTGCGCGGTGTAGAAGCCGTCGCCGCCCGAGATCGTGAACCAGTAGGCGTTTGTGACCGGGCCCTGCTTGCGCCGGCTCGGGCCGCACCAGCCGCCGTTGTCCTGGGCGCCGGCGCAGACGTTGTACGGCTGATCGTAGTCGAAGCTCAGATCGTAGAACTGGGCGAGCGGCAGGACGTTGAGGTAGTCGAAGTTGCCGCCGCGGTCCCAGGTCTGGGCCACGCCGCCGTCGTTGCCGATGAGCCAGTGCTCGCCATCGTTGGGATCGATCCAGATGGCGTGGTCGTCCACGTGGACTTCGCCGGTGGCCGTGCGGGCGGTCTTGCCGCCGTCGTCCGAGAACAGGAAGGGCGTGGACGAGAAGTACACGCGATCGGGGTTCTTGGGATCGACGTCGACGCGCGAATAGTAGAACGGTCGCGTATCCTGGTCGCTCATCCAGCGCCAGGTCTTGCCGCCGTCGTCCGAGCGATAGAGACCGCTCAACAGCCGCTGCTTCTCGGGGGCCTTCGGCTTCTCGCCGATCGAATCGCTGGCCGGTGCGAGCACCGGGTGATTCTTGCCCCGCAGCGAGTCGGCTTCGACGAGCGCGTATACGATGCTGGGATTGCTGCGCGAGAAAGCCGTGGTCATGCGGCCCTTCTCGGTGGTGGGGAATCCGCCGCCCTTCACCTCGGTCCAGGTGCTGCCGCCGTCGGTGCTGTGCCAGAGCGCCGAGCCCGGGCCGCCCGACTTGAGAGAATAAGGGGTGCGGATGCGCTCCCAACTGGCGGCGAAGATGTTGTTCGGGTTGGACGGATCGATCTTGACGTCGACGAACCCTGCCTTGTCGCTGACGTACTTGACGCGCGTCCAGGTAGCGCCGCCGTCCGTGGTCTTGTAGAGGCCGCGCTCGCCCTTGTTGTCCCAGGCGTGGCCGAGCATGGCGACGTACACGACGTTGGCGTTGGTCGGATCGATGGCGATGTTGCCGACCATCTGCCCGTCCTTCAGGCCCATCATCTTCCAGGTCAGGCCACCGTCGGTGGACTTGTAGACGCCGTCACCGGGCTCGATGGTGTTGCGGCTGTTGGGATCACCCGTGCCGGCCCAGACGACGTTCGTGTCCGAGGGGGCCAAGGCGAGGGCGCCGATCGAGGCGGTGGGTTCATCAGTGAACAGCGGGCGGAACGTCGTGCCCGCGTTGGTGGTCTTCCAGATGCCGCCGCCGGCGGCGCCGACGTAGAACGTCTTGGAAGGAAAGGGGATGCCGGCGATCGCGTTGACGCGACCGTCGAAATTGGCGGGTCCGATCTCACGCCAGCGCAAGCCGGCGATGGTCGCAGAGTCCACGGTCTGTGCCGAGATCTGTGGGGCGACGGCGATCAGGGCTCCGGCGAGGAAGGGGAGGAGCCGGTAGCGATGCATGATATATCCGGTGAAGGTGCGAGAAGGGCACTCGGTCACGCCGAGCAGCGCCGGTCCGGACGGGCCCGCGCGGGAAGAGACAATACCTTATACGGAAGCAGGTTGGCGAGTGTTGAGTGGCGCATGCCGCGCCGCGGCCGGGGCGCCCCGGCGGGCGGAATGACCGAACGCCAACGCCGCAGCGATTGTGCATCTCGTTCAGCCGGCTTGTGTTGCGCGCGCCACCACTGAACCTTACACCAAGCTGTCATCGTATCTCGTTGCTGTGAGGTTGTGGTTTCTTTATCGTGGGGCGGCTAACCGCGGAACCGGCCATCCGTGGGACGCCTCGTTTTCTCGCTACCGGAGGCTGCACGATGTCGCTGGGCGATTTTCTCAAGAAGCAGTTCATCGATGTCATCCAGTGGACCGAGGATGCCGACGGCACGCTCGCGTATCGCTATCCCATGCGCGACATGGAGATCCAGTACGGGGCGCAGCTCACGGTGCGCGAGTCTCAGAAGGCGTTGTTCGTGAACGAGGGCAAGGCGGCCGACACGTTTGGGCCAGGGCTGTACACGCTGGAAACGCGGACCCTGCCGTTGCTCACGAACCTCATGAACTGGGACAAGCTGTTCAAGTCGCCGTTCAAGTCGGATGTCTATTTCTTCTCGACGCGTCAGCAGACCAATCAGAAGTGGGGCACGCAGCAACCGATCACGATTCGCGATAAAGACTTCGGGATGGTGCGGCTGCGGGGGTTCGGGATCTACGCGTATCACCTGAGCGAACCGCTGGCGTTCCATCAGAAGGTGAGCGGCACGCGTGAGTTATACGCCGTGCCGGATCTCGAGGGGCAGCTGCGCAACACGATTCTGGCGCGGTTTGCCGACGCGTTCGCCACGAGTGGCGTGCCATTCCTGGACATGGCGGCCAACCAGGGGTTGCTGGCGGACAAGCTCAAGGAGACGCTGGCGGCGGCCTTCGGCGAGTATGGGTTGGTGCTCGATTCGTTCGCGGTGGAGAGTCTGTCGCTGCCCGACGAACTGCAGCAGAAGCTCGATGAACGCATCGGCATGAACATGGTGGGCAACATGCAGCAATACACGCAGTACCAGGTGGCGCAGTCGATGCCGATCGCGGCGGCCAATGAAGGTGGCAGCGCGGGGCTCGGCGTGGGGCTCGGCGCCGGCATGGCGATGGGCAAGTCAATGATGGACGCGGTGAGTGGCGCGGGCGGCGCCGGTGCGACGGGCGCGGCGGCGGCACCGGGCGCGGAGCCGGGCACGAAGTTCTGCATCGCATGTGGCAAGCCGATCCCCAAGACGTCGAAGTTCTGTCCCGAGTGCGGCGGCGCGCAGGGCTGACTCCCATCCCGGTCCCGCGTTCCGGTCGCGTCGCACGATGACGGCACCCCCCGCCACCTGTCCCAACTGTGGTGCGGCCGTGCAGTTCGCGTGGTCGCAGGCGGTGCAGACCACCTGCCCCTACTGCAGGTCCGTGCTCGTTCGCGGCGATGTCGATCTGCGGACGGTGGGCACCGTGGGCGATTTTCCGGCCACCAGTTCTCCCATCCAGCTGGGCACCACGGGGGTCTTCCGCCACCGCCGGTTCGCGGTGGTGGGCCGCGTGGTGTACGAGTACGAGCGCGGATCATGGAACGAATGGCACGTGCGGCTGGATGGCGGGGCGAGCGCGTGGCTGAGCGACGCGCGCGGGGAATACGCGCTGACGATCGAGACGCCTGGTCTGGCGGTCCCGGCGCGGGACGATCTGCACGTGGGCGGCAACTTCGTGTGGGACCATCGGATCTACAAGCTCATGTCGGTGACGGTGGCGCGGTATGGGGCGGTGGAAGGCGACTTGCCGTTCACGACGTGGGATCGCCGTGAGGCGACGCTGGCCGAACTCGACGCGAACGACGGACACATCGCGACGCTCGACTACCGGGACGCGCCGCCGGCGCTCTGCCTCGGGGAATGGATGACCTTCGACGACCTGCATCTGGACCGGCTGCGGGAACTGGACGAATGGCCTCGCCCCGCGTAGAGGGGCTCGATTGCCCGAACTGCGGCGCCGCGATCACCATTCACGCGTTGCAGCAGACGCAGACGGTGGTCTGCGCGAACTGCCATGCGGTGCTGGATGCCAAGGATCAGCAGCTCAGCGTTCTGCAGACGTACCAGGCGAAGATGACGTTCGCGCCCGACATCCCGCTGGGGACGCGCGGCACGCTGCGCGGCGACCTCTACGAGGTGAGCGGCTTCCAGGTCCGGAGCGTGCGACAGAACGACACCGAGTATTTCTGGCGCGAATACACACTCTGGAATCCATACAAGGGCTATCGCTACCTGATGGAATACGACGGCCACTGGTGTGATTTCATCGTCACGCGGATCGCGCCGTCGGAGATGGTGAGCGGCCGCCAGCCGTACGTGACGCTTGCCGGGACGCAATTCCGCCATTTCCGCACGACGACGGTGACCACGGAATTCATGCTCGGCGAGTTCCCCTGGCAGATTCGCAGCGGCGATCGCGTAACGGTGCGCGACTTCATCGCGCCGCCGCGCATGCTGTCCGAGGAGGAGGCGCCCGGCGCCACGGTCTGGGCGATGGGGAACTACGTGCCGGCGTCACTCATCTGGCACGCGTTCTCGCTGCCGGGAGATCCCCCGGTGGCCAAAGGCGTGTTTCCGTGCGATCCCGATCCCTATCAGCCGCGCGCACGCCGCCGCGCCGGCGCCGCGACCATCGTCGCACTTCCGATCGTCGCGGCGCTACTCATGCGACGCACGTTCGCGCCCGCGCATTCGCTCGTGTCAGCGCCGTGGCCATATGTGATTCTGCTCGTCGCGTGCATGCTGCCGGCGATCAGCGATGCGGTGCGATCGTCGCAATTCGCGCGCGCGCGTTGGGCGACCAGCGACTACCCCGCTGACGAGATGTGAAATCACATCTTGTGTTCCGGCGCTGAAACGACAATTGTTCTGTGTGCGTAGTGCAGAGGCGGCACCGCTGGTGCGCCTTTACCGCCCATCATCGTGGGATCGTCACGCTACCGGGAGCGTGGCGCGAAGTGGAATCGGCTGCGGGGGCCGGCTCATACTTCGCGAGATCCGCAAGCAGCCCCGTTCACGCCACACTGCCTGCGGATCTCGACCCGATGATGGGTGCCAGCGCCGCGCTACGGGCGCCGCTCGACCAGCGCTTCCAGCGCCGCCTTCGCCCGTGGATCCGACGACCGCCCAAGAACTGCCACCGCGCGCCGGCGCGCCGCGGCGCTGTCGTCGTTCCGGGCGATCGCGATGAGCTTGTCGGTGGCCGCCCGATCGCCGGTCTGGCTGAGCGCAGAAATCACCGCATCCTTCAGTTGCGGATCCGTGGTGCCATCGTACAGGCTCACGAGATCGGCGGTGTGGGCGCCGGCCTGTGCGGCGCCCTCGAGTGCGCGCCGGCGAATGCTGGACGTGGTGCCCATGTCCTGCGCCAACGACAACAGCCAGTGCACGTTCTCGGTGCCTCCAAACCGCGCGACCGCCGAGATGGCGGCGTCCTGGGCGCGATCGCCCTCGAGTTTCGGCCACGCGTCGCGAATGGTCGCGATGTCGGCGGCGGTGGCGTACTCCTGGCCGAAGCTGCGGATGGCCACGGCCAGGGCCTCGTCGGGGAGCGCGGCCTTGCGGACCACGCTCCGCAGGTAATCGCGAGCCCGGGGATCTCCGGAACTGGAAATCACCGAGAGGGCCGTGCGCGCCACCCACCCGCCCTGCGCGTCGTCGGCCAGCGTGATCAGCGACGCCATGCCACCGCCGCCGGGCAGCCGGGCCAGCGTGCTCAGCGCCTGCTGCCGCACGGATTGATTGTCCTCCTCGTCGGTGGCGATGGACACGAGCGTCGCGGGCAGTGACCCGTCGACCGCGGCCACGCGGCCCAGCCAGGCGATGGCGCTGCGGCGCGTCTCGCGCGACCGCGTCCGGTCGCGAGCCAGCGCGATGAGCGCGCGCTGGTTGTCGACGCTGTCGGCGAGCATGGCGGGCATGATCGCATCGCGCGATACGGCGCCCTGCGCCGTGTCGGCCAACCGGAGCAGGTAGGCCGAGGCATCACCGGCGCCCACGATTCCCAGGTCGGCGGCGCCATCGTTGGACGGCGGTCCCACGAACACGCGCAGGCCGACCACCTGATGGTCCGCGCGATCGAGCACCACGCGGGCGGGGCCGCGCACGCAGGGCTCGGACGAGAGGTCGTGGAACGATCCGTACACCTGGTTGCTCGATGCGGACGCCAGATGGATGTATGACCGGCCGTCGCCGCACACCCCGTCGCGGGTGGCGAAGCTGAATTGCACGCGGCCCTCCGGGGCGCGGGCCACGCGCTGGGCCAGGGTCTGGGCGCACGCCGCGAGCGGCGTGAGGCCGGCGAGCATCACGAGCGCCGCCAGGGCGCGAATGCGGCGCGGGGTCATCGGCCGACGAGGTCGAGGAGGAACTTGGTCACGCGCGGGTCGTTTCTCTTGCGCGACAGCACGTTGATGGCCACGCGACGCGTGTTCGGATCGGTGCCGTTCTTGATGATGTCCATCAGCTTGTCGGCGGCCTCCGGGTCGTCACGCTGGCCGAGCACGCCGATGATCTGCTCGCGCATGTTCCGAGAGTCGGACACATCGTAGAGCTTGACGAGGTCGGCCACGGGGACGGTGCCGACGCGCCCGGCGTAGCTGATGGCCGCGCCGCGTACGTCGGTGGACAGATTCCCGTTGCCGGCCACCGTCATCAGAAATTGTTGGTTGTCGGTCCCGCCCATGCGGGCCAGCCCCAACAGCACCGAGCGCTGGAGCCGCTCGCTCGGCAGCTTCGGGAAGAGGGACCGCAGGTAGGCGGCGTCCTCGGCCGAGGCGTGATCCGAGGCGAGCGTCTCGATGGCGGCGGAGCGGAGCGATTCGGAGACGTCGTTCCGTTCGATGAGCGCGCGGATACTCTGGCGCGCTCGGGGAGAGTCGTTCTGGGAGAGCGCCCGGACGGCGGCGCGCTGGATGCGGTCGTCGTTGCTGGTCTTGACCAGGCTCTCGAGCGTGGTGAGCACCTGGTCGCCCGGCATGCGGCCGAGGTACGAGATGGCATCCGAGCGCAGGTTGGTATCTTCGCTCTCGTTGGTGGCCACGCCGATGAGGGCGTTGGTGGCCACCGTGTCGCCGCGGCGCACCAACATGAACAGCGCGGATCGTTTGAGCTGCGCCGAACAGGTGTCCTTGCGGGCGAGCACGCGCTGCAGCAGCGGCGTCGCGGCGTTGGGGTCCATCTGCCCGAGCGCATTCAGGGCTTCGGCCTTGACGCTCATGTCCTCGCGATCGCAGCCGCCGCTCTTCTCCGCTTCCTGGGCGATCTGCGCGGCCGCCTGTCGGTCGCCGCGGGCGGCGAGTGCGCCGCGGACGCGGGCGGCGAGCCCGGCGACGTCGGCCTTCATCGAACTGCGCGTGGCAGGGCCGTTCTGATCGACGAGTAGCGTGAGCGCCTGGTGCAATTCGTCGGTGGTGCCGATGCGATACCGGGAGAAGGCCTCGTAGTACGCGCAGTCGGCCACGTAAGCCGAGCGTGGAAACTTCTGCACGATCTGGGCGAAGCTGTCGGCGGCGTGGCGCCAGTCGCCGCGATTGAAGGCCTCGCGGGCCAGGCGATAGAGGGAATCGGCGGGATCGCCCTGCACCCACGGGGCACGTGGGGAGCGCGAGAAGTGCTCATCACCGGACGCCATCAGGGCGAGATCCTGCAAGCGGCCGACGTCAACGTTCTGCATGGCCTGAAGCGCCTGATTCCGGGCCATGTCGCGCAGTTGCTGGACGTCCACACTCTGCAGGGCGCGATCGGCCTGCATGCGCGCCCGGTCGGCCAGTTCCTGCGACCGGAGCTGAAGGTCCCCGAGGCGATCCTGGAGGGCGAGGTCGAGATCGGGATTCACGTTTAGGCTCTGATCGAAGTCGAAATCGAAGTCGAGCGGCATCACGGGCATGACGTCGATCGCACGCACCCGGGGCGTGGGGGCCGGACGCGGCGCCGGCGCCACAGGGGTGCGCGTGGGTCGCGGCGGGGTCTGCTGCGCCCCGAGCGCCGAAACAGAGAGCGCGAGCATGGAGAGCGAGACGGCGAATTTCATGGGGAGATTCCTCAGTCGGCGGAGATGTCGGCTGCCGCGGTGCGCAGGCGCGGCATCACGTCGCGCTGCTCCAGGGCCTGGTTGATGAGATCGAGTTCGGTGGTGTTCTGTTCGTCCTGCAGGCGCACGATCTGGGCGAGCACGACTTCGAGATCGTCGAGCAGGCCGCGCAGTTTCACGTCTTGAGCCGCGGGGGAATCGAGCAGCAACCGCGTGGTGAGCAGCAGGTTGGCGGCGCGTCCGATGAACTGCTGATTGGCGCGACCGGCGTGCATCTCGGTGGGCAGCGCGGCCAGTAGGGCCGTGGTCTGGTCGAGGTAATGCGAGGTCGTCGGTTCGTACACCGAGGGCACCGGCGGCTGAGCCTGGGCGGCGGCCGCGCGCGGGGTCACCGGCTGCGGATGCAGCAGACCGTCGAGCGGCGTGAACCGTCCGATGCCGATGCCGACCACGATCGCGGCGGCGATCCCGAGCCAGGGTTGGACCCACGGCCGGCGCCGGGGGGCCGGCGTGTCGAACTGCCGGGCCTCGATGTCCTGCCAGATCTGCTCGCGCGTGAGCGCGTCGAGCGGCGGCGGCTCGTGGTACGCGCGCGCCGCCTCCTGCAACTCCGGTTCGAAACGTTCTTCCTGCATGCGCTACTCCTTCATGAACGGCGCGAGCACCTTGCGAAGCATCCCGCGCGCGATGAACAACCTGCTCTTGCACGTGCCCTCGGCGACGCCGAGGACGCCGGCGATCTCGAGGTGCGTGTACCCTTCGACGTCATGCATCACGAAAGTCGTTCGGTAGATCTCGGGAAGTCCGTCGATGGCGGCCGCCATGCGATCCCGGAGGTCGGGGTCGGCCTGGAGGGTGCCGCCCGCCGCCACGTGGGCGGCTGACGAGAGATCCGTCTCCCGCTCGTACCGGCGGTGCTTGCGGCGGCGGTTGGACGCCACGGTGACGGTGATGCGATAGAGCCAGGTGGCGAGCGCCGAGTCGCCGCGAAACCGGCTGAGCTGGCTGAACGCACGAATGAACGCGTCCTGCGTGAGCTCCCGGGCCTGGTCTTCCTCGCCGGTGAGGCGAAAGGCCAGCCTGAAGACGCGGTCGGCGTGCGCGTCGTACAGCTCGCGCGCGGCCATCCGGTCTCCGGCGAGCACCCGGCGAATGAGCTCACGCTCGTTCGGCCGATGGCCCGGGGAAGGGGCGGGAACAGTCGGGTTGGGGAGTGTCACGTGGCGCCAGAGGATAGACACATCGAACGCCAAGACCGTTCGAAACACCTGCGCGACGGGGGTACCGGCACGCGCGCTGGGTCCTGACAGGCCGGTTTGCCGGGTGCATCTTTGGGCGCGCCGGCTCCTCGCGGGCACCGCGGCGCATCCCTCTGGCCATCCTTTCACCCCCGCGGCATGTCCCAGACTTCTGGCACTCCGGAACTTGCGCGCCGGCTCGGCCTGTTCGACGCCACGATGATCGTGATGGGTGGCATCATCGGCGCCGGCATCTTCATCAACCCGTATGTGGTGGCACAGCAGGTGCACACGCCGGCGCTCATTCTGGGTGCGTGGGCCGCGGGTGGATTGATCGCGCTGGCCGGCGCATTCGTGTACTCGGAGTTGGCGCAACTGCGACCGCAGGTGGGGGGACAGTACGCGTACCTGCGCGACGCGTTCCATCCCATGGTCGCGTTTCTCTACGGATGGGGACTGCTGCTGGTGACGCAGACCGGGGGCATGGCCGCCGTGGCCGTGACCTTCGCCAACTATTTCCGCGAGCTGACCGGTACGGGGACGTCGCCCGCCATGCTCGCCGTGCTCGTGCTGGCGGCGCTGACCGTGGTGAACTGCTTCGGCGTGCGCTCGGGCAGCAACGTCCAGAGCGCGTTCATGGTGACCAAGATCGTGGCCGTCCTGGCACTGGTCACCATCGGTTGGTGGGCGGTGCCGGCGTCGACGCACGCGGTCGCGGCGGCCCCGCCCGGGGGCGGCAAGCCGGTGCCGATCGCGTTCGCTGCCGCCATGGTGCCCGTGCTGTTCGCGTACGGCGGGTGGCAGACGTCGAGCTTCGTGAGCGGCGAATTGAAGAACCCGACGCGGGATCTGCCGCGCGGCCTGTTGATCGGCGTGGCCGGCGTGATTCTGTTGTACCTGGGCGTGAACGTGGCGTGTCTTCACGCGCTCGGCCCCGACGGGCTGGCCGCGACCACGACGCCGGCATCGGCGGTGATGCGGCTGGCGCTGGGCTCCACGGGCGCCAAGCTGATTGCCGCGGGGATCGCGGTGTCCACCGTGGGATTCCTGAGCCAGGGGATGCTCACGGCCCCTCGCGTGTACTACGCGATGGCGCGCGACGGGGTGTTCTTCCGCGCGGTGGGGTGGCTGGACCCGCGGTCGCGCGTGCCCACCGTGGCGATCGCGCTGCAGGGCGTGTGGGCGGCGGTCATCGCGCTGTCGGGGCGTTACGACCAGATCCTCAACTACGTGGTGTCCATGGACGCCGTGTTCTTCGGCCTCACCGGCGCGGCGCTGCTCGTGCTGCGGCGGCGCGAAGACCGTACCGGCGCGGGGGAGGGCGGCATGGGGGCGGTGACGATGCGCA
>Ga0307375_10001974_pt1 | contig 21627 bp, 24 predicted proteins | sample TR1MG_FD_202531 | JGI IMG/M metagenome (GOLD analysis project Ga0307375, IMG submission 202531) | Soil microbial communities from Risofladan, Vaasa, Finland - TR-1 | ecosystem: Environmental > Terrestrial > Soil > Coastal area > Acid sulfate soil | place: Finland: Risofladan, Vaasa | collected...
GGGCGCGTGACGGACATTTCGCTGGATACGCAGCGCTATGAAGCCGATGTGGTGATGAGTCTGGACAAGCGTTACCAATTCCCCAAGGATACGTTCGCCGACATCCTGACTTCGGGCTTGCTGGGGGAGCAATACATCGGCCTGGTGCCCGGCGGAGACAGCGAGATGCTCAAGAACGGGGAGCAAATTAAAATGACCCAGTCTGCTGTGGTGCTGGAAAACCTGATCAGCAAGTTCATTTTTAACAAGGCTTCAGAACCCGTCAATCCGAAATAATTGTATTCAGGAAATAAAGAGAAAAACATGACTGTGTTGCAAAAAATGATTCTGGGTGCGTTGATATACTGCGCCGTTGGTGCGGCATACGCCGGGGTGATCGCGCCCGATGTGCTGATTAATAACACCGTGCAGGAAGTCATTGCGGTCATCAAGCAGGATAAAGACATTCAGGCGGGTAACCAGAAAAAGATCATCGCGCTGGTGGACGCCAAGGTGTTGCCGCATTTCGATTTTCAACGCATGACCCAATTGGCGGTCGGCAGATACTGGCGTACCGCTACCCCTGAGCAAAAGCAGGAATTGGTCAAGCAATTTCAGGATTTGCTGGTGCGCACTTATACCAAAGTGTTCACGGTGTATCGCGATCAAAAGATAGAAGTGAAGCCGCTCAGGATGGCACCCGATGATACGGAGGTGACCGTCAATACCGTCATCAGCAAGCCGGGCTCGCAGGTGACTTCGGTGGATTATGAAATGAAGAAGGCCGCAGACGGCTGGAAGGTGTTCGACATCTCCATTGAAGGAGTCAGCATGGTGATGAGCTATCGCGGCACGTTCGCATCGCAAATTCAGCAGGATGGTATCGATGGTTTAATCAAGACACTTTCCGACAAAAACACCAATTCGACCGATGGCGATATGATCAAGGCGGGGGCGAAGTGAGCGGGGGGGAGTGGATGGTGGTGCAGGGAAACTTGAACATTGAAACCGTCCCCGCGTTGTTCGAAACCGGTTTGCAGCGCCTGGCCAGCGAAGATTTTCAGGTGGATTTTTCCCGGGTCGAATCGGTTGATTCCGCGGCGGTCAGTTTGCTGCTGGGCTTGACCAGGGCTGCCCAGATCGCCAGACATGACTTGCGTGTGAAGGGGCTGCCTGAAAATTTGCTGAGTTTGGCGCGTTTGTACGGTGTTGCTGAACTGCTCCCTCAACAATCCAATTGATCTCTTTGTGCGGGCGCACGTTTGGTGCCGCGCGCATCCCAAGCTGGTTTTTAGTATCATCCGCGGCCCTGGTTTCATGCGGCGGGATTTCTTTTCAAACCCTATTTTTTCAATTTTAACGAATGGTGGAATTTACAATGGTTACTCCGGAAAGCATACAACTTAACATCGCGCAGGGCATGGCGACCGAACATTTAAGCGTGGTTGGAGATGGCCAGCACTTTGAGGCAGTGATAGTCAGCGAGGCGTTTGCGGACAAGAATCGTGTGCAACGTCATCAGTTGGTCTACCAGACTCTGGGTGACAGAATGCGCGCAGAGATTCATGCGCTGTCGATGAAGACATTTACACCGCAAGAGTGGCTGAACCAGAAGTAAGCCATGCAGAAATTAGCGATCCAGGGTGGTAATCGCCTCCGCGGTGAAGTGCGGATTTCAGGAGCGAAGAACGCGGCGTTGCCCATCATGTGTGCCGGTCTGCTGACCGCGGATGAGTTGCATCTGGACAATATGCCGGATTTGCACGACGTCGCCACGATGCGCAAGCTGTTGCAACAGATGGGCGTGAACATAGTGATCGACGGCGGCCAGATGGTCTTGTCTGCGGCGCATATCGGCAAACTCGAAGCGCCTTACGAAATGGTGAAGACCATGCGCGCCGCGATTCTGGTGTTGGGGCCGCTGGTGGCGCGTTTCGGAGAAGCGCGGGTTTCCCTGCCGGGCGGATGTGCCATCGGTTCGCGCCCGGTGGACTTGCACATCAAAGGCCTGCAGGCGATGGGTGCGGAAATCAATATCGAACATGGTTACATACATGCCCAAGTACCGCATGGGAATGGGCCGAAACGCCTGAAAGGCGCGCGGATATTTTTCGATCTGGTCAGTGTCACCGGCACGGAAAACCTGATGATGGCCGCAGTGCTGGCAGACGGTGTGACAGTGCTGGAGAACGCGGCCCGCGAACCGGAAGTGGTGGACCTGGCGCATTGCCTGATCGCGATGGGAGCAAAAATAGAGGGGGCGGGCAGCGACACCATCAGCATCACAGGCGTGGAAAAATTGCACGGTGCCAGCCATCGTGTCATGCCGGATCGCATCGAGAGCGGCACGTTTCTGGTGGCTGCGGCAGCGGTGGGCGGCGACATCACCCTGACCGGCGCGCGCGCCGACATTCTCGAAAATGTGCTGGAGAAATTGCAGGAAGCGGGTGCGGCCATACAAGTGGCGGGCAGCACGATCAATCTTAAAATGGGTCAGCGCCCAAAGGCCGTCAATATTCGCACCTCGCCTTATCCGGCATTTCCCACCGACATGCAGGCTCAATTCATGGCGATGAATGCCATTGCAGAAGGCAATGCGATGGTGGTCGAAACGATTTTCGAGAACCGCTTCATGCACGTGCAGGAACTGCGCCGCCTAGGAGCGCAGATCGATGTCGAGGGCAATACTGCCGTGATCAAAGGCTGTGCGCAACTGGAAGGCGCAACCATCATGGCGACAGATTTGCGCGCCTCGGCGTGTCTGGTCATTGCAGGGCTGGTCGCGCAGGGTGAGACCATCGTGGATCGCATCTATCATCTGGATCGCGGCTACGAACACATAGAAGCGAAGCTGTCGGCGCTGGGTGCGCAGATTCGCAGGTTGAAATAACGGATACGCCGTATCAAATCGAAGCGAGATGAAAATAAATCACTCTGCCCCCCAGTGTTGCTGACAATACTCAGGCTTGTCACCACATGCCTGCTTATTTGCATTTGAATGTTGCTATCGCACCACCACCTTCGGTATCCCCTGTATCGAGCAACTCAATTCCATTCGTGCAACCAGGTGGGGAAATTTGCGGATATTTTTGAAAAAAATGTTCGATAGCAATTCGACGCGCTTCTTTTGATTTTGATTTTTCTGCCAAACCTAATGGTTCTACTCCGACATCAGTTCTATAGAAGAAAAATGTTAATTCTCCATTAATAACTTTGACGCTTGCTCTGGGTTGACCATAAGGAACCAACGAAGTACTTCCACAAGCCACCATCAACGGAAACAGCCATACTAAATAAATGAGTCTACTCATCTACACCTTTCACAACTCTATTGAACAACAGGGGATAGAGTGATTTGTTTTTCACTACCCCTCCACTCATTCCCGTAAATCGTCGACCAGCAAATCTGTCCCAAATCAAATTGGGGCAAATCATATCCGAATTTCATCTTATGCCGGATTTAACGATAGAATGCGCTTCTTTTATAAGAAGCTGAATTCGATGACTATCACCATCGCCTTGTCCAAAGGCCGCATCTTCGAAGAAACCCTGCCGCTGCTGAATGCGGCAGGCATCACCGCGCTCGAGGACCCCGAGTCGTCGCGCAAGCTGATACTGACTACCAATCGCGCCGATGTGCGTTTGATCATCGTGCGCGCCAGCGATGTGCCGACTTACGTGCAATATGGTGCAGCGGACATCGGCGTAGCGGGCAAGGATGTGCTGGATGAACACGGCGGCGCCGGGCTGTATCAGCCTCTGGACCTGAACATCGCGCGCTGCCGCATGATGGTCGCGGTGCGCGATGATTTCGATTATGAGTCCGCAGTGCGCCAGGGCGCGCGCCTGCGCGTGGCGACCAAATATGTGCAAACGGCCAGGGCCCACTTTGCCGCAAAAGGCGTGCATGTGGACTTGATCAAGCTGTATGGATCGATGGAGCTGGCTCCTCTGGTCGGCCTGTCGGATGCGATCGTGGATCTGGTGAGCAGCGGCAACACACTCAAGGCGAACCACCTCAAGGCGGTCGAGCACATCGCGGATATCTCATCGCGCCTGGTGGTGAACCAGGCCGCACTCAAATTGAAATATGCTGTGATCCAGCCCATGCTGGATGTGTTTGCCGGCGCGATCAAAAAATAACGCATTCGAAAAATATTGAGCGATTTATAAATGAACATCAGACAACTTTCCAGCCGTGCGACCGGGTTCGATGAAGCGTTAACCAGGCTGCTGGCATTCGAGGAAACGGCGGATGAAAAGCTCGAAGCGACCGTGGCCGGAATCCTCGCCGACGTGCGCAAGCGCGGCGATGCGGCGGTGCTGGAATACACGCGCAAGTTCGACCGTCTGCCCCTGGCCGATGCCGCAGCGATGGAACTGTCGCGCGATGAATTGCGCATTGCGTTCGACGGACTGCCGGCGGAACAGCGCAGCGCGCTGGAACAGGCCGCGCAGCGCGTCACCGATTATCACAAGAAACAGGTGCAAACTTCGTGGAGTTACACCGATGCCGACGGCACGCTGCTCGGCCAGCAGGTGACCCCGCTGGATCGCGTCGGCCTGTATGTGCCTGGCGGCAAGGCGGCTTATCCGTCCTCGGTACTGATGAACGCGCTGCCCGCCAAAGTGGCCGGTGTGGCCGAACTCATTATGGTTGTGCCGACTCCCGATGGTATGAAGAATCAACTGGTGCTGGCAGCGGCCTGGCTTGCCGGTGTGGATCGCGTGTTTACCATCGGTGGCGCACAGGCGGTGGCGGCGCTGGCGTATGGCACGGCGACCATCCCGAAAGTGGACAAGATCGTCGGCCCCGGTAACGCTTACGTCGCGGCTGCGAAACGCCGTGTGTTCGGCGTGTGCGGCATCGACATGATCGCCGGGCCATCTGAAATCCTGGTGATCTGCGACGGACAGACAGACCCGGACTGGATCGCGATGGACCTGTTCTCGCAGGCCGAACACGACGAATTGGCGCAGGCCATCCTGCTGTCGCCGGATGCGAAATTCATCGCGGCGGTGGCGCAAAGCGCAAAGCGCCAACTGGAACAGATGCCGCGCCGCGACATCATCAGGACCGCGCTGGAAAATCGCGGTGCATTGATCCATGTCGCCGATCTGGATGAAGCCTGCACCATCAGCAACCGCATCGCGCCGGAGCATCTGGAATTGTCGATCGCTGATCCGCAAGCATGGCTGCCAAAATTGAAACACGCAGGTGCGATCTTCATGGGCCGTTACACCTCCGAAGCGCTGGGCGATTACTGCGCCGGCCCGAATCATGTCCTGCCCACTTCCGGCACAGCGCGCTTCTCCTCACCTCTGGGCGTGTACGACTTCCAGAAACGCAGCAGCCTGATCCAGGTCTCCGCACTCGGCGCGCAAAAGTTGGGCGGCATTGCTTCCGTATTGGCCTTCGGCGAAGGGTTGCAAGCGCACGCGCAATCGGCGTTGTTCAGGAAAGGCTAAATCAGAGTATTTCAATTTCGCTGCCTGGAAACCTTTACTTCATGGGTTACGGTGCTTTCACGCGCCGATACAACCGATAGCGCTCATCCTTGTCGCCCTTGCGGTTACCCTCCCAGATTTTTTCCCAGCGCGTTTCGTCCAGCAACGGCCTGGATAATTTGTTGCCCTGAATCAGGCGCAAGTCACAGCGATGTTTGTAGTCGCGTTCCGTGAGGATATTGCCGAAATATTGCAGCATGGCGCGTTGTCCCTCGCCCAGGTGCTCGCCCGCAATGCATTGGTGGTGTTTGGGCATGGATTGCTTCAGCGCGGCGACCATGCTGCGATAACTTTTGCCGCTGTCCAGCCAGGGCAGCCACAGCGTCATGGCGAGTATCCAGACCAGCGTGACTCCAGATGCCCAATTCAAAGTCGCGCGGCGCATCGAACGTCCGACACGCCACACCATTACGATCCAGGTCACCGTGGCGATGATGGCGATCACAAAGGGAATGGTATGCAACTCCGGTTCGAAACCCGGCTGAAAATCTTTCAGCCAATGCGTGATTTTTGCATTGTTGTCCAGCAGCAAACCCGCCCAGCCCCACCACATCAGGATGGCAAGCAGTGCGAATGTCATTATCCCGAACCAGTCCAGCGCGTTGGCCGCACCGCGTTTCAGCATGGACAATGAGGCGGTTGCCAGCAGCGTGATCGGCAGCAGCATCGGCAAAGCGAACAGATCCGCCGTGCTGGCGGCAAGGCTGAGGGTGATGAACATCACCACGAAATTGACCAGGGGCAACTGCAAATCGTCGCGTTGCGCGAAACGTCTGCGCGACTTCCATACTGCCCAGCCTGCGAGCGGCAGGGCAGGCCAAGCCAGCCATGGCAAGTTTTCCAGATAGTAGAGGGAATCCTTGCCGGGACCCGATTTCGCGTGCCTGATCCAGTTGCCGATGTTGTGTGTCCATGCCCAGTCGGCGAACAATTGCGGCGAATGCTGATACAGCAGCAGCGGCCAGACGGTCAGCCAGGGCAAGGCAAACAGCAAGGCAACAGCGAGGCTGAGATAATAATGTCGCGTGCGCCAGTTCTGGAAAAATATCGGCAGGCTCGCCGCAGTCAGCATGAACAGTATCGGTGAGATAAAACCCTTGGACATGAAACCGATGCCCATGCCGGTACCGATCAGAATGCCGGCGCGCCAGTACCGTTCCTTGCTCAGCGCAAAGCCGAACAGCATCATCGCACAACCGGCCAGCAGAGCAAGGTCGGTGACTATCTGGTGCGCGCGCACCAGCATGCCGAGGCAGCCGATCAGGATAACCGCCGCAGCCCAGCCGCGGTTTTCTCCGTACAACTTGCGTCCGGCAAGGCCGATGAACAGCAGGGTCAGCGCAGTGTAGAAACCACTGGCAAGGCGCGCGCCGTCGTGCAGCGTCAGTAACGGCGAGAACAGTTTGGCGAACAGCGCGGCGGTCCAGTAGTACAACGGCGGCTTGTCCATGAAAGGCTCGCCCGCCAGAGTGGGCACCAACCAATCACCGTTATGCAGCATCGAATAGACGACCCCGAAGCTGAATGCGTCATCCGGTTTCCACGGATCGTGCCCGACCAGACCGGTGCCCAGCCAAACCAGGCACAGCAGCCCGAGCAGCATCGCTTTGGCAGGCGTGATCGGATTGGGGTCGGTGGGTTTTATGAAGTACATGCGATATTTAGAGACATCCTAAACTGGTACGGCGTTGTCGTCGCAAATAAAAAAGGCAGCAAACGCTGCCTTTTTATAGAACCGCTGCGCAAAGTTCCCTGATGGAACTATAGCCATTCCAATAGGCAATCATCAAACGATTGCCAGCTGATTATCAAGCTGCAGCTTTGGTGCCGTATTTCTGACGGAACTTGTCGATGCGACCCGCGGTATCCACAATCTTCTGTGTACCGGTGTAGAACGGGTGGCATTCGGAACAAACTTCCACGTGCAGGGCCGGCTTGCCCATCACGGACTTGGTCTTGAAGCTGTTGCCGCAACTGCATGTCACGGTGATTTCCTGGTAGTTTGGGTGGATGTCTGCTTTCATTATATTTCCTTGCAAATAGTTTGGTGCGGCGGTGTACGCACTCTGGTGCGGCATAAGGGCGCGCATTATCCATGAATATAGGGGGTTGCGCAAATATTTTGTGCAACTGCGGCGACTTGTCCGCACTTGCCGCGCAGAATATTGGCAGGATCAATGCTGTGTGGTCGGATACTAGTCCTGATGGCTTGAATCACATACACTCTGCTTCGTGCTTGAATCAATCATGGAACGAGGATATGCCTATGCTGAGTCGCAGTGAATACAGAACGCTGGTGCTGGCCGCTTTGGGCGGCGCACTGGAGTTCTACGATTTCATCATCTTCGTGTTTTTCGCTATTGTGATCGGAAAGTTGTTCTTCCCGCCCGATATGCCGGACTGGTTGCGCCAGCTGCAGACCTTTGGCATTTTCGCCGCGGGTTATCTCGCGCGCCCGCTCGGCGGCATCGTGATGGCGCACTTCGGTGATCTGTTGGGGCGCAAGCGCATGTTCATGCTGAGTATCTTCCTGATGGCGGTACCGACGCTGGCGATCGGCTTGCTGCCGACTTATGCCGTCATCGGCATCTGGGCGCCGTTACTGCTGCTTGCCTTGCGCGTGCTGCAGGGAGCGGCGATCGGCGGGGAGGTGCCGGGAGCCTGGGTATTCGTCTCCGAGCATGTGCCGGCACGCCATGTCGGCTTCGCCTGCGGCACGTTGACTGCCGGACTGACCGGCGGGATCCTGCTCGGTTCGCTGGTGGCGACCGCGATCAACAAACTGTATTCTCCCGCCGAATTGCTCAGCGAAGGCTGGCGCGTGCCTTTCATCATCGGCGGGCTGTTCGGTTTGCTGTCGGCATGGTTGCGCCAGTGGCTGCATGAAACGCCGGTGTTCAGGGAGATGCAGGCGCGGCAGGCATTGGCGGATGAGTTGCCGCTGAAGACGGTGGTACGCGAACATCGTCCCGCCGTGATTCTGACTATGCTGATGACCTGGCTGCTGTCCGCCGCGATCGTGGTGATGATTTTGATGACACCGACGCTGGTGCAAAAACTGTATGCCATTCCCGCAGTTACTGCCTTGCATGCGAACAGCATCGCGACATTATTTTTAAGCCTGGGCTGCGTGGCTTTCGGCGCTTTGGCCGATCGTTATGGCGCGGGTCGGGTGCTGATGATCGGTTGTGCGATGCTGGGCATCACCTCGGCACTGTTCTATCAGCAGATGCCGGTCGCACCGCAGAACATCAACGGTTTGTATGCCTTGTGCGGGTTCTTTGTCGGCGTGATCGGCGTGGTACCCAGTGTCGCCGTCAAGGCATTTCCGCCGGCGGTTAGGTTTTCCGGATTGTCGTTTTCCTATAATGTCGCCTACGCGGTGTTCGGCGGTCTTACCCCGGTGGCCGTGAGCGTGCTGCTCCCGCTCGATCGCCTGGCGCCCGCACATTATGTGGAAGCGTTAAGCGCGGTAGGCATGTTGATCGGGTTGTATTTATGGCGCAAAAACAAAGCGGTGAGGTTCGGATAAAAATTTTATGCGACAATGCGCGCCGCGAAAATTGCGCGCCCGTTGAAATTATAAGTTGTCTGGCACGCTCCCACTGTTCAGGATAAAAAGTGTTTATAGAAAACCTCAAACAATTACTTGCGGCGGACATGGCTGCGGTGGATCAGGTGATACGCACCCGTTTGCATTCGGAAGTGCTGCTGGTCAATCAGGTTGGCGAATACATCATCAACGGCGGCGGCAAGCGCTTGCGTCCGGCACTGGTGGTGTTGTCGGCCGATGCCCTCGGCTATCAGGGCAGGCAGCATCACGACCTGGCGGCAGTGGTGGAATTCATCCACACTGCGACGCTGCTGCACGATGACGTGGTGGACGAATCCGAGTTGCGCCGCGGCCGGGCTACCGCCAGCGCGCTGTTCGGCAACGCGGCCAGCGTGCTGGTGGGCGACTTTTTGTATTCGCGCGCATTCCAGATGATGGTCGAGGTGGGCGAGATGCGCGTGATGCAGACCCTGGCTGATGCCACCAATGTCATCGCCGAGGGCGAAGTGTTGCAACTGCTCAACTGCCACGATGCCGATGTCGATGCCGCCAATTACATGCGCGTGATCCATTGCAAGACCGCCAAGCTTTTCGAAGCGGCGATGCGCCTCGGCGCGATCCTGGGCAAGGCCGGTGCAAAAGATGAACAGGCTGTGGCCGAATATGGCATGCATCTCGGCACCGCTTTCCAATTGGTGGACGATGTGCTGGATTATTCCGCGGACGAACTGCAAACCGGCAAACATCTCGGCGATGATCTCGCCGAAGGCAAGCCCACCCTGCCGCTAATCTATGCGATGCAACACGGCTCGGCAGAACAGGCTGCCGTGGTGCGCAATGCAATCGAGCAGGGAGATGTGGAAAAATTCGTTGAAGTGCTGCAGATCATCCGCGCCACCGGCGCGCTTGACTTCACCCGCGAGCAAGCGATGCGCGAGGCCGAGACTGCATGCGCCGCGATCGCCGGTCTTGCGGATTCTAAATACAAGCGATGTTTGCTAGAATTGGCGGAGTTTGCCGCGACACGGCAATTCTAGGGTTTTAAAGTTTATTGGATTCCGACGAAAACTGCTGTTGGTTTTAGCGGGATCCAAACGGGGTGTAGCTCAGCCTGGTAGAGTACTGCGTTCGGGACGCAGGAGTCGGAGGTTCGAATCCTCTCACCCCGACCAATCAAATTGGTCCTTTCAATTTCCCTGTTGAAGCTCGAAATGCCGATGCCTATTGGCGTTTGTTAGATTGGCATTCCTTGGAATTCGGTTCAATTTCTCTTCTTCGTACTATTCAATCTGTTCGGAAATTTGTTCCGTGAATCGACCCCAATTCCCTGGACACTTTCCAGTCTCTCGAAATGCCGTCACTTGAACTCAACGAGAGACCGGCGGTTACCTGATCAAGTAGTTTGGACCAGCAAAATCAACTATCCGCGAGCGATGTTGCTGAGATGATCCAGATCAAGCAGTTGTACTTGGCGCCGTTCGGTGGCCAGCAGCCCCTCGTTCTGGAAACGGGTAAACACTCGGCACACAGTTTCTTCTGTGATTCCGAGGTAATTACCGATATCGCTACGCGACATGCTCAGGTTAAATTCGGTGGGGGAATATCTGCGTCTTTGGAAGCGCTGGGATATGCTCAGCAGGAAGGTGGCCAAGCGCTCATCGGCACTCTTCTTGCCCAGCAACAACATTAACTCCTGGTTGTCGAGAATTTCTTGGCTCAAAATCTTGAGCATTTGCTGACGAATAGAGGGATTTTCCTTGCTGTACACCTCCAGCACCTCAATGGGAACTTCGCACACCATCGTTGTTTCCAGCGCCATGGCTTCGGTGGTGAAGTAATGGGCTGCGATGGCACCCAGACCGAGCAATTCACCGGGAATATGGAACCCCGTGATTTGCATCCTGCCGTTGCTTGTCAGAACATAGGTCTTGACGGAACCAGTGCGTATTGCATAGATGGTGCGCACCGGCTCATTCATCCTGTAAAGCAACTCGCCTCGTTCGATCAATCTGCGGTTCTTGACTATCGTCTCGGGCAGGCTCAGGTCCACATCGGATCCATTCACCTCCCTGCATAAACCATAAATTCCGCAATCGTTGCAGGTGATCGGAGCGCAGGATTGATTGTCAGCAGCGCGCACGAACGCCGGGTCGCGTGGCACAACTCGTAGAATAGCCGTCATAATTCCATCCGCCTAAAAGCGCACATCATGCTCAAAATGCCACACATCATGAAAACAGCACGTAAATGTTGACTACAAAAAATGATGTACAAGGATTTGATCAAAAAAAAGTCCATGGGCCATCTCCTAACATTGGGGCAAGCAAAACAACCGAAATTGCAGTGCCCGGTTTTTCCTCTTGAATTAGCCCGTACTCCAGCCTCTGGGCCTTTTCATGCCAGCAATCTTGCATGCCTGCTTCACGTAGCCGTATGGAAGCAGCTCGAATATCTTATTGCGCGATTCATTGCCACCATGATCAGCAAAATGTTTCATTACATGACGGACATCCGGTGCCACTTGATGTTCCCCGTAATATTGGCGCATGAAATAAATCGCGTTCCAATGATCTTGAGTAAGCTGAATATCCTCTTGACGGGCGAATTCTTCTGCTGCCGACGCATACCATTTGTTCGGATCCATTAAATATCCTTCTTCATCAATGAGCTCTGACTCCATGGCTGCTCCTGTTAAATAATTCAAAGTTTCATTGATAAATAATTTATGTATCACGTATTGACAATATCATAATGTGATGTAAAAATGTATTCAACATATATTAATTAATTCACCGAGGTAGACCCCCGGCTTTGCCGGGAGACTCACAAGGGTTTGATCTATGCGGCGGTCATGCGAACTTTGAGATGGGCGCAGTAGTTCCCTGCTTTTCAAGGGGAGGACTAGGGAGGGGATGGGTTTGAGCGGTAGAGTATATGCGCACAGAGTGCAACCCCACCCCCTATTCCAACCTTCCCCCTGAAGGGGAAGGAGCTATTGCCCGCCGCCTCGGGCGGCTCACGATTTTATTTGCGCCTTTGAGGCGCTCACCCAATAAGCCACCGGCTTTGCCGGTGGTAATTTAGTTTAGACGCTTTTTTATCTTAAGGGCACCTCTCCAGGCTGGAGTGCATATGCGGTTGCATGCTCCACCCGACGACCTGGCGGCTATACAGGTCGAGAACAACCGCCAAATACAGCCAACCCTCTTCGGTTTGGATATAGGTGATGTCGCCAGTCCACACCGTATTCGGTTGCACTGGTTGGAAGTTGCGATTGAGCAGGTTCGGCACAATCGGCAGGTTATGCTTGTTGTCCGTGGTGGCAACAAATTTACGTTTCCCCCGCGCTTTGATGCCGTGCCGCTTCATGAGCCGCTGGATACGTTCTTTACCTACCTTGATGCCGTTTGTCCGCAGCTCTTTCCAGATTCGCGGCCAGCCGTATTCGCCTTTGCTGCCCGCATGGGATGCCTTGATATGAACCAGCAACGCTTCATCGCTGGTGCGCTTGCCGGCGTTCGCTGGCGGGGCAGTATCTTTGCGGCGTTGATGCTCAAAATATCCGCTGGCACTGACACTCAGCACTTCACATTGCACGGTGATCGGCCACTGCTTCTTGTGACGCCCAATCCAGGCGTACTTCACGCTGACTCCCGCGCAAAGAACGCCGTCGCTTTTTTTAAGATGTCTCGCTCCATCTTGACGCGCGCAAGTTCGGCTCTCAATTGCGCCAATTCCATTTGCTCTGCGCTCACCGGCTTGGCTCCCGCACCTGTCAGCTTGCCTTTCGCCGCCAGCCTTACCCAGTTATCCAGCGTTTGTTTGGGGATGCCCAATACCTTTAAAATGCAAATTAGTTGATCTATATCAGTACATGGATACACGTTTGCTGTTAATTTGCACTGCGTAGGGGGCAAATAATCTATTATTTTTTAACTTGGCTGGGGCTTGGAGTATTTAGATGGGAATGATTCGTCAGTGTGACTTAGTTTGCTTCAAATGGCGTTTTGATTTTTAACCTGTTGCCCGGTTTTTTTTTGCCCTTAAAGATGTATTGTAAATAAATTATTAATGGATGAAGGTGAACATGAAAATCTTTGCTGAAATGATGCGGAAAATATTGTTTTTTTCTTTCTTATTAATGTTGCCGACCTTGAGTTGGGCTGCGCAGCGCGAATTCAACCTGACCATAGACGAAGTCACTATCGATGTGGCGCCGGGCTTTTCCAGCAAAGTATTTGCTTTCAACGGTCAAGTTCCCGGCCCGTTGATCCACGTCAAGCAAGATGACGATCTCATTGTGCACGTCACCAACAATACTTCAATGCCGCATACGATCCACTGGCACGGGGTTGACCAAACGGGAAGCTGGAAGAACGATGGCGTTCCCGGCGTCACCCAGGAAGCAATCCAACCTGGCGAATCTTTCACTTACAAATTCAAAACAGACCGGCCGGGAACCCTCTGGTATCACTGCCATGTCAATGTTTGGGAGCATGTTGCCTTGCGCGGGATGTGGGGGCCGCTGATCGTCGATCCGAAAAACCCGAGCGAGCTGGAAAAGAAGGTAACCAAGGACGTCATCCTGATGTTGAGCAGTTGGGAGTCGCCTTACGCCAGCACCTACGGCAAAGGAGGTGCGCCTCAGGACGTTTCCGACTATTTTTCCATCAACGGCAAGTCTTTCCCGCTGACCCAGCCGATTCGCGTAAAGAAGGGTGATGTCATGCGTCTCCGTTTTATCGGCGCGGGGGATGAAACGCACCAGATGCATCTGCACGGGCACGACATGCTGATCGTCGCCAAGGATGGTTATCCGCTTGCCCAGCCTTACTATGTAGACACAGTGCCTGTCGGCCCCGGCGAGCGTTTCGACGCGATCGTTAAGATGAACAATCCCGGCCGCTTCGTGATGCACGATCACGTCGACAAACATATGTCGATCAACGGCGCGATGATGGGTGGGCCGATGACCGTTATCGAATATGACGGGATTCCGATGGAATCCTGGTATGTCTGGAAGGACAAGAACGCCACCTACGACCCGAACTTTTTCTATAGCGAGTCGATGAAACAGGGCTACGGCATCTTCAACAGCCCGGGTTTCGCAGGACAGCCAATCGTTCATGAACGCAAACATCGGGAGTAAAGCATGGAAAAGACCGCTAAAAAATTGGTTCGTCATCTGGCTCTGGCCTCATCCCTTCTGGCCTTACCGCTGGTAGCATCGGCGGCAGACGGGATGACAATTCTGCAAAAGGATTGCGTCACTTGCCACAACCTGAAGGAGCCTGCGCCGCAGACCTTGCAGGCATTGTGGGACAGGAAAGGGCCAGATTTGTTTTATGCGGGCAACAAGTACCGCCGGGAGTGGCTTGTTGAATGGCTGCAAAAACCGAAACGAATACGGCCTGCGGGAGAGTTCTACGAGAAGCATATCAAGCCCGGTGTGAAAAGGGATGAGGTTGATGCCACCACCCTCGAGAGCCACGTGGCACTCTCCAAGGACGATGCGGTGGCAGTTGCTACAGAGCTGATGAAGCTGAAGCCGCATGACGACCTGATCGCCAAGGAAAAAATCGAACCTGGAACGATCTCGAAACAGATGGGCGAGATGGTCTTTGATAAATTTCAGGGCTGCATGGCCTGTCATTTGATCGAACCGGATTATGGCGGTCTTTCCGGCCCCGAGGTTTATACGGCAGGTATACGCCTGCAGCCTGAATACATAGCCAGCTATATCCGCAGCCCACAGGCCTGGGACCCCCTGATTTGGATGCCGAACAAGCACGTTTCAGATGGCAACATCCAGAAACTGGTGGATTATCTCGAGTTGCTTTCCAAGGAGAGCGAAAATGGAAAATAGCAAAATCATCCTGCTGCTGGCGGCAATGTTCCTGGCAGCATCCGCGCAGGCCAAAGAGAACGCTGCTGACAACTACAAGACCTATTGCGTGCAATGCCACGGTATGCAAGGGAACGGCCAAGGCATCAATGTCCGCGATATGTCGGTCCAGCCGCGCGACCATACCGATGCCAAGGCAATGTCAGCTCGCACTGATGCCGAGTTATTCAAGGTCATCAAGGAAGGTGGGCTTTCCATAGACAAGTCGGTACTCATGCCGCCTTGGGGCGACACCCTGAGTGATGACGAAATCCGTGACATGGCCCAACACCTGCGAACGTTGTGCAAATGCAAATTTGGATCATAAGCCAAGTTGCGCAGGATAAGTGGTGAAGTTAAGACGGCGCTTAAAAATAAGAAGGAGGAGCAGCAGTAGTAGTGAGCAATAAAAAGTAAATAGCAATGAAACTGGTTTTTTAATTTCAACAACCCTAGGGAGCAGAAAAATGAAATCATTAAGAAAGGCCATCATCGCACTCATGGCGATAGCTGGACTGTTTTCGGCACAACATGTCTTGGCAAAAACAGTCAAGGTGACCATGACGGCCATGGAAACAGAAGTAACAATCGACAACAAGGGTACCAAGTATCCGGCCTGGACTTTCGATGGGGCAATACCTGGGAAATTCGTGCGTGTAACCCAGGGTGATACAGTCGACTTCACGCTGATCAATCCGGCCACCAACAAGAACTCTCACGCAATGGATTTCCATGCCGCCCAGGTTGATGTGTTGAATGAATTCGCCCCGGTCAAGCCCGGCGAAACCAAGCACTTTAAGTTCGTGCCCAATTATCCCGGCCTGTTCATGTACCACTGCGGCGCAATGCCGATGGTTCAGCACATTGCCCGGGGCATGTACGGTGCGATCCTGGTCGAGCCAAAGGGTGGATATAGTAAGGCCTACCCTAAACCAGACCGCGAATATGTCCTGGTTCAGGGCCAATATTTCCCTGATGCCGAAAACTACAAGGCAATGTTGACAAACGACGGCTGGGCAGGCTCGCTCATCAACGGCAAGATGTTTCACTACGATCCGGTGCATGATCCGAATTCATCCCAGGTTCTCGAAGCCAAGCCGGGAGAACGCGTTCGTATCTATTTTGTCAATGCGAACATAAATATGCCTGTCGCTTTTCACCCAATTGCAGGTATTTGGGATCGCGTCTACATCAGTGGCAACCCGAAAAACGTACTGTACGGTGTTCAAACGTATAACGTGGCTGTTGCTGAAGCAGATACCTTTGATATTGTCTCGCCAGCCCAACCGACCAACAATGCAATCGTCGACCACACCATGGGAGCAGCACTCCGCGGAGCAATTACCGTTTTGATGAATAAACCGGATGCCGACCCCAAAGCGGGAAAACCCGGCAATGAAATCATTCGCTAAGTTAGTCAGCTGATTTGGAGGAGGCAATGCCTCCTCTTTTTTTATATATAAATTATTCAGGACGAATCAGATGACTACATCCGATAACAGAAGACTACGACGGATTCATTACGCCAGAACTCTGGCTTTCATCTGCACGATTTTTGCATTTACCGCGTTGTTCCATGGAACAGAAGCACTGGCCTGCGCGGCCTGCGGAGACACATTGTCAAGAGAGTGGGGAACGCAGGGAATCAGAACGACTCCCGGCTTCACCGCCGATCTGTCCTATGTCTATATCAACCAGAACCAGCAGCGCAACGGTTCCGGTACGGCATCTTCGGCACAAATCAACAATCTCTGGCAGGCTGGCCAGGAAGTCGAGGATTACACCGTCACACGGACGGCCACCGCAACGCTGAACTACAGCAGCGATACCTGGGGAGCAAGCATCCAGCTTCCATTCCTGCAGCGGACGCATGGCACTTTTGGTGCATATGATGCCGCTACGAATAACGTTCCGACCCCTGGCCAATCGACCGCTTACGCATCATCATCCGACAACGGTATCGGTGACATCCGCGTCATCGGAAGATACACCGGGTTCTCCGCCGACAAGACGGCCGGGGTCATCGCCGGAATCAAGCTGCCGACCGGAAGCACCAACGCGAATTTCAACGACGGCATCACCCCGCTGGACCGCAGCCTGCAAATCGGCACCGGCTCGACCGATGTGATTCTGGGTGGATTTCTCACCGGAACTGTAGCCGAGTACGGCTGGTTCGCACAGGGCACCGTGCAACATGCCGTTGCGACCAAAACAATTAATGGCGCTGACTATCGCCCGGGTGATGCCTACTCGTTGAGCACCGGGATACGTTATGCAAAATTTGGCGCCAAATTCACCCCAATGCTGCAACTCAACTACATCCATCGTCAGCCGGACAGCGGAACAGGAGCCACTCCACCCGATGCGCTGACCGGTGGGGCGGGAAGCGGCGGCACGCTGGTTTACCTTGCCCCCGGTGCATTGATCAGGGTTGGCGAAGGAACATCCGTTTACGGCTTTGTCCAACTGCCCATTTACCAGTACGTCAACTCGCTGCAGTTAAGCCCTCGTTATACTTTGACTCTGGGAATCCAGCAATCATTCCAATAAAACTGCCGAAAAGCGCTTTAAAACATGAAGACTTCAAAAATATTTTCTTTATCTTCCAGGGGCATGCTGTTCACGGTGCTCCTGCTTATGCTGAGTATTGGTCATGCGGCATGGGCCGGCGATTGGAATCTCAAGGACAAGGACGGCGTGCATTACACACTCTCCAACTTGCACGGCAAATGGGTGCTGGTCAACTTCTGGGCACCGTGGTGTCCTCCCTGCCTCCAGGAAATACCCGATCTTGATGCATTGCAGCAACGGCACGGGGATTTGCAGGTGATCGGCGTGGCGGTGATGTACGGGAGCCGCAAGGAAGTGACGGACCTGGTCGGCAAACAATCCATTTCCTACCCCATCGTGTTCGGAACTGAAGATACTGCAGGAGATTTTGGCGGGCTTACCGGTCTTCCTACCAGCTTCCTCTATTCCCCATCTGGGAAATTGATTGAACATATAGTAGGTCCCGTGACACAAGCTGATATCGAACGGAAGATAGTCGACAAATACTAGGCAGAAGACGCATTTGATAATGCGGACAGACTTGATGTTCCAGGAAGGCTACTGCTCCCAGTAAACATAATGACTTCAGGGTGTGGCATGCTGCATTTCATTTCAAAAAAGGCGAACATAACCGACTTTGACCGTCAGCATCCCGGGAGGGAACTGGCCGACCACAAGCGATTGACACTGGCAACCGACACCAAAGTCTATTTTTGTGATCCCCATATCCCTTGGCAACGCGGAACGAATCAGAATACCAACGACATATTGGGGCAGTACTTCCCCCAAAGGAACAGACTTGCCGGTACACGCTCAATCGAAACTCAAGGCGGTCGCTTGCCGGTTAAATGAACGTCCACGAAAGACGTTAAACTATGAAACACCGGCAGAACGATTTAACGCGTGTGTTGCATCGACCGGTTGAATTGGCACCCCGACCGGGCAAAACAGGTCTTCAAAGCGGTGCCAGAATCAGCAATACCCGATATGGGCCGTGTGCGCCCAGCGTGACAGTCTGCTCGATATCGGCGGTGCGCGAAGGCCCCGAAACAAAATTCACCGCTCGCGGCGGCTGTTTGCATTCCTTGCGCAGCAGATCCCAGGCATCTTCCATCGTGGCGACGATACGCCGCGGATCCAGTACGGCCACATGGGTTTCCGGCAACAGGCTGGTGGTTGCGGGTGTTTCCGCTCCCGAGAGCATCATCAGCGTACCCGTTTCGGCAATGGCGCAAAAAGCGCCCGTCACGCCAACCAGATCCCGGTTTGTTGCGGGACGGGACTGCATCTCCAGATTGGCCGCGTTCCACGGCAATTCTGCAAGAGACGGCCAGCATACGCCGCTGACTGGCAGTTTTCTTTCGCCAAGATAGCGCGCCAATAAAGTTGGCACTTCCATGCGGTCATCAGTTTCCAGCACATCGCTGGAAAGCTTGATGGCGCGCTCCCTGAAGCATGCGACCAAGTTATCCGATGGCAGCGGCAGCGGCCCTCGCGTGTGCCGTGCAAGGTGGCTGCTTATTGTCTCCGCATGCGCGCCTGTTGTTTGACGGGCCTGGGCGTTGCGTATCCTGGCTAGTATCTTGTCGCGCGCGTTCATTTGCGTTTTCCCTGCCGGTACATTTCACGGAAGGTCCGGCCTGCCGGTGCCGGAAAATCGCGGCCATCGGTCCAGCCCGATGCGCCGGGAAGGCTGTGCAGCAGTTTATCCTTGCCGCCGAGCACGCTCATGAAGCGCACGCCGATTTTTGTCGCCAGCGCATATAGCGCGGGATGCAGCGCCAACCAGGCCCACGCCTTGAGCATGAAGGTTTCCTGCCGCGACTTCATGCCGCGTTCCATTTGCTTCTCGCGCAATTTTCGCAGCAGGTCCGGCAGCGGAATCTTCACCGGGCAGACCACCGCGCAGGCACCGCACAGGGTCGACGCATTGGGTAGGTCCGGCGATTTTTCCAGACCGGACAGCAGCGGCGTCAGGATCGAGCCCATCGGGCCGGGGTAGACCCAGCCATAAGCATGACCGCCGATGTTCTGATACACCGGACAATGGTTCATGCACGCGCCGCAGCGGATGCAGCGCAGCATTTCCTGCATCTCGCTGCCGACCAGGCTGCTGCGGCCGTTGTCGAGCAGGATGATGTGGAAATGTTCCGGGCCGTCATGGTCTTCGGCGTTTTTGTTTCCGGTCAGCACGGACACGTAGTTGGTGATCGACTGTCCGGTGGCGGAGCGGGGCAGCAGGCGCACCAGCGTGGTCACGTCTTCCAGCGTCGGCACCACTTTTTCGATGCCGGTGATCGCGACATGCACGCGCGGCAGTGTCGTCACCAGTCGCCCGTTGCCTTCATTGGTGACGATCAGCACCGAGCCGGTCTCAGCCACCAGAAAATTCGCACCGGAGATCCCCATGTCCGCATTGAGGAAAGCCGGCCGCAGGACTTCGCGCGCCTCGCGGCACAGCTCGGCGATGCCCGTCTTGCGCGGCAGCTGGTGTTTCTCCGCGAACAGGTCCGAGATCTCTTCCTTGTTCTTATGCACGACCGGCGCGACGATATGCGAGGGCGCTTCGTGGGCGAGTTGCAGGATATATTCGCCCAGGTCGGTTTCCATCACTTTGACGCCGGCCAGTTCCAGCGCATCGTTCAGCCCGCACTCTTCGCTGACCATGGACTTCGACTTGGCAGCCGTGCGCACGCCATGCTGCGCGGCGATTTCGGCAACGATGCGGTTGACGTCCTCGCCGGTCTCGGCCCAGTGCACGATCGCGCCGCGCGCGGTGGCCTGTTGCTCGAAATGGAGCAGCCAGTGTTCGAGGTCGTTCAATACCCGGTCGCGTATCGCGGCTGCTGCGGTGCGCGTCTCCTGCAGATCGTCGATCTCGCCGATGACCGCCGCGCGGCCTTCGACAAAACGTGACTGCAAACGCGACAGCGCGCCCTGAAGTTTGACATCGGCCAGCTTGACGGTGACCTGGCGCTTGAAATCGATGGAGGTGTTCTTCATTCGATCCCCTCGGAATCGAGGCCGGACAGCACCTCTGCCACATGCAGCACGCGGGTACTGTGGTCGCCATTGCGGCGCAAGCGGCCCTCGATATTCAGCAGGCAGCCGAGGTCGCCGCCGACGATGGCGCCGGCGTGGGTTGCCGCGATGTGCCGGCATTTGTTGTCTGCCATGCGCGTCGACAGCTCGCCGTACTTGACCGAAAAAGTACCGCCGAAACCGCAGCAGGTGGTCGATTCCACCATTTCGTGCAGAACGACATCCGGCATCGTCGCCAGCAGCGCGCGCGGTTGCTTGTAGACATCGAGTTCGCGCAATCCCGAGCATGAATCATGATAGGTGAGCGTGCCTTTGAAATTACCGGGTGCTTTTCCGAGTCTGGCGATCTTGTTCAGAAAATCGGTCAGCTCGAAGGTGCGCTGGCCCAGGGCGGTGAATCTGGCCAGCAGGGCAGGGTCGCCGCGAAAAAGATCGGGGTAATGTACCCGTATCATTCCGGCGCAGGAGCCGGAAGGCAGAACCACGTAGTCGAACGCTTCGAATTCGGCAAGGAGTTTGCGTGCCATCGCCTCGGCGGATTTGCGGTCGCCCGAGTTGTAGCCGGGTTGACCGCAACAGGTTTGCTGCGCAGGAACGACGACTTCGCAGCCGGCCGCTTCCAGCAACTTGATCGCGGCAAAGCCGATGCGCGGACGCATGGAGTCAACCAGGCAAGTGACGAACAATCCTACGCGCATCGATTTCCTCCAGACGGGTTGTTGAAATGGGAGTGCTATTCTAACCCGTCTGTTTTAATGGGAGAGGATTACTGGATTGAAGTCTCGCAATCCTGGGCGCAATGGTTAGGGTCTGATCAATCCTATCTTCTTCCGATCCGGTTTCTGAACCCTCTGATTGACCCAATGAAATGAGAAGCGCCGCGACAATGTCGCGGCGCTTCTCATGACAAGGACGAAACCGGCCCGGTGGGGCCGTCCCGGTTACTAAGCCCTCTGCAGGAGGCCTTCCGCGACGACCACATTTTTCCCGTCGATCATTTTCTTGCGCATCGGGCAGATCACGAACTTGGCCAGCAGCGCGGCCGCGATGCTCATGATCGCGGCGGCCCAGAGTACCGCCACCCAGCTGCCGGTGGACGCCTTGAGCACGC
>Ga0307375_10001975_pt1 | contig 21595 bp, 19 predicted proteins | sample TR1MG_FD_202531 | JGI IMG/M metagenome (GOLD analysis project Ga0307375, IMG submission 202531) | Soil microbial communities from Risofladan, Vaasa, Finland - TR-1 | ecosystem: Environmental > Terrestrial > Soil > Coastal area > Acid sulfate soil | place: Finland: Risofladan, Vaasa | collected...
CGCTCGCGGACGAGAGGCGGTACCGCATGCTGGAGCTGCGCTCCGGCGGCGCCCGGTTCCGCTATCCCCTGGCGGCCGGCGAGGCGGAGCGGTTCGACCGGTTCGAAGAGGCGGTCCGGAATGCGGCGGAGCGGAAGTGAAGCGCGGGATACGCGATCGCCCCGGCTTTCCGAGGAACTCGAGGAACGCCTGCGGCCGAGCCGCTATCTCGGCTACGACCGCGACCACCTGGGTGTCGCCCTGCTCCGGCGCGAGATGTTCGAGGCCGCGCTGTCGCAATTCAGGCGCGCGGTCTACCTGAATCCCTACGAAGCCGCGTTCAAGCAGCATCTGGCCTGGTGCCTCTATCGCATGGAGTCGTACGCCGACGCGCTCGCCGCCATAGACGAGGCTCTGAGGCAGAAGCCCGGCGATCCGGACGCGGCGGTGGTCCGCGAGAGGATCCTGGCCGGAGAGGAGAAGCGCGGTGCGCAAAGCCGAAGCTGAACCGGATGGACCGGAGTCCGGTGATCGCACCGCGGTCTCGGCCGAGAGCCCGAGAGCTATCGAGGAGGACGCCAGCGGGGCCGCCCGGACACGGGTCGTAGCTCCGCTCGTAGGGCTGGCGGCTCTGGCGCTCGTCGCGAGTCCATCGCCTCCTCATGATCCTTTTCTGACCCTGCTCCGCGCCTTCTTTAGCCCCGAGAGGGCGCATGTTTTCGGAAAGGTCCTGAGCGTTGCGCTCGCGATCCCGGCGCTGGCGGGGGTGGTGTCATTCTTGGCGATCTTCGTGCGCAGCGTGATCGAGCGCGCGAAACGGAAAAAGCGGGAAGAGGAAGGTGAGCGTTATACGGAACCAATCCGCGGGCGCTGGCGGGCGATGCTCTTCCTTGTCGTCGCGCTGGCTCTGGCGGGCGAACTCGTCGCATCGTTGACGAGAATCATTTCGGCGCTCGCTCCCGGGCAGCCGCAAGGCTCATCCGTCGCAGTCCTCGGGAGCGCCCTTAGATCCGCGTCGCAGGCGGCCGGAAAGGAAGCCCTGCGCCGGGGCCATGGTTCGCAGACTGGTCTCCTGCTCGGGATCATGGCGGCGATCGTGATCGCGATCGCCGCGGGCTTGGCCGTCCGCGCGGCGATCGCGGGTCGGGCGAAGGCGAGTCGAGAGAAGGCCGCGGGCCGCGCTGCTTCCTCGGCAGCCATGCGCAGAGCCGCCGACCTGGCGCTGGAAGCGCGGTCCCGGCTCGAACTGGGCGACGATGTCCGCCGGACAGTCCTCTCCTGCTACGAGGCCACCTGCGGCTTGTTCGCGCCCCGGCCCTCGCCGGAGAGGCCGCGCATGGAGACGCTCACTGCGCGGGAGTTCCTCGCGTATCTCCGGAAAGAGCGTTACGACGATCCGGAGCTGGAGGCGCTCACGGGCATCTTCGAGAAGGCCCGCTATTCCGATGAAGTCTGCACGGAAGACGATCGCGCGTCCGCGATCGCGGGCCTCCGCAGCCTCGAAGAGCGCTATAGGGGAGACGTGGAATGAGCGCCGCCGTTTTCCTGCAGCAGGTGCTGCGGCTCCTCGCCGGCATCGTCATGGCTGCGGCCGCCCTGCGGACGGTCATTCGCGCGAACGGCCGGAGGGAAGCCTTAGGATTGCCGGTCTTCCCGCGCTGCGGCGAACCCGGCAGGGAGGGTCCGGAAGACTTAGAACGAATACTTCGACTCTCCGCGACGAGCCGTTTCCGTCAGGAGGAGGTGCTGCGGCGCATGAGAACGATCGCCGGGGATATCGCCGCCTGGGAACGTGAACGGCAGGGCTTCGCCTCGCCGCCTTCCCGCGGCCGCAGATGGGATGCTTTCGGAGCTCCCGGCGTCGTCGAGTTCCTCGCGAGCGATCCCTTCTCACCGGACCCCGCGCCGCGGCACTGGCGACGCAGATTTCACGACCCCGAGTTTTTCGGAAGACTGGCTGAGGCGGTCGCGGCCTTCGAGGAGCGCATGTCGAGCAGGAACAGACCCCGGAAGGAGTGCAGCGAGTGAAGTCAGACGAAAGGGACGCGCGGATCGCGTCCGATACGCCGGCGGCGGCCTTGCCGCCCGACCGCGCGGCGGCATTGTTCTCGGCCATCCTAGACGAGCTCGAAAAGGCGGTGATCGGCAAGAGGAGCTTCCTGGAAAAACTGCTCGCCGCGGCCGTGGCCGAGGGGCATGTGCTCATCGAGGACAAGCCGGGCCTGGCCAAGACGCTCGCGGCGCGAAGCATGGCCCAGGTGCTGGGCCACTCGTTCAAGCGGATCCAATTCACGCCAGATCTGTTGCCGTCCGACATCACCGGCGCCTACGTGCTGGATCGGAACACCGGCGATCTGCGTCTTATCCAGGGACCGGTCTTCGCCAACTTCGTCCTGGCGGACGAGATCAACCGGGCCCCGCCCAAGACGCAGTCCGCCCTTCTCGAGGCCATGGAGGAGAGGCAGACCACACTCGAGGGCACGACGCTGCGCCTTCCCGCGCCCTTCATGGTCGTCGCCACCCAGAATCCCATCGAGTACGAGGGGACCTTCCCTCTGCCCGAGGCCCAGCTCGACCGCTTTCTCGTCAAGCTGGAAATCGGGTACCCGGGCCGCGAGGACGAAGTCGAGATAGCGATGCGCCGCTTCGAGCGGACGGAAGAGAACCCTCGCCTGGCCGCGGTCGGCGAAAACCGGCTGGGCGAACTGACGGCCGCGGCGGCCGCGGTCCATGTCGAACGGGACGTGGCGCGTTATGCGGCCGATATAGCGCGCGCGACGAGGAGCTCGGATCGGGTCGCGGTCGGCGCCAGCCCCCGCGCCACGCTCGCCCTGCTCAAGCTGGCGCGCGTCCGCGCCCTCATGGAAGGGCGGAGCTTCGCGGTTCCCGACGACGTCAAGTACTGCGCCTTCGAGGTGCTCATCCACCGCGTCATCCTGCGGCCCGACGCCTGGGCCATCGACGCGCTCGTGCCGGAGGTGGTGCGCTCCGCCATCGATTCGGTGCGGGTGCCCAAGACCGAACGCGGATGAGCGGAGTCAGGCTGGCCGTCTTCGCCGCGGTCCTCGCGTTGATCGCCTGCGGCACGATTTTAGCCGAGGGGCTGTGTTTCGTCGCGGCCCTGCCGCTGGCCGCCTGGGTCTGTCTCGGCTTCGTCCGCTCGCCGGCGGCGAGCGTCGAGGCCGGCCGCAGCCTGTCCACGGCCTTTGCCGAGGCCGGACGGCCGATCCGGGTGTGCGTACGGCTGCGCAACGCGGGTGCCTCGATCGATCTGCTGCGGGTTGCCGACCGGTCGCCCGAGAAGGCGCGGATAGTGGAAGGCCTCGGCTGCTGGAAGGGCAGCCTCGCCGCCGGCGGCACGGCGGAGTTCGCCTACTCGATCGTGCTGGAGCGCGGCGTCCATCGCTTCGGCGATATCGCGGTCGCGGCCCAGGATCCCTTCGGGGCGGCCGAAAGGAAAATCGGGCTACCGTGCCCGAACGAGGTTATAGTCTATCCCGCGAGAGTCGCGGTTCGGGCTTTGAGGTTCGGTGCCGGATCTGCGCGGCCCTTCGGCGGCACGAGCCGGACGAAGCGCGCCGGCGGCGGCACGGACTTCTCCGGAACGCGCGACTATGTCCCCGGCGACCCGGTGCGCGATCTCAACTGGAGGGCCGAGGCTCTGTGGGGCCGGCCTATAGTCAACGTTTTCGAGGAGGAACGGGCCATCGACGTCGGCGTCCTGCTCGACGCCCGTTCGATCGCCTACGAGACGAGCGCGCAGTTCGAAGAGGCTGTGCGCGCCGCGGCCGCCTATGCCGACCGGCTTCTCGCCGCGGGGAATCGTGTCTCGTTCCTGAGCTATGGCTCCTCGATAGAGTGGACGCCGCCCGGTTCGGGCGGCATGCAGCGCTGGCTCGTGAGGAAGGCCGCCTCCCGCGCCGCGCTCGGCTCCCACGCGGCCTTCGAGCGCTTCGACGCCGTGCCGCCGAAGATTTTTCCGCCCAAGTCGGCCATCCTCATCGTGAGCCCGCTGCTGCGTGAAGATATACCGCCGCTGCGCAGCCTCAAGGCCCTGGGCTATTCGGTCGCGGTCCTGCGACTTTCCGGCACGAGGCCGCGGCCCTTAGCCGCGGTCACCGGAGGGAGCGACGCTTCGCCGCCGGCGGCCGGCCGCGGGGCGTCGACCGCGGATTTCACCGCGAGCCTGGGCGCTCGGATCGCCGAGATCGAGGAGACTCTCGTCGACGGGCGCCTGCTCGCGGCGGGCATGGAAGTGCTGCGCTGGAAGCCCTCGGTGGAACATGGCCGCCGACGAGCCGACTCGGAGGGAAAAGTTGTATGAATAGTGTAGACGCGTCCCTCGGCGCCGTCGCACTCGGCGCCGTCCTCGGCCTTCCCTGCGCCGCCCTCTTCGCACTGCGGTATGCGAGGCTTAGGGCGGCCATGGGGGCCGCGGCCCGGCGCCGATACGTGAAGAAAGCGGGTGTTTTCACTTCCGGCAGCATCGTCGTCTGCGCCGCGCTCGCGGCCTGCCGCGGCGCATTCCCTCTGCCCGCCGCATGGCAGGTGGCATTGGCCTCCGGGGTCTTCGTCGGGATGATAGGTCTTGTCCGCAGGAGCGACGGCTGATCCCGCGCGACGACCGGCCGCCGTATCGACTCGCAACGCGCGGCAGGTGGGTCGTCGCCCGCGCTCGCCGCGGCACCCGTCCCGTCGGTGAACGCTATCAGGGCGAGCGGTCCCTCATTCCGCCCTCGTCGCTGTCCGCCCCGAAAATCTGCGCATACAGGTCCTCTCCGAAGCTGGTTTGCAGCGGCTCGCCCTCGACTATCTTGAAGGTCCGCCCGCCGTCGTCCCTGCGCTCAGCGCGGAGGAAGAGGGCGTCGCCGCGGCGCCCCGCGTAGAAGCCGTGGGCGAAGGCGAACTGGTGCGTGACGAAGCAGACGCGGATGCGCTTCTCGATCAGGGCCGAGACGATCTGCCGCGCGATCTCCGAGCCCTCGCGCTCGTTGGTGGCCGCGAAGGATTCGTTGAAGAAGATCATCGCGTCGGGCCGCACGAGCTCGGCTAGCGCACTCATCCGACTCATCTCCTCGTCGAACTTTCCGCTCCTCATCGCCGCGTCCTCCTCCCGCTTGTAGTGGGTGAAGATGCCCGAGGCGACGCCGGAGCGGAACGAGCGGGCCGGCGCGAACATGCCGCACTGCATCATGAGCTGGGCGAGGGCCATGCTGCGGAGGAAGGTCGACTTGCCGCCTTGATTCGCCCCCGTGATGATCACGAGCTTCCTGCCCTCGGCGTCGATCGCGTTGCCCACGACGCTCCGTTTCAGGTCGAGCGCCAGGCAGGGGTCGTAGAGTTCGGCGAAGGACAGCTGCGGCGCGGCGGGATCCTCGGGAAGCGGCATGCCAGTCGGCTCGCCGAGCTCGGCGAGAGCGCCGCGCAGATTGAGGCAAGCGACGTAGAAAGCCAGCTCGGTCCTGAGCATGGCGAAGAAGCTGAGAATGTGGTCGGTGGACTGCGAGAGCGCGTTGGCTACGAGGTTGATACCCCGGTTCCGCAGCTCTTCGACGGCCTTGGCCCCGCTCTCGTCGCGGTCGGCGAGGCGGAAGGAATAGACAGCTTTCTTCCTGCCTACGAGGCGCCGGAACCAGTTCGTCGGGTCGGTGTTGGCCTTGCGCAGCACGTAGTCAGTTCCCCTGTTGCCCGGGCCGAGAGCGGCGCTGGCGAGGACCCCGCCGCGGAACCTGAGTTCGTGCAGGTGGGCCTGAATCTCGGCGAAGTAGTCGTCGGAGAGCTCGCTCTGAAGCATCGCGAAGAGACGGGAAAAGCCATCGGAGGAGAAAAGGCGCCCGTGCTGGTCGGCCGCCGCCCGCAGGCGCTTGAGCATCGTCACGAAGAGCTCGAGCACCTCGACCGAGCCGTGGAGCGTCAGTCCGGGATTCGAATAGCGGCTCGATCCATAGAGCCAGAAGTTTTTTCGCCTGCTCTCGATCGTCTCGACGGCCAGCGCGTAGATATCCCTGACGACACTCTCGTTCTCGAGGCAGTCTTGCAGGATCGCCTGTCGGTAGAGTATCTCGTCCCGGCTGCCGAGGCTGGACAGAAGCGCCGTCCTCGCCACGTCGAGGAGGAACTCGTCGCCCCGCGCCATGGCTCCGAGCAGGGTATCCAGGCCGAGATCCCGCCTCAGGTCCTCCGCGTTGGGCGGCGGGTTTTTCTGGAGCTCGAAGTCCCGGTCCCGGTACATAAGATAGGCTTTCATGATGGTATCCGTTCCTTGAGGTCCTCGTACGTGAGACGATGCTTCTCGGCGATGGATCGTGCGTAGGCCAGGCCGTCGGCAGGCAGCCTGCGGATCTTGAAGGTCCTCTCCGCCGGGTTGTCGGGGACGACCGTGCTGACCATGCTCACCGTCTGAGCGCCCATCGATGCCAGCTCGTCCAGGAAGGTCACATACACGCAGATGAGGTCCAGCCCCATCATCCTGCGCATGATCTCCTTGCCCAGGAACACGGCATCGCTCAGGGTCGTGGAATTGAACAGCTCGTTCAAGACGATGATGCTGTCCGCTCCGGCGCTCTCCAGTATGGCGCGCATCCGCTCGAGGTCATCCTGGAGCTTGCCGCGGAGGTTCGCGCCATTCTCCTCCCGCTCGAAGTGCGTGAAGAGACGATTGAAGAGGAAGAGGCGCGCATCCTTTGCCGGCACGGGGCAGCCGAGGCAGGCCAGAAAATGCAGCTGGCCGAAGGCCCGAGCGAAAGTAGTCTTGCCGCCCTGGTTAGGCCCCGACACCACGATGATCCGCTCGGGCCCCCGGAGGAAGAAGTCGTTGCAGACGACGGTCGCGTTTTCGGTGAGGAGTTTGTTCGCGAGCGCGAGGTCGTAGGAAGCCGAGGCGAAAATCTCCTTGTCCCCTTCGACTATGCGGGGATAGCAGAACGGAAGTCCCGAGGCCTTCAGGCGCCCCGCGTGCTCCAGATAGGCGAGGTAGAACTGTATTTCCCTGTCGAATGCCGCGATCGTATCGTCGAGGAAGTCGGCTCGGCCCGAGCAGAAAAGATGGAGTCGGGCGAAAAGCTCGGGGTTCAGCTGGGCGACCAGGTCGAGTATCCTCGCCTCGATGTGGTTCATCTCCCCCCTGTCGGAGATATCGGCCAGGTAGCTCTTCACCTCTCCCTGCTTGAACTTGGCGAAGGTCCGCTCCACGTCGGCGCTGTAGTCGATCTCGATTTCGTAGTTGCGCACCTTGATGACCGGACTGTCGATGATGATGCAGTACCGGAGCTCCGCGAGTCCTTGCAGTATCGCGCGAGCCTCCGCATCGAGCGAGGATAAGGTTTCGGACGCGACATAAGCGTCGAGGAAGCGGCGGAAGGCCGCGAAGCCACGCGAGAGGGCTCCGGATTCGGACAGGCCCGCCGCCAAGCTTCCGACGGCCTCGCAATAGAGTATAGTCGCGTCCAGGAAGTAGCGCTCCTTCTGGTTCGCGTAATAGACCTTTCGCGATCTCGCTATATGCGCGCGCACCGAGCGCATCTTCTCCGCGAAGGCCGCGATCCGGCCGCGGAGATCCTGGTTTTCGAGGTCGCGGAACACCTCGTGCCGGTACTCGATCGCCTCGACGCTATGCAGAGGAGTGTAGAAGAAGGGTTTGAGGTCGTACTCCACCCTGCTCGAGGCGACGGCTTCGACCACCTGGTCGAGATTGAGGTCGCCGAAGAAGCCGGGCTCCGTCGCCTCGGCGGCTGCGGCGCTCTCGGCCGGGGTCTCGAAGAGCATGCTGTGCATGACCATGGTTCGTTCACCTCCCGGATCGCGGATCGAAGATCACTTTTTATGGCCTCCCGCATCCGCCGCGCGCCGTCTGGCGCTTAAAACGAAGAAAGGGACCGCGGCCAGCTGCGGCACCAGCGAAAAAACGATGGCCGCGGTAATCGATCGATCGTAGATGAGCCCGAAGGCCGCGCTGCCCGCGAACCAGAAGGTTCCGTATACCGCGTTGAAGAAACCGTAGGCCGTGGCGCGCCTGTCCCTGGCGGCGAAGTCGGCTATGGCCGCGCGCATGATGGATTCCTGCGCGCCCATGCCGACGCCCCAGAGCACGATGCCTATGAGCGGAAAGAGCGGCGATTTTTGGAACGCGAAAAGAGGGAATGAGAGCGATATGAGGGTGGAGTGGACGAGCGCCCATATTCCCTTCTTGTCGTAGAGCCTGCCGAAAAGCAGTGCCGCGAGAGCGTCGATTCCCATGGCCACCGAATAGTAAATGGCTATCGTCGAGTCTTTGAACAGATCGCTCTTCTGCAGATGATAGGCGATGAGCGGATAATCCACGAAGCCGATGGCGACGAGGGACGAGGCCGCGAGGTAGAGCCAGAACGAAGCGGGAAACTTGGACACGCCGAACTGTTCCTTCTGGGCGGCCTCGAAAGTCTCCGGGTGCGGGAAGCGCAATCGGACGAAGACCAGGACGACCAGAGCGGCTACGGCGGGGATGAGCAAATACGCGAAGGCCATGCGCGGCGATACGCCGAGCAGGAGCGCGGCGGCTATGATGAGCGGTCCGGTCGTCGCGCCGATCTGATCGAGGGCCTCGTGGAGGCCGAAGCCCTTCCCTCTGCCCATCTCCTTCGTGGCGTGCGACAGCATGGCGTCTCGCGCGGGGTTGCGAATGGCCCGCCCGGCGCGCTCGAGAATCATGAGGAGCGCGGCCACTTCCCATCTGCCGGCCAGCGCGAGCAGCGGTACCGCGAGAAGATTAACCGCGTAGCCGACGCCGGTCACGAGCCAGTAGCGCCTCGTCTTGTCGCTGACATAGCCGGAGACGAAGCGCAGGGCGTAGCCCACGAACTCGCCCAGACCCGCGATGATGCCGACGGCGCCTGCGGAAAGCCCGAGGCTGGAGAGGAACGGCCCGGTTACGCTCCACGCCCCCTCGTGGGTCATGTCGGAGAAGAGGCTCACGATGCCGAAAACTACCACGAAAGCATAGGCCGAGGACAAGAACTTTGAGCGGAGTTTGGCTTTGCCGGGAAGAGCATCCTGCATTGAAAGACTCCTTGCCGATAGAATTCCGCGCAGAGCGGAGCTTGAAATATCGGGAAGGAGTCATCGGCCGCGCTGGCGGCGGTTAGGGCGAAGGGCCCGGGGCGAACTCCATCGCCCGGATTCCCCGAAATAATAATATCAAGCCCCCGATCGCGACAAGTCCGCTTGTGCGCTTGTCGGGGGTGGCCGGGCTTCGTCGCCAGCTCTGAAACCAATTTCAAAAATCCTGCGAAGCACGTTGGCGATCGGCTTTCGAAATCGGCTCGAACCGCTTGCGGATAAGCGGATCAGGACCTGAGCGTCGCCATGAGCCTCTTGGGATACAGGAGCAGTTCGAGCCCCGATCGTATGTCGCCGACGACGATGTCCGCGGACGCCATTGCCGCCGCGGCCGCGCCCTCCGGACCGATCACCGCTATGCCCAGGCGGGCGGCGCTCAACATGAGTCGATCGTTGGCGCCGTTTCCCACCGCGATAGAGCGCTCGGGGCCGAGCGAAGCGAGGTACTCTTGCTTCTGCTCGGCCCCGCGTTCGCCCGAGAGCACCGTCACCGTGCAGGGCACTCGCCTGAGCTCTCTGGCGGCCGTTCCGAAGGTGTCGAAGGTCAGCACCCTGATGTCGAGGAATCTCGCCAGACGGACGAAGAGACCGGCGACGCCTCGAATGAGCGCACCGTCCCGAGACAGGGTGCCGGTGAAATCGGAGACCAGGTACGATGCCTCGATACGCCCGAATCCCGGCACATCTGCATGCAACACGGCCTTTCTCCTTGAGGAACCGACTCCTCAGCGCACGAAGGCTTTGCGGCCTGCGTAGACCGCCGCCGCGCCCAGATCCTCCTCGATGCGCATAAGCTGGTTGTACTTCTCCACGCGCTCGCCGCGGCAGGGAGCTCCGGTCTTGAGGTGGCCGGTGCGCATGGCGACGGTGAGGTCGGCGATGAAGCTGTCCACCGTCTCGCCGGAGCGGTGCGAGACCATCGCGCCCCAGCCGGCGCCTCGGGCCAGCTCGATGGTGGCGATGGTCTCGCTCAACGAGCCGATCTGGTTGAGCTTGATGAGTACCGCGTTGGCCGCGTTTTCCTTGATGCCGCGCGCGACGCGCTCGACGTTGGTGACGAAGAGATCGTCGCCGACGAGCTCGATCTTGTCGCCGATGGTATTGTTGAGGAGCTTCCAGCCTTCCCAGTCGTCCTCGGCGAGGCCGTCTTCGAGCACCACGATCGGGTACTTCTTGACCCAGGATGCGTACATGTCGACCATCTCGGCCGACTTCACCTTCTTGCCCTCGGTGCGCAGGTTGTAGAAGCCACCCTCGAAGAAGCCGCTGGAGGCCGGGTCGAGGGCGATGGCGATCTGCTCGCCCGGCTTGTAGCCGGCCTTCTCGATGGCCTTCAGGATGAGCTCGACCGCGTCGGCGTTGGTCTTGAGCGCCGGGGCGAAACCGCCCTCGTCGCCGACGCCGACCGTGTAGCCGCCGCCTTTAAGCACGCCCTTGAGCGACTGGTAGACCTCGCTGCCCCACCTCAGGGCCTCGCGGAAGTTAGGCGCTCCCACGGGGGCGATCATGAACTCCTGGAAGTCCGTGCCCTGCCAGTTGGCGTGGACGCCGCCGTTGAGGATGTTGAACATGGGCACGGGCAGGAGGGTGGCGCTCACGCCGCCCAGGTAGCGGTACAGGGGGCTGCCCACCGCCTGGGCCGCGGCCCGCGCGACGGCGAGGCTGACGCCGAGGATGGCGTTGGCGCCCAGCTTGGCCTTGTTCGGCGTTCCGTCCAGGTCGAGCATGGCCCGGTCCACGGCCGCCTGGTCCAGCGCGTCCATCCCGGCGATAGCTTTGGCGATTTTCGCGTTGACATTGTCGACCGCTTTCAGGACACCCTTGCCGCCGTAGCGGGCCTTGTCGTCGTCGCGAAGCTCCAGGGCCTCGTGTACACCCGTCGAGGCCCCCGAAGGCACGGCGGCCCTTCCGACTATGCCGGACTCCAGGGTGGCCTCTACCTCCACGGTCGGGTTACCCCTCGAGTCGAGGATCTCCCGCGCGTGGATCTTGGTGATAGTGGATTTCATGCAGAACCTCCTGAATATGCTATCGAAATATAAGCGCAACAGGCGCCTGTCGGAGACCGATCGGTTTCTGCTTTTCCCGCGGCCTGGCTCGCATACTCATCTCCCGGTCGTCGACGCATCGTCCGGGGTGGACAGCGCAGCCAGGAGCGAGTCGCGCCGGAGCGTGCCCCGGAATCGGCCTCCCTCGTCGACGACGGGGACGCGTTTGAGACCGCGCCCCGTCATGAGGTCGAGGACCTCTCCGACGGTACTGTCCTCGCGCACGCTCACGAGATCCCGTCTCATGATCGCCTCGACCTTCGAGCCGGAGCGCGTGGCGGCCGATCGGAACGACAGGAAGCACCGCTTTTTGTTCAGGGCGCGGATGAGCATTTCGTCCGAGACGAGACCGAGGAGCCTCCCCTCGTCGTCGACGACGACGGCCCGCTGGGATTCTTCACTCGCCAGCGCGGCTATCGCGTCCCCGAGGCTCGCGCCCGGGGCGAGGGCGAGCCTGTCACGCCGGTGGATGTCCCGCACCAGCCGGGGCGCGACTTCGTCGGGGAGGTCCCCGGCCTGTGACGATGCCCGGGCGGCAGCTTTTCGCGAAAGCGCCCGCAGCACGTCGATGCGCGAAACCATGCCCGCCAGCGCGCCTTTGGGATCCAGCACAGGCAGCCGTTTCAGGCCCTCGCGAACCATGATGCGGACTGCCTCCGCAGCTCGCTGATCGTCGCGGATGCAGCGGGGGGAAGACGTCATGATCCGCTCCGCGGTCCAGCCCTCCATGGACTGGAGCCAGGACTCGAGTCGCGAAGAGGGCAGGGAGCGCAGGATGCCGAGGCGGGCGGGCATGTCGGCGCGGCCGACGAGGTCTTGCTGGGTCACGATGCCGACCGGCGCGCCGCGCTCGTCGACGACGGGCAGGGCCTTGAGTCCTGCGTCGAGCAGGAGCTCGACGAGTACGTGGACGGAAAAATACGTATGCGCGGCCATGGGTTTGGGTGTCATGATGTCCCGCACGAGGAGCTGGGCAGGCAGTATCCCTTCCGGCGAGCGGATCGAGGCCGCTTCCGCCTGGACGATGCTCACGATCCCGTCCGTCACCATCGTCTCGAGCTTGGCGAGGATGGCCGTGGCTTCGGTAGGAGGCAGGGCTATTTCGACGACCAAGGGCATGTCATGGGAAAGATCCACTATGCGCGAGGATGCCAGCGAGCCGTCCTCGAAGCAGCCCTCCACGCCTCGCAGGACGAGACAGCGCGCTCCGACTTTGAGCGACTTGATGTAGGCTACGATGCTATGGGCGAGGTTCGCCCCCTCGTAGACGGCTCGCTCCCGGGTGTAGACCCGGATGACGGCGTAGTCGCTCATGTTTCCTCCCTGCGCGGGAGGCTCGCTGTCGAGGTTAGGCAGTCTGAGGCTGGAACGCCACGCTCCGGATGATGCGGATATGCGGGACTATGTTGGCGTGCGCGCATTCGCTCCCTCCATCGGCCGTACGATCGCAAGGAGTCATCAGCCGGAGGGGCGGTTCGGGGCGCAATGCCCGCGGGCGAACTCCATCGCCCGTGCCTAACGATACAACGGCCGAGGAATGGAGTCAATGGCACTAGCCAGGATCGTCGCAGGTCGGAGGATCCGCTTGACATTGGGGAAAGCCCTGGCTAATCTTTCTTTGTCTCAAGGCGGTGGAGTCCGCCGAAAAAGCTGCAAAGCCAATGACTCCTACCAGAATCGATGGCTCCGGCCATCCTTCTAAGGTAAGGAGTATGTAGTATGCCTGTAGCCTCGAGCCATCTATGGCTCGCCCGCCTAATCGCAACCATCCTCTCGTTATCCGATCCACTGCGGAACATCAATACCTCGCGCATAAGGCGTCGATCATGAGCTACTCCGGACAAGATGTCGGAATCCGTGAGAACAGCTCCGTACTCAGTCGCATCGCCGACGAACTCGGCGCGCGTTCCATCGCCGAGGAAGCGGCGGCGCTCTCCGAGCGATCGGAGGCGGGGTTGTTCTTCATGGCCTGCGTCGGGCAATTCAAGCGAGGCAAATCGACCCTGCTCAACGCCTTGCTGGGTGAGCATATTGTGCCGACGGGCGTGGTGCCGGTTACGACGGCCGTCACGGTCCTTCGCTACGGTCCCCGACGCGAAGCGCGAGTGCGCTTCGCGGACGGACACAGCGAGAGCGTCGAGCCCGAAGCCATCGCGTCGTTCGTCTCCGAAGAGGAGAACCCCGAGAACGAGAAGGGAGTTCGCGCCGTCGAGGTCTTTCTTCCGAACCCCTTGCTCTCGGGCGGTATGTGCCTCGTCGACACTCCCGGCATCGGATCGGTTTTTATGAATAATACCGCCGCTACGCGCGAGTTCGTTCCCCATATCGACGCCGCGCTCGTCGTATTGGGCGCCGATCCCCCGATATCGGGCGAGGAATTGGCCTTGCTCAAGGATGTGTCCACCCAGGTGTCGGTATTGGTGTATATCCTCAACAAGTCGGATCGTCTATCCGAAGCCGACAGAGAGCAGGCTATTCGTTTCACCGAGCAGATACTCTCCAAGCACCTGAAGCGCGAAATCGGGAAGATCCTCGAGGTTAGTGCCATAGATCCGGGCGCGATGGATTGGAATGAGCTCAGGAGCGCGCTCGAAAAGCTCGCGCGCGACTCGGGGGCCAACCTCGCGATCCAGGGAGCTGCTCGTGAGGCGCAACGGCTCGTTCACGAACTCCGCCTCGAGATCTCCGAACGTCGACTAGCGCTTATGCGGCCGATCGAGGATTCGCAGACGCGAGTCGAAACACTTCAGGCCCAGGTCGGTCGGGGAGAGCGGGCGCTCCGCGAGCTTTCGTATCTGCTCGACTCGGAGTATGAACAGCTTTCGACGATCCTCGACGAGAAGAGGGATGCCTTCCTCGAATCGGCTCCCGGCGAGCTGAGGCCCAGGTTGGCTGACGCCATAGCCGCCGAGCAGGCGAAATCGATAGGGAAGCTGCGCACGCGCGCATTGGAACTCGCGAGGAAATTCGCCGAAGAGATCCTCAATGAGTGGCGCGCTGAAATACAGCCCCTGGCTGAGCGCCACTATCATGAGACGGAGGAACGGTTCGTCAGGCTGGCGAACGACTTTGCCGGTTGGTTGCGGGATGCCGGCGAAGAGGTCGACGGCGAGCAGCTGAATCCCGAGTCGAGCTTCAGGATAGCGAGCCGTCTCTACTATACGAGCCTGATCTCGTACGCTTCCCAAACGGTTCCCGATTGGCTGCTCGAGAAAATGCGCACGCGCGAAAAAGCCCTGCGGTCGGTGCTCCGCGACGCGCAGGAGTACATGACGAGCCTGCTCGCCGCGAACAGCTCGCGCGTGGTCCACGACATTCTCAAGCGCGCGCTCGAAAGCCGGCGCCAGCTCGAGTCGGTCGTTCGCCAGCATCTGCAGGAGATCGTCGACCGGGCCGTCCGCGCGCTCGAAACGGCGCAGCGAGCGAAGGCCTCGGGGCAAGCCGGGGTCGAGGAAGAGCTCAGGCGGCTCGCAGGCCTCGAGACCATGCTTCCCGGCGCCACGACGGAATGAGGCGGATGCGAGGGCGTTCGCTCAGGCGACTCGCCCCCCGGAGATCGCACGCTTGACATTCGGGAAAGCCCTGGCTAATCTTTCTTCGTCCCATGGCGGTGGAGTCCGCCATAACCGCTGCGAAGCCAATGACTCCTACCTGAATCGATGCCTTCGGTCATCTTTCAAGGAAGGAGTGGCTTGTGCTCGCAGCCTTGAGCCTTTTGCAGCTCGTCTTCGTGCTCGCTTTGGCGCCTTTGCTTGTCGGTGTCCAGCGCAGGTTGGAAGAGCGGTTCCAGTCCCAGGTCGGACCCAGCGTCTTCCAGCCCTATTTCGATCTCGCCAAGCTGTTCAAGAAAGAAAGCCTCGTCCCGATTTCGGCCTCTCCCTTCTTCGCGCTCGGGCCCTATATCACCTTCGCGTTCTACATTTTCCTCACCCTCGTCCTTCCCATCATCACGGCCTTTCCCTTGACCTTCGGGCCGGTGGTCGACTTCGTAGGCGGCGGACTCATCTTCGGCGCGGCGGCCACCGTCAAGAAGCTCGCGGCTCTCGACAGCCGCAGCAACTACGCCCACCTGGGGACCTCGCGCAGCGCGAGCATAGGCGCCCTCTCCGAGCCCATCATGGTCTTCATCTTCATAATGCTCGGCGTGCTCTCCAAGACCAACAACCCCTACGTCATCAACAACATCCTGCAGCAGTCCTCGACCTGGTACCTCTCGCTCCTGCATTGGTTCGTCGCGAGCGCCTTCTTCATGATCCTCATAGTCGAGACGGGTCAGCTGCCGATCGAATCCCACTCGACCGCCGAGCTCGGCATGATCGACCAGTCCATGCCGATCGAGTACTCGGGACGCGAGCTCGCCCTCTACAACTGGGGCGGCTACATGAAGCAGTTCATCCTGATGAGCGTCTTCCTCAACGTGTTCACCGTGCCCTTCTGGGTGCCCGTGCATCCCGGCGCCGCGCCGATCCTCGCCTATCTCGGCATCCACCTCCTCAAGCTGCTCGTCTTGGCGACGATCTTCGCCCTGATCAACACCACGGTGTCGAAGTACAAGCTGTACAAGAATTTCGATTTCCTCGCGGTGGCCTTCTCGCTGGCCGTCCTGGCGAGCGTCGCGCTGTACGCGACGGGAGGCGGGAGATGAGCCTGGATCAGATCCTGGGCCTCCTGGGCTTCTTCACGATCGTCCTGACTCTGTTCGTCCAATGGCAGATCTACGTGACGCGGGCGGCGGTGACCTTCGCGATCAGCTCCTTGCTCATCGCGGCGGCCCTCGTCTGGGCGGGGATCATCGAGGGCGAGCCCCTGGTCATCCTCCTGGGCGGCCTGACGGGAGCCGTGCGAGGCGTCCTCATCCCCCTGCTGGTCGCGAGAAGCCTCCACGTGCGGCCTTGGCGCGCGCGCGAACTGCGTCCCGCCGTGAAGACCGCCACCTCCATCATCGTCTCGCTTTTGCTCGTGCTCGTCGGCTTCGCGCTTCACCGATTCGCGTTGGCCGACATCGTTCCCGCGGCGAACGGCTTCCTGCCCTTCGCCCTCTTCCTCCAGGGCAGTTTCCTCATCATCTCGAAGCGGAACGCCTTCCTCCAGCTCATCGGGTACCTGGTCATGGAGAACGCGGTCCTGCTGCTCGGCTCGCTCGTCTTCCCCGGCCTGCCGCTGGTGATCGAGGCGGGCGTGGTGCTCGACCTCCTCGGTATCGTGGTCGTCTCGCAGGTCATCATGAGGATGCGCGAGGCCTCGGTCGAGGAGGGGGCGGAATCGTTCGAGTCGCTGAAAGGGTAGTCACATGCTCGTCTACGGCATTCCCATGATAGCCTCGCTCGGCGGGGCGCTGCTCTCCCTCATCCCGGGGCTCTCGTTCGAGGAGGCGGTCTCGGCCCTAGCCGCGACAGCCGCCTCGGCGGCGTCGGTCGCCCTCCTCTTCCTGCCCGACTTCTCCGGCGGTTTCCTGTATGTCGACGGGCTTTCGAAGATCCTTCTCCTGTCAATTTCGCTCGTATACCTCGCGACGGTGCTCTACTCGATCACCTTCCTGAAGTACATAGCGAACCCGCTCTTCCGGAAGCGGACCTTCTACTTCCTCCTCGACGCCTTCGCGTTCACGATGCTGTTCACGGTCTCGGTCGCGAATCTAGGTCTGGCCTGGGTCGGGATCGAGGCGACGACGGTGACGAGCGCCCTCCTCGTGGCCACGGAAAACGACGAGACGGCGATCGAGGCCTCGTGGCGGTACGTCATCATCGTGTCGGCCGGTCTCGTGGTTTCGCTCATCGCGACCATCTTCCTCTACCGGGCGGCCGACACCCTGGACCTGCCCGCGCTGCTGAGGTCCAGGCCGACCGGCTTGGCCCTCCGCCTCGGCCTCTTCCTGGGCATCGTCGGCTACGGGACCAAGGCGGGCGTGTTCCCCATGAACACCTGGCTCCCGGACGTCCACGGCAAGGCCCCCTCGCCGGTGAGCGCGATCTTCTCCGGGGTCCTCCTCCCGGTGGCTATGTACGCGATCGCGAGGCTGTTCCAGATAGCGCCTTCGTCGGGCAGCGGCCGGATCTTCGGCCTGACCCTGGGCTTCCTCTCGCTGGGGACCGCGGCCTTCCTCATGGCGGCTCAGCGGGACTATAAGCGGCTCTTCGCCTACTCGACGATCGAGAACATGGGCATGATCCTCATCGGCCTCTCTGTGGGGGGAGTCGCCGCGGTGGGCGCCATGGTGATCCTCGTCGCCCACGCCTTCGCCAAGTCCGCCATGTTCTTCCTGAGCGGCAATCTCCTCTCGCGCTATGGCAGCACGGAGATCGGCGCGGTCCGCGGCCTGCGGTCGCGCATGCCCCGCACGGGCTATTCGCTGCTCTTCGGCTCGCTCGCGATCACGGGCGCCCCTCCCTTCGGCATCTTCGTCGGCGAGATCATGATCGTCGGCGCCCTCTTCGCGGGCGGTTATCCGCTGCTCGCGATCGGAGCCCTCCTTCTTCTGGCCCTGGCCTTCCTGGCGGTCAACTACCGGGTGGTCCGCATGGTCTTCTCCCCGGCGGAGGGCGGGCTCGTGGAGCGGGGCCAGGTGGGCACGCTCGTGCCCATAGCTTGCCTGGTCCTCTCGGCCCTCGCGGTCCTCGCGGTGCCCGAGATCGCGCATCTTGTACGGGGGGTATTCGGCCTATGAACCTAGTGATCGGTGTCATCGGAGGGGGCCGCGTCCTCGTCCAGGAGCGCGAGAAGCTGCGGGTGGGCGAGCGCGGGGAGGAGGAGCTTGCTCCCGAGCTGCGCCGCCTCTTCGAGGCCCGCGATCGCGCCGGAGAGCCCGGCCGCATCGGCAACGGGAGCTCCTCGGGCGAGGGGGTCTTCGATTTCCGCTACGGCCCCTTCACGGGCGGCTATCCCGAGGCGGGCATTTTCCACCTCCATACCTACGGCGAGAAGATCCTCTCGGTCGAGGTCGACATCTCCTGCAAGCATCGCGGCATCGAGGCCTCGATGGCCGGCCTCGAGCTCTCCGACTGCGCGCGAGCGAGCGAGACGGTGGCCGGCAATTTCGGCTTCGCGCACTCCCTCGCCTTCTGCCGCGCCGCCGAGGCGGCCCTCGCCCTCGAGCCCGGGCGGCGCGCCGAGCGGCTCAGGCTCGTCGGCCTCGAGCTCGAGCGCATCTACAATCACCTCCTCGTGAAGGCGCGCCTCGCCCAGGCCGCCGCCCAGAAGGTCCTGGCCGCCCACGTCGAGGCCCTCTTCGAGGAAGCCCTGCGCATCAACAAGCTGTTCTCCGGCTCGCGGCTGCTCTCCGGATCCAACCGCGTCGGCGGCGTATCGGCCGAGCTGATGGGTGTCGACGACGGCCGCCTGCGAGACCTGGCGGCGCGCGTCGAGACGCTGGCCCGGCACTTCGGGTCGATCTATACGACGAGCCTTTCGAGCCGCAACTACATGGACCGGCTCCACGGCATCGCCGTGGCGGGCGCCCAGCTCGCGGTCGCGCGAGGCCTCACGGGCCCTTCGCTGCGCGCGGCCGGCGTCGACGCGGACCTCCGCATCGCCGAGCCGCTCTTGGCCGGATTCGTACCGATAACCAAAGATGAGGGCGACTCCATGGCCCGGATGGAGGTCCGAGCCGAGGAGATTCTCGCCTCATGCGAGATCGTCAGGGGACAGGTCGAGGCCCTGCTCGGCGGGGCGGACGGGGACGCGGCAGATCTGCGCGGCGATGGTGTCCGGGCGGACGGGGGCGCGGCCGAGTCGCGGGGCGCGGGCGCGCGGGCCACCGCCGCCTCGAAGGCCGAGGGGCTCGGCGCGGCCGAATCCGCCACCGGAACGGTCGCCTGGTGGATCGAGACGAGCGGCGGAAGGGTCGTGCGGGCCTACGCGTCCACGCCTTCTCTCTTCGGCTTCCAGGTCTTCGCCGACGCGCTGCGGGGGCATATCTTCACCGATTTCCCCTTCGCGCTCGACTCCTTCGGCCTGAGTTTCGCGGACGCGGCGAGGTGATGATCATGAGATGGTGGCCCCTATTCGGCATTTCCCGGCGACTGACGGAGAAGCGGGATTACGAGAGCGCGGCGGAGGTCAGGCCGCTGCCGGGCCTGTTCCGCCGCTCGCTCTTCATCTATGCCGTCGACGCGGGGAACAGCAACGCCCTGAACATCGAGGTCGCGGCGCTGCGAGCGCCACAGTACAACATTCACCGCCTGGGAATCTTCTTCACCGACACGCCGCGCCACGCCGACCTCCTCCTCGTGCTCGGCCAGCCCACGAGCGGCACGATAGGCGCGCTCATGGAGACCCTGTCCCAGATACCGCAGCCCTTCGGGATCATACATATCCGCGAACCGCTCGCGGCGGGGAACCGCTTCGTCGATTTCGATCCGCCGCAGCTGCTCGCCAGGATCGAGGGCCGGCCCGAGGCACCCGAGCTGCTCGGCATTCTCTTGAAGGTCCGGAAGGGAGGCGCGCGATGATTTTCGTCGGGATCGGTCTTGCCCTGTTCGCGCTCGGGGCCCTGTTCTCGAGGCGCGCATTCGCCGGCTACGCCTTCGCCGCGCTGGGATCGGCCTCCGTCCTGGCGGCCGGAATCGCCGGCTTGCTCGGCCTCTCGAACGGCGAGGCGGTTTTCTCGCTCGGCGGACAGTTCATCGGCCTCGGCATCGATCAGCTGAGCGCCGAGTTCCTGACGATCTCGGCGGGGGTATGGTGCCTCGTCTCGCTCTTCGGGATGCGCTACGCTTCCGCCTTCAGGCGCGCCGCGACCGTCGGCTTCAATCTCGCCCTCGCCGGCATGGCGCTCGTGCTGACCGCCGTCGACGCCCTCACCTTCATCGCCGGCTGGGAGATCATGACGGTCTTCGTCTTCATCATGCTCTTCGAGCGCTCGCCCTCCGAGCGCCCTCCCTTCGGCTTCCTGGCCTTCGGCGAGCTCTCGACGCTGGCGCTCGTGATCGGCTTCGCGGCGCTTTACGGCCAGCGGCACGGGATCGGCCTGGGCGCGGCGGGCGGCGGCGGGGCTCTCTTCCTCGTCTTCGCCAGCCTGGGAATGATCATCAAGATGGACATCGTGCCCTTCCACGCGTGGATGCGGAACGTCTACGAGCACATCCCCGGCCACATCGCGGCGATCGCCAGCGCGGCCGTGACGCTCACCGGGGTCTACGGCCTCGAGCGCGTCCTGGGGATGAGCGGCTACCTCCGCTGGTGGGCTCTCGTCCTCCTGGCTCTCGGGGCGATCTCGGCCTTCTGGGGCGCCCTCCAGGCCGTATCGACGCGAGGCCTGCGATCCCTGCCGGCCTACTCGACCGTCGAGTCGAACGGCATGATCCTCGCGGCGATCGGCCTCTCGACGATAGCCTCGGCGGGCGGCGGCGAGAGCCTGGCCTATCTCTCGCGTTTCGCCCTGGCCGCCGCCCTGGTGCTGGCGATCGGCCACGCGGTCGCGAAGTCGCTCTTCTTCCTCTCCATCGGCCAGGCCGAGGAGGCGCTGCAGGCGCGCACGATCGACGAGGCGCGGGGCCTGTGGGTCGGCGCCGGCAAGATTCCCGCGCTCGGCATCATCGTCTCGGGCCTGTCCTTCGCCGCCTTTCCTCCGCTCGTCGGCTACGTCGGCGAGTGGATGCTCCTGCAGACGACCTTCCAGGCCTCCGAGTTCCCGAGCCTGGCTGAGCGCTTCGTCACCGCCTTCGCGGGCGTCTTCGTCGCGCTGGCCCTCGGCCTCATGGCCTTCTCGATGGTGAAGTTCATCGGCTACACGGTGCTCGGGCGGGAACGGAGCGCCCCGCCCCAGGCGAAGCGCGTCTCGGCGTGGATCAAGGGGCCGCAGATAGCGCTCATGCTGCTCGTGCTCGCCGCGGGCGTCGGCCTGCCCCTGCTCCTGCCCTTCTTCGGATTCGGCGGCCTTTTCTCGGGCCTGCTCGGCGTTCCCCCGGGCCTCCTCCTCGTATCGGGCCGGCCCGTCTTCGGCGTGCTCTCGCCGACCATGCTGGCGGTCGTCCTCATCGTGCTCGCCGCCGTTCCGGTCGCGGTCTGGGCCGGCGGCCGGCGCGGCCGACGGCGCGTCAAGGCCTGGAACGGGGGTCTCGATATAGCCGCCTCAGGCGAGCGCTTCACCGCCCCGGCATACTCGCAGATACTCCAGACGATGCTCAAGAACGTCTATCGGACGCACGAGAGCACCGAAGACGGAGGCCGGCGGGTCGCCACTCTCGATGTCCTCGCGCGGCCCTTCGGATTCCTCTGGAGAGCCTTCGGCCGGATCGGCGCCGCCTTCAGCCGCATCGTGATGAACGGCAAGATAGCGGCCTACGCGGCCTACATCGTCGCGATGTTCGTGATCGCGATCGTGCTCGCGGCGCTGATGACTACCTAGGCGCGTCGCGACGTGCGCCGTCGCGACGTGCGCCCTCGCTACTTGCGACGGATGCCCAGGATCGTCAGGTCGTCGTACTGGTCGTCTTCCTTGATGCCGGCGTAGAGCAGGTAGCCGGGGTTGTCCTTCT
>Ga0307375_10001978_pt1 | contig 21587 bp, 22 predicted proteins | sample TR1MG_FD_202531 | JGI IMG/M metagenome (GOLD analysis project Ga0307375, IMG submission 202531) | Soil microbial communities from Risofladan, Vaasa, Finland - TR-1 | ecosystem: Environmental > Terrestrial > Soil > Coastal area > Acid sulfate soil | place: Finland: Risofladan, Vaasa | collected...
GAGGAGCCTTGAGCACCGAGTATATCCGTATCTGTTGCGCGATGTCCGCATTGAGCGGCCGAACCAGGTATGGAGCGCCGACGTCACCTACATACGCATGGAGAAGGGCTGGGCGTATCTGGTCGCGATCATCGATTGGCACTCGCGGGCCATTCTCGCGTGGCGACTATCGAACACCTGCGACACCGACTTCTGTTGCCAGACGCTTGTGGAAGCAATATCGCGCTACGGGTGCCCCGAGATTTTCAACACGGATCAGGGAGCTACGTTTACCTCCCCATCGTTCCTGGCGATACTTCAAGACCGACAGATCAAAATCAGCATGGACGGCAAGGGGCGGGCTCTGGACAATGTCATCATCGAACGATTCTGGCGAAGCCTGAAACAGGAGGAGGTGTACCTCAAATCGTATGGCGATCTACGCGTCGCCGCAGCAAGCATCGGGTCGTATATACACCACTACAATCATGAACGTCCTCATGCCGCGCATGGGGGACGGTGGCCAATGGAAGTTTATCTCAAGATGGTGGCCTGACGGTCACACCATAAGATGGCCGTATGGCTGTCTTGACATTGGGGTCCACTATATTCGGCTCCAAGGCATTCACCGCCGTCAGCAATAGGTACCATGTATTTCAGGAGTACATCACTCAGTAGACACCGGAGCAAAATGGCATGATTGAGCGGTTCTTTCGAACCGCGAAAGAGGAATTGTTCTGGCAATACAATCTTCGCGACACCGACCAGGCATTTGACAGATTTGCCAAATGGTCGGTGTTCTACAACACACAACGGCCGCATTCGGCATTAGCATATCAAAGCCCCTCCGAGTTTCGGAGGCAAATAGCCGCTGAGGTGGTCTATGAATCGAGGGAACACTACACAATTACGATGATGACAGCTTGAGAACCACGCTCGTGATCCGTATGATTGGACAATGCGAGTACTTGTAGTTGAGGATGAGCGCGGAATAGCAGATTTCGTCCGTCGGGGATTATTGGAGGCAGGTTACACGGTTGACCTCGCTGCATCTGGAACCGCGGGATACGAGCTTGCGACTGCGAAGGAATATGACGTCCTGATCCTTGACATCATGCTCCCCCAAATGGATGGCGTTCAGGTCCTGAAGGAATTGCGACGGCGCGGCAACTGTGTTCCGACGATCTTCCTTACCGCCAAAAACGGAGTAGAGGCGCGTGTGGAAGGCCTTGATGCAGGTGCGGATGACTACCTGGCAAAGCCGTTCTCTTTCGCGGAACTCCTCGCTCGGGTTCGAGCGCTTCTTCGAAGACCGCCACTGACGACGGGAAGCACAATTCGTCTGGGTGGTCTTGAAATGGATATCCCTGGCAGGATGGTCAGTCTGAATGGGATCCCGATAGAACTGAGTCACAAGGAGTTTCAGCTTCTTGAGTTCTTTCTGCGAAACCCCGGCCAGGTGCTTAGCAGAAATCAAATTGTGGATCACGTGTGGGGATCAGATCTGTATGGGGACTCAAACGTTGTGGATGTATATGTAGGGTATCTTCGGCGCAAGATTGTCTCATCCGATGAGACATCTCCCATTGAAACCGTTCGCGGTGTCGGTTACCGACTCCGAGCAAGGGATTAGCCGTGGTGCTCGACTCAGAGAACCGTGTTCATAAGGACTCCTGGTCGCTCAGGGTCGCTGTCAGCCTGTGGTACACATTGCTCACCGCGGTAATTGTGGCCGCGCTGGGGATATACGCTTACCTTCAGGCCGAGCATGGCATGATCGATCAGGTTGATCAATCGTTACGCGTAGCCTCAACACAAGTTCTTGCCGGGCTTGACTCGGAGAACGGGCACCCCGCATTTCAGTCAAATGGGCGACCGGGAGATGCAGCATATCGACTCGATATGGCCGGATTTGCTGCTCGTATAGTTAACTCTGACGGCACAGTGGTGAGTGGAATTGGCAACGTCACGATGTTACCGGCTGGTTTCCCGCCTCATGCTGGATTCATCACGCTGCGAAACGCAAGCAATGCCGACTGGCGACTTTTCGCTCGACCGCTATCAGCGAGCTTCCCGGGCTCCGGTGTCTGGCTCGAAGTAGCCCAGGCTCTCATCAACGTTCAATCAACACTGGAACGTTTTCGGGCGCTTCTTCTGATTGCCGTACCGGTCGTGCTTGTTCTGATCTGGTTCTTTGGTTTACTCCTTGCAGACCGCACCCTATCGCCGATTAAGCGGATCGTCCAGTCAATGTACGATGTAGGGACCGAGGAGCTCAGTACACGGCTTTCCTATCGAAAGCCACCGGACGAAATAGGACGAATCGCGCAGGCTTTCAACCACATGCTTGATCGCCTGGAGCGAGGATTTGAACGGGAAAAGCAATTCACAGAAGATGCCGCTCACGAGCTGCGAACACCGTTGACTGTGCTGCGCGGTCAGATCGAGGTGGCACTGACGAGGGGGCGGACGGAAGGCGAGTATCGGGAAACACTGGAGACCTTGCGCGGGCAAGTTGAACGTCTCATACGATTGACCGGCGACCTGCTGTTGCTTGCGCGGCTTGATAGCGAAAAAACATTGGGAAGGTCAGAAAGACTCAACATAGACATTCTGCTTTCCGAGCTCGTGCAGCTGATGATTCCGGCAGCAAATCAAAAGAACATTCGGATCAAATTCACCTCTGAAGATCTGCCACCAATATCAGGCAACCAGGATGAGCTTGTCCGCTTGTTTATGAATCTTCTGGACAACGCGGTCAAGTACAATACGACCGGTGGCACGATCGATATGCTGGCGGAGAGGCCTGACCTCGAGTCCCAGAGGATTCGGGTGATTATTGCCAACTCAGGACCGACAATTCCCGCTGAGGTACTTTCACACGTATTCGATCGATTCTACCGCGTTGATTCTGGCCGCTCCCGGGAGACTGGGGGCTCAGGATTGGGTTTGTCAATCTGCGCCGCAATTGTTCATCGAATGAATGGGAAGATTGAAATGAACAGTAGCAGTGATCGAAATGAGATCATTGTGACCTTACCCGTCAATTTGAACGAGTCACAATTGTAATAGTTCTCTTAACGTCCTCTTAGTTTGGGTTGCTAAACTTCTTCTTGAACATCAGGCAACTTCAGGAGGACTGTATGAGAATAATGTGGATGATGTCCGTAGTCTTGGTCGCTGCAGCAGTGTTACTTGCATCAGGTTGCAGTGCACATGGCAGCACAGTGAGTGCACAGGGCGTTGCACAGCAGGCTTCAGTTCAGCGACAAACGAATCAACAGCAACCGGCCCCGGCAGAGAAGATCCCCTCAGGCGATATTCCCGACAGCCAGCAATTTGTGACCTTTATTTCGAAGGCCGGACATTATCGACTCGAGGTTCCAGAGGGTTGGGCACGGACAAACCAGCTTGGAGATGTTTCGTTTGTTTCAAAACTGGATGGACTATCAGTTCATCTCGGACTGATGGCAACAACGCCAACTGTCAGCATCCTGACCGATGGACCCGTCAAGAAACTCATCTCAGGTGGCAATGCGGTCACCATTCGCACGATTGTGCCAGTGACCATGCACGGTGAGCAGGCTATCAGGCTTGTGTACGACTCAAACTCACAACCGGATGCGGTCACGGGCAAGAGAGTGCGACTGGAAAACAACATGTACTTCTTCTACGAGGGCACCGGTGGAACACTGGCTGAATTGCGGATGTGGGCGCCGGCCGGAGCGGACAACGTTGACCAGTGGCGGCGAATTTCATCGAGCTTCACATGGACAAAATGATGCCGGTAATTGAAGTGGATGATGTGTATCGCTTTTATCATACCGGCGAAGTCGAAACCCGCGCGCTGCGCGGAGTAAGTTTCAAACTCAATGAAGGGGAAAGCGTCGCTCTGCAAGGGCCCTCGGGAAGCGGGAAGTCGACGCTTCTTGCCTGCATCACCGGACTTGATACTCCGGACGGCGGTTCGGTTTCCATTATGGGCACACCTATATCCCGAAAGTCAGAATCGTACCGTGCCGCAGTGCGGGCGAAGTCTATGGGCGTACTCCTTCAATCTGGGAATTTGTTTGCGCACCTTTCGGTGGAGGAAAACATCATGCTGCAGATGCTACTTTCCGGAGCGCGGATAGATCGTGGCCGAATTGACCAATTACTGACGATGGTGGAACTCGAACACCGGCGGATGGCCCTTCCGGCTCACATTTCCGGGGGGGAAGCTGCGCGTGCGGCTATTGCTATCGCGCTGTCTGTGTCTCCCAAAATTCTAGTGGCCGACGAACCGACAGGCGAAGTGGACGAGCGTACAGAGGAGACGCTCCTGCAGCTGTTCCAGCGCTACGTTGATGCTGGAGGGTCGGTTCTTGTGGCAACGCACAGTTTAGCCGTTGCATCGTTTGCAAGCCGCAGAATTGTGCTCCAGGACGGGAGGGTCTTCTCAGATGAGTGATGTATATGTGGAGGTAACATCGGTCGTAAAGACCTATCGCCGGGGACCGTACGAAGTGGCCGCGTTGCAGCACGCAACTTGCCGGGTTGTCGAGGGGGACCGAATCGCCGTTGTCGGTCCATCGGGGAGCGGTAAATCCACGCTGCTTCACCTCATGGGGGGGCTTGATCTCCAAACAAGTGGGGCAATCAACTGGCCCGCTCTTGCAGACGGAACCCGCTTGCGGCCCGAATACATAAGCTTTGTATTCCAGTCCATGAGTCTGCTTCCGTCACTAACGGTCCTTGAGAACATTGAGCTTCCACTGATGCTCATCGAGCGCACTCGTGAAGGATCGAAAGAGCGGGCATTCCAGGCTCTTCGTTCAATGCATCTTGAGCACACCGCACTCAAACTACCCGAAGAGATTTCAGGAGGTCAAGCGCAACGAGTCGCTGTGGCACGAGCGCTGTGCAGCGGATCGAAGGTGATCCTGGCTGACGAGCCGACCGGACAACTTGACCATGACACTTCCAGAGAAATGTTTGACGTCCTCCTTGAGAGCCTCGAAGGATCGAAAACAGCCCTGGTCATAGCGACTCACGACATGAGCATCGCCGACAGAATGAAGAGCCTGTGGCGAATACACCATGGGGAACTTGAGGATACACTATGAAGTTCACAACACATTGGATGCGCGGAATACTGCTCCACCGTCCGGAACGGATTCTTGGAGCAGCTGTCGGTGTGGCCCTTACGATCGCGCTTCTTGCATCGCTTGGTTCATTTCTCCAGCAGAGCGGGAAAACAATGACTACCCGGGCAATTCAGGACGTGCCAGTCGACTGGCAGGTACAGCTCAGAACGCCAGCGGCAGACACTCAGGTCAGATCGCAACTGGAAAAACTGGTCCAATACCAAAAGCTTGCCTCGGTTTACTCTGCCGAAGTAATCGGATTTTCGGCAAGCACTGGTGGTTCCGTTCAGACAACAGGAAGCGGGAAAGTCCTTGGCCTGTCGTCCGGGTATCTTGCCGCATTTCCACGAATACTACGAAGTCTCACCGGAAGTTCCTCAGGCGTATTGATAGAGCAACAGACAGCCGCAAATCTGCACGTGAAGGCAGGAGATACTGTTACAGTAATGCGCATCGGCTTGCCGCCGATTAGGCTCACAGTAGATGGTGTGGTGAGTTTCCCCTACGCTGATTCGTTCTTCCAGGCAATTGGCGCGCCGAAAGGCATGGCTCCACAAGCTCCGCCTGACAACGTGATGATACTTCCGGAGAACAAGTGGCACACACTCTTTGGTCCACAGGCCACGGCTCGCCCTGATACGGTGACCGAACAGCTGCACGTCTCAATAAGCCATAGCTTACCGACTTCGCCTTATGCCGCATATTCCGCTGTGACAGGTATTGTACACAATTTTGAAGCACGGGTGACCGGAAGCGCGATCGTTGCGGACAATCTTGCAGCGCGACTCCTGGCTGTTACCGCGGACGCCTCATATGCACGCATCCTTTTCCTGTTTCTTGGATTGCCTGGAGCGATTCTTGCCATGTTGCTCACAATTGCTGTCGCTGATTCTGGTCGAGAGCACATGTATCGGGAACAGGCCCTGTTACGTACCCGAGGGGCGTCGTCGGCCACGGTCTTGAAGTACGAAGCACTGGAATCCGTCTTTGTGGCCGGAGCGGGAGTCCTGTTGGGCATCTTGATAACAATGCTTGTCGGACACATCGTGCGACCAGGATCACCGTTTGCCGCGGGCACCGCAATTAAGTGGCTTGTCGTCGCATCCTTGGTCGGCGTCATGCTTGCAGGTGCGGCGGTAATCTACCCCGCGTGGAAAGTGTCCCGTGGACAGACGATAGTCGCATCGCGAGGACTTGTTCGCCGGCAGTCAAAACCACTATGGCGCAGGATCTACCTGGACATGCTGTTTCTCGCGCTTGCAGGCGTGGTGTTCTGGAGAACCGCGAGTTCAGGCTACCAGGTCGTGCTCGCACCTGAAGGGGTTCCACAGATATCCGTGCACTACAGCGCATTTCTTGCTCCATTTTTTCTCTGGGTTGGGGGAGTGTTCGCTGCGATTCGTCTCTGGGAGCTGTTTCTCGGGAACGGACGCAAAATACTGTCCGCGGTAATCCATGTTAGGGTGGGTGCGCTTTCCGGCGCAGTAGCCGCTTCGCTGAGCAGGCAACGAGGGCTTCTCACTCGCGGAGTTATCATGGTGGCTCTCGCCACTTCGTTTGCCGTTTCAACTTCGGTGTTCAACACTTCGTATAACGCTCAGGCGCGTGTGGACGCGCAGCTCACAAACGGCGCGGATGTTACCGTTTCGGCTCCTTCGCAGTCGAATGTTCAACTGCCAATGTCTCAGATCCAGAAAGTACCCGGAGTTGCTGCCACAGTACCGATGATGCACCGGTTTGCTTATGTAGGAAATGACCTCCAGGACATCTTTGGCATTGATCCTCGTTCAATCGCTAACGCGACATCCATGTCGAATGCGTTTTTTTCGAACGGAGATGCACACAGAACACTTGAGCTGCTTGCGGGGCAACCAAACGCCGTGCTGGTGTCCGAGGAGACAAAGAACGATTACCAGCTGAAGCTCGGAGATACTTTGAAGCTGCGGCTGCTGTTTCCCTCCGACCACCAGTATCACATTGTTCCGTTCAAGTTCGTCGGCGTCGTGCGTGAGTTTCCCACAGCTCCCAAGGACTCGTTTCTCATTGCTAACGCAAGCTACCTCGCATCTCAGACGGGCAGTGGTGTGCAGGAAACTATCCTTGTCCGAGCTTCCCCCGGTGCCCGTGCAAAAGTGGTCGCCGGTCGAATCCGACCGTTCGTGGCCTCGCTCCCGGGAGTGCAGGTGACTGATCTAAACTCCACGCAGAGGCTCATAAGCTCGAGCCTCACTTCGGTTGATCTTCACGGGCTGACTACCGTGGAGCTGTTGTTCGCGATTTTGCTGGTTGTTGGTTCTACAGGTCTTGTCCTTGCTCTCGGGATGAATGAGCGACGTAAGGGTTTTGCGATTCTCCAGGCCCTTGGCGCGCGAAGAAAGCAACTTGGCGCCTTCATCTGGAGTGAGGCAGTGCTCGTGGTTTGCGGAGGCACCATTGTAGGGTTTCTTCTTGGATTTGGTGTCTCGAAGGTGCTCGTAACGGTATTGAAAAGCGTGTTTGATCCTCCACCCGAGCATCTCATTGTCCCATGGGTTTATCTTGGATGTTTGATTGCTGCTGTATTAGCTTCGACAATCGGGGCAGTCCTGATCATCTTTCGTTTTGCCAATCGGTCGGCAGTTGAAGAACTTCGTGCATAGCAGCAATGCTCGCCGATATTTGCTGGGTGGTTTGTCTCAACCTGAGAGATTTGGCCACGTCATTACCGGGTCTGCCCCGTCAATCGGGACAGACAAATCACTGCATTTTGGAAGAGGAATATTATGAACACACGAACTCCCTTTCGCTCAATCATGTTTTTTGCCGTCGCAGCTGCAATGTTCGGTTCAAATGGAATCGTCTTTTCGCAATCAATGCAAGGCACAGACCAGCCTGTCCAGGGAACTCTACGAGCCATGGCGCAGCCTCAGATCAGTATTCTCCAGGCGATCCAGACTGCAACGAAATCGCATCAGTCTACCCAGGTCATCGATGCAAGTCTGAGCGACGAAAATGGATACCTGGTGTACAGTGTTACCCTGGCGACCGGGATCGAAGTCAAGGTGGATGCCGGGAACGGGACGATACTGGGGACTGATCGGAGCGATGCAAATCGCGAGCAGGCGACAGTTGAATCAACGGACAAGACAACAGAGGAGAACAATCACCAGTCCGGAGACCGGACACAACAGTAGTTGCGTGCCCCGCGTACCTGCTGCGCACGCGGGGCTATTGCCTTTGCTCTCGATACAGTCATAGTATGACGATTCGCGTAACTTCGCTATTTCACCCCTACTTAGGTTGAACTCCCGAGATCGGGAAAACGTTCGGAGGCTTTCATTCAATGCTCACCTACCTTCAGTCAATTGTCATGGGACTCCTGCAGGGAATAAGTGAATTGTTCCCGGTATCAAGCCTTGGCCACTCGGTTCTTTTTCCAACACTATTCGGCTGGACCAATCTCGAACAGGCTCAGTTCAACAAAGAGTCTTTCTTCCTGGCATTTCTTGTCGGTTTACATGTTGCAACTGCGACGGCTCTTATCATTTACTACCGCACAGAATGGGCGAGAATCGTTGTTGGCTTCTTCACATCGATCAAGAATCGAAAGGTTAGCACCGCCGATGAGCGTCTTGCGTGGCTTCTCATCGTTGCGACAATTCCCGCCGGTCTGACCGGGCTCCTGTTCGAACACATGTTTCGGACCCTCTTTGCAAAGCCGCTTGTCGCAGCATTTTTCATTATCATGAATGGTCTCATCCTGTTTCTTGCCGAGCGACTCAGGCAGACACCGCGGTCGTCGGAACGCAGCGAGTTCAGCCTCGCTGCGACCACGCAGAACCTCAGGATTATGCGATACCGCGATGCGGGGCTGATCGGACTGTCCCAGGTTCTGGCTCTATTTGCCGGAATCAGTCGTTCGGGAATCACCATGGTGGGCGGCCTGTTGCGGGGGCTTGACCATGAGGATGCCGCGCGTTTCTCCTTCTTACTTGCCACCCCCATCATCCTTGCCGCCGGAGTGTACAAGATCCCCGACCTCCTTGGCCCGAATGGCAATGGGGTTCGAGGGCAGATCCTCGTTGGGAGCGTGGTCGCCGGAGTTGCTGCCTACTTTAGCGTCCGCTTCCTTGACCGGTACTTCCGGAACCGGAAGCTTACGCCATTTGCGGTATACTGCGTGGTGTTCGGAGTAATCATGGTGGTGCGTCTCACAGTTTTCCCGTAAACCAGAATACAGAGTCACAACGAATTGGCAGAAATCTCGATCATAGTGAGGTCAGAGTTGGGCTGGAACCATTGCGATCCTTCATGTGGAATTCCATTCTGCGTTCCGCGGCAGTTGTTCTGAGGTCACTGCAGTGCTTGCATTTTGAAGAGAGAGGAACTGTATTCACGCAGGTAACGATTCGGGCGCGCCCCTGGTACCTTGTTGCGAATCGGAACACCGAGGTACACTGACATCCGTCTTTCATGGCAAAAGCGATCCAATACACCGGGGGTGAATCATGCCGCTATTTGAATGGACGCCAAGGCTAAGTGTAGGAGTTGACAAAATTGATGCTGAACATAGATGCATCGGTGAACTCCTAAATGAGTTGAATAAACTTCAGAACAAACCGTCGCATCATGGCGAATGTGTACAACTGATCGATGGGCTCATAGTTCAAATTCGGTCACACTTTTCGACTGAGGAACGATATTTCACTGAGTATGAATATGAAAATGCTGATGAGCACCGAGTTGAGCATGAGCGACTTCTGGCTCAACTGGACAAGTCTCGCCAGGAGATCAAATGCGGAGAATGTGCGGGCCTCAAACTGGCTCGCTATCTTCACGTATGGCTGACGACGCATATCCTGGTCGCCGATAAGGCGTATGTGGAGTTTTTCCGTCGGATGAATATTCGATAACTCCTGAGAACTGATTTCATGATCGTCACCGTAGGTGAGCAGTTATTGAGGCCGCGAAATGGGTGTGCACCTGAGTTGCTCTCGGCATCTACTCGCAAGTATCTCTATATGTGAGAACATATTGTGTGTTCTCAATGTTGACCTGAGTTGCTATCTATGGCACACATTTCATGTGACATTCTGTGTGACACTCAAACTAAAGGGGTAATCATACGGGGGAAGGCGTATTCACTTGTTCTGCGACCGACTGAGATGGAGTCCAACGAAGAGCACCGGGATTTCAAAGCGCACGGAAGCGGACGCTTGGGCGATTCAATACCTGGAACGCGGAAAAATCGTTACTAAAGAACATATAAAGGTCCCGGATATCGCCGAACGTTCTTATGATTGGCCAGATGGTCCGTACGCAACCATTCACATTCCAGTTCGAAAAATACAATCCCATGCGGGCCATGCCACGACCACAATGACGGGCAAATACGATCACGCAGACGAATACCAAGACCTGCGGCAATTGATCAATAATACAATATCCCGAAAGACGACTCCTTTTGATCTTCAATGGTACTCGGAAATCCAGACCAGGCAATCTCACAGCATGTGCCAGCAGAACAGTCGAGTTTCGATCGGAAGAGGCGGCAGATTGCGGCCGGATTACCCATTTGGTACGAAAATCCTCAAATTGACGTCAGATACCCCCGTATAGTATAATGCCATTACACATCAGCACCAAAAGTCGGACGCGTCGTGCAATGCGGCGACAAAACAATGTGATATGCGCGGAAACAGGATACAAAATGAACCAGACAAGCTCTGAGAAGGCCATGACGAGACTCCGCCGAATAGAGGGACAGATCCGCGGAATACACAAGATGCTGGAGGAGGATCGATACTGCATCGATATTCTGACCCAGACCAGCGCCGTTATTGCGGCTCTTCACGGCGTGGAGGATCTCGTGATGGAGAATCACCTAAACATGTGCGTTGCCGATGCTATGAAGAGCGATAACCCAGCACAGAAGCGCGAGAAGATCGAGGAAGTGATGCAGGTAATTACGAAGCTTCGAAAACAGGGATGACTCGATGCGACGGTGATCCGGAAACTGAAATGTGCAGCATAGTTAGCGATGGATTGTCTCGCATGTTCAGGGACTCCTAACGCGAGAATCAACTCGATGTGCTGCTGCGGAAAATGCAAAGTGCGAGTTCGCCGAGGTTATGAAAAATCATGATGCCGTGATCTACCAGAAGGAAGCGGAATCCAGCCTGCAAACGAAGGTGGCGGCAGTCGGCGCGATCTTGCTTGCTTTTCGAGCAGTTCTCTTCATTGTCGCACGAGCCATCAGGTCTGACCGCCTGCCGGACTTGACGCATTTCGTATTTGCCCCTCGTCGGTTCCATGCCAGTTGCTCACATTCGAGTTCAGTGAACAAACGTCGTGCGCGAGACGAACATTGTCCGCGGGCCGAAGAAACTGTAGTAGTTTCGTCGGGCTTGTTGACACAAATACCCTCCAGGGGTATATTGATCTCCGAAGGCAATACGGTACCGGGGTATAGTAAAGACAGTATGATCGATGTCCGGAATGAGCAGCATAGAAGATCCCGGCACTCCCGAAAATAGTGCAGAAGGTTCGAAAATAGGAATAGTCAATTCGGAGGAAAAGATGACTGTGACAGATGACAGAAAGATAGAAGTTCAGACATTAAAAATAGAAGGCATGCATTGCGCAAGCTGCGTCGCTGCGGTTGAAAAGTCGCTCAAGCATGTAGAGGGCGTCGTCGAAGCGAGCGTGAACCTCGCGACCGAATCGGCGCAGGTGAAGTTCACCTCAGCGGCGGTTGATTTCGCCAAGCTCCGCAAAGCTGTGCAGGACGCAGGCTACGAGGTGCGCGTGCCGGTGCAGAAGATGAGCTTCAAAGTGGAGGGGATGCACTGCGCAAGCTGCGTTTCGGCAGTCGAGAAGGCGTTGAAGGGCGTCACAGGCGTATCGGAAGCTGCGGTGAACCTCGCTACCGAAAGTGCAATGGTGAGCTTCGATACCTCGAGCGTGAGCCGGGAAGAGCTTGCACGTGCGGTTGATGAAACCGGATACAAGCTTCTCATCGATGACGAGGCCGAAGGAGCAGAGATCGAATCGGAGCTTGAGAAGGACGACCGGAAGATCAAGACTGCAGCCAACAAGATGTGGTTCTCCTGGGCCATCACTGCCCCCATCGTCCTCTGGATGATTCCAGAGATGGTGTGGGGCTACACATTCCTGGGACCTGTTGTCTACAACATCGGCATGGTGCTTCTCGGTGCGGCCGCCATTCTCATCCCCGGTTGGGAGACAATTCGCAGCGGTTTCAAGTCCTCCGTCCACCTTTCGCCGAACATGGATGCGCTCATCGCAATGGGTACGCTGGCATCGGTTGCAAGCGGCGTTGTTGGGGCACTCCATCAATTCGGCATCGGCCCGGCCTTTGCCAACTTCGCCGGAGTCGGCGGCATGATCATGGCATTCCATCTGACCGGACGCTACATTGAAACAAAGGCAAAGGGTCGCGCATCCCAGGCAATTAAAAAGCTCATGACGCTCGAGGCCAAAGAGGCCACCGTCGAACGGCACGGCCAGGAGTTGAAGATCGCAGTCGCGAAGCTCCTGGAAGGTGACATTATGCTGATTCGGCCCGGCGAGAAGATCCCGACCGATGGGGTAGTGGTCGAGGGTGAAAGCAGCGTTGACGAGTCAATTGCAACAGGCGAATCGATGCCGGTAGACAAGCAGTCAGGCTCGACGGTGATCGGCGCAACAATCAACAAGCAGGGATTCCTGAAAGTCCGCGCGACGAAGATTGGAAAGGACACATTCCTGAGCCAGGTCATCAGGTTGGTCGAGGAGGCGCAGGGGTCGAAGTTACCGATCCAGGTTTTTGCCGACAAGATCACCTCCGTGTTTGTTCCGGTCGTCATTGGGGTCGCAATTCTCACCTTTGGTGCGTGGCTCGTCTTTCCGGCGTTCTTCGGCGGCATCGCAACGTGGGCAAGCACCTTCCTGCCTTGGGTGAACCCGAATATGAGCCCGGTCGCACTTGCCCTGTTTGCCGCAATCGCGACGCTGGTCATCGCGTGCCCCTGTGCACTCGGGCTTGCGACACCAACAGCGATCATGGTCGGAAGCGGCATGGGAGCCGAAAACGGCGTGCTCATCAGAAAGGGCGCAGCGATCCAGATCCTGAAGGACGTGCACACCATTGTCATGGACAAGACCGGGACCATTACGCAGGGAAAACCCGGCGTTACTGATGTCGTGCCGCTCGACGGTGCTGATCCGAACGAGCTGGTCATGCTCGCTGCGGCGGCGGAAACCGGTTCCGAGCATCCGCTTGGCCGGGCCATTGTGGAACGGGCGGCACAAGCGGTCGGATCCGACTCAATTGGCGTCCCGCCGACCACACGGTTCCGGGCAGTCAGCGGACGCGGCATCGAGGCGTCAGTCGACGGCAGAACTATTCTGGTCGGCACCACCGCGCTCCTTGAAGGCGAAAAAGTCGTGATTCCCGAGGAGGCTGCAGCAACGAAGTTGCGCCTGGAAAACGATGCGAAGACGGCCATGTGGGTGGTAATCGAAGGAAAGGCCGTTGGACTGATTGCGGTCGCGGACCAGGTGAAGGAGGACAGCGCAAAAGCCATCTGGGAGCTCACCTCACTCGGCTATGAAGTGGTAATGCTCACCGGTGACAACGAGCACACCGCCCGCGCAATCGCGAATCAGGTGGGAATTACCCGCGTCATCGCAAATGTGCAGCCGGAGGACAAAGCCGCCGAAATCAAGCGGCTTCAAGCCGAAGGCAAGAAGGTTGCGATGGTCGGCGACGGCATAAACGACGCACCTGCATTAACCCAGGCTGAGGTCGGAATCGCCATCGGCACAGGGACCGACGTCGCAATCGAAGCCGGTGACATCGTTCTCGTCCAGGGCGAGCTCTCCGCGGTAGTCAAGGCGGTGAAGCTCAGCCGGGCCACGTTCCGGAAGATCATGCAGAACCTTTTCTGGGCCTTCTTCTACAACATCATCATGTTACCCCTTGCGATCCTCGGCGTCATGCATCCGGTGCTTGCTGAGATCGCAATGGCGTTCAGTTCGATCAACGTAGTAACCAATTCGAGGCGGCTGCAAAAGGTGAATATCCAGCCTGAGGAGTAGGCCGCACTGGGTAACGTCTGCTCGGGCCGGGGCAGCAATTGCCCCGTCAGGGCGGTTCCCCTGTTGGCTCTCCATGCGGCTCGCGGACGCCGCGCCGGTTCCGGTTTCGGATCCGACCGCAAGAAGCAAACGAAAACGTCGAATAAGCAACCTCGGGCTGAGTCGAGTGGCACCTTGCCTGGCTCGACGGAGTAGTTCGTATTTCGAACGAGTAAATGAGCTGGTGCTTGTCGGACCCGCCATTATGCTCGGCCTCATCGGCGCTGACGAAAGGCTCATGGGCACCTATCGGCTGAAAGGCGTCAACAAATGGATCTACTGGCTCATGTTCGGTCTTATCGTGGGCACGGGCGTGGCGAGCACAGTCACCCCAGTATGAGACGCACGGGAGTAGTTTATGCGGAACATAATCACGCGTATGCGTGATGCAGAACAACAACCCGGCGGGTACAGGGGCACCACTGAGTCTCTGGGAATCCCGAACCGGAAAGGAGCAAACAACATGAAGAGTCTTCACGAGACTGTATTGGTGACAACGCTGCGGATGAAGTGCATCGGCATTCTACGGATTATTTTCGGGGTACTGTTTGCGGTCGACGCGACGATGAAGTGGCTGCCGGGCTTTCTCAATCAGTTCGGAGGTTTCTTGAAGAGTGCGCTTGACGGACAGCCGCACGCTGTCGTGGCGTGGATCACATTCTGGATAGGCATCGTGAATGCGGATCCGCATTTGTTCGGCATTTTGACCGCGGTCTTCGAGTCCTTCATCGCTGTAGCACTCATACTTGGAGTCTTCAGCAACCTGGCATATCTGGGAGGCTCGATCTTCATGGTGATCATCTGGACGACTGCGGAAGGGTTCGGCGGTCCGTACGCCGCTGGCGCCTCCGATATCGGTGCCGCGATAATCTACAGCTTTGTGCTGGTGGCATTCTTCTTTGTGCAGGCCGGCATGTACTACGGACTGGACAAAAGGCTCACCCCGTTGCTGGGCCGATGGGGTTTCCTCGCTTCCGGGCCACTCCCATCGAATGAGAAGGCATAACCTGCCTCACGTTGAACGCGGCGCGGCTACCTGAGATTGTGATCCAGGGTCGCCACGCCTTCTTTTGAGGTGTCAATGATGGTGCATTTCGTGGTCGGAGTGACCGGACGAACCGGTTTCGGTCCCGTTCATCATACGCATCATGGCGGGCCCTCCTGTCGTCATGAAACGTACCGCCAGGACGATCGCGATCGCCAGAAAAACGATGTTCAGTACAGCGGTGTAATTGAAGCTCAGAGAGAGTGTGATTGTCGTGATGCCACGGGGTGGAACGAGCTTGAACGCCTCGAAGATGCGGTCGATGATAAGCGCCGCTGCGACCATCGCGATGTAGAACATTCCAAGCATGAAACCTGCCATCTTCGCGCCGTAGTAGCGGCGATAGATATTGAGGATCGGAATGATAATGAGGTCTGCGAACAGGAATGAGATTACGCCGCCGAATCCGATACCGCCGTTCCAGAGGATCAGCGCGAGCGGCACGTTGCCGATCGAGCAGACGAACGAAATGATTGCGACGAGCGGACCGACGAGCACGCTCCAGATTGTCGAAAGGAAGCCATGCCCCGAGAGAAACAGCTTGGACCAGAATCCGTGAGGAACAAGCGCGCCAAGCGCTCCCGCGATGAGGAGCCCGCCCGCGATGTCCTTCCAGAGCATTTGCCAGTTCATCACGAAGTAATGGCTGATGGCGGTGATACCTTCCCGGGAGACAATTCGGCTCCAGACGGTTCCCGGCTTCGCCATTGTGGCCATTTCCGAGTGCCCCTCCATTGAACCGCGCAGGCCCTTCTCTGCCTGATCACGCGCAGTCGAGACCATGCCTGGGCGCAAGAACCCTCGGAATAGCAGCACGAGTATGGCGATCATGAGCGGTCCCCCTACGAACTCCGCCGCCGTGAATTGCCAGCCGATGATGATCGCAAGCAGCACACCCAGCTCGATAACGAGGTTCGTCGCGGCAAACTGAAACACCATCGCTGCGGTAAAGTCCCCACCCTTACGGAAGATAGACCGCCCCATCGCCACAGCCGCATAGGAGCAAGAAGAGGAAGCTGCGCCGAGTCCAGTCGCAGTCGCTATCGAGCGGAACGATGCATTCGGGAGAAGCCGACTCATTTCGTTTTTCGACACGGCTACGTCCACAATTGCCGAGAATAGAAATCCGAGATTCAATCCCCACAGGATATCCCAGCCCATTATTCCCGCAAGGCGCAACGTATTTCCAATTGCGTGCAAGACAATCATTGTGTTCCCTCACGCTCTCAGAGTAACATGTTGCGCCGCAGTGTGCAAATTATAGTCGTCGTGAGAATCCTAACCTGTCGGCGTAGTTCTGTCTTCCGGGTCAGTCCCGGGCAAATAGCGCTTCCTTCCTCCAGCATCATGCGCGGTCTAGTTCTTTTCGCTCCCTCCCGCCTGTTGCAAATCCTTCAGAATCTGCTCGTACTGCTGTCGGGTTATTTGACCCTGTGCGTAGCGCTGCTTCGCTATCTGTTCGGGCGATAGCCACAGGCTGGAACCGTACGGTACGTTCGGATTGCCCATCATACCCCAACCACCGTTACGGTAGCCCATCATGCCTCCTGGCATCATACCGTAGCCGACGCCATTCGCGTTGTACCCTCCGGTCAGGTAGCGGTAGGCAATCCACTCGTGCATTGAATCGAGCGATGCTGATCCCTCGCCACCCATCATCTGATCCATGTACTCGTGCTGTTGCTGGTTTGGTATCATGACGTCCATCACTGCGTCACCAAGTTTGATCATGAGAGTCGACGGCACCTGGTTTGGGTCGATGCGATCGTTTTGTCCGAGCTTCAACTCAGACCGGATCTGACCCATGATCTGATCGACCGACTGCGATCCGTGCTCATCGCTCATCGACTGTGTAAATGCTGCTCCGGCTCCGCCAATCCCGAAGCCAAGCACCGCAAGTACGATTACCATTTTTCTCATTCTTTGCCTCCCTTGCTCTAATATTGACCGGTCGTCAGCGGCTGTCCGATCCTCGGTTGAGCGAGCAACAATCAAGCGGTTGACTTCCGAAGTTCTTTTCGTTTCGCGCAGCCATTTTGTCGATCGCGCACCCGAACAAGCCCTTGCGCTTAGGTGTCTGCTGCACAAGACCGAGCCTGACCAACTCTGCGCTGATAATGCTCGGACTTACGAGCTGGGGTATATAGGAGATGCGAATGCCCTCCGGGAGAAATGAAATCTCTTCGATGCCGCCAATCCGGTTCAATTCATCTTCGAGTTCTCTGCGACGATTGATTCCGTCAGGAGGTCCATAAGGAAACTCTTCCGTTCTTGTTATTTCAATGTCAGTCATATCAGACCGTCCTTGTTGTCATAGAAGTGGAGGGGCCGCCCCGGAATATTGCGTCCTGGTACGGCCACCGATGAAAATGGCTATTTCCTTTCCGCGTACTTGTCAGGGTGTCCATCGAACTCCTTCTTGCAACCCTGGGCGCAGAAGTAGTAGGTCTTTCCTTTGTATTCGCTCTTCGCGGCAGCAGTCTTTTCGTCGACTTGCATCTTGCAGACAGGATCGTTTGCCATAGTGGCCTCCCCAATTGTGTGATTTCTCCGGCGAACACCGGAGACACCCTCAGCCGATTGCCGCGCTATTCGTTCGCCTTGCACTACGATTTGGAACAGTGTAAGGAATTCCGAACGGCAGCTACACTTTGCGAGTGCGCATTCAATATACCATACCGGGGTAATGTATGTCAATTTCAGCGAAAATAGACTGCCCTTCACAGCGTCTGGGTCGCAGTCCCCTTTGTGTTGACCGGTATACCCCAGGGAGGTATAATGAACGCATCGAGGTCCAATATGATGTTTTTCTGGCTACTGTTACCATTGCTGTTCGTGGCTGTTTCCGGCATCGGCGTTGCCGTCCGAAAGCGGGAACAATATCTGAGTGAACCGCAGCACGGTGTTCCTTTCGTCTCAAGCAGCCTGCAACCTCGAATTTTCCGGATAGCCAAGAATCTTGGCGGAGCAGTGACCGTTTCGGACGTCGTGGTTGAGGCAGGTCTGTCGGCGCAGGAGGCGGAGCAGCAGCTGCAGGAGATGACAGACGGCCTTCGCGTACGAATGGAAATTGGAGAAGATGGTGTTATCCGTTACGTCTTTACAGAATTACTCCGGAGACAATGACGCTAACAGTCCCACCCGCAAGGTTCCGCACGGCACCCGGTTTTCGTGCTAGCCACGCGTTGCGCATGTTCCGACGATGCCGGCACTTTTGTCAAACCACTGCTTGTTTTATTTAGGCGTCGCAGTGAAGCTGGGAATGAGTTACCGTTTCAATGTTGTATCCATGAGTCCCATTTCGAATGCTGGTCTCTACGAATGGGTCAGGTCACGGTGTGTAATCACAATTTCCAACCGATCTTTATGGTTACGCGATGGTTGGCTGTCGTGGAACTCAAGGTGCCCGTCTTTTGGTGACGCGCACTGACTTCCGAGAAATTGCTATTTCTCTGCTACGATGAATCGACCGTACATATTCCTGGATGCATGATCATAGTACTGGCACAAGTAATAGTACGTTCCAGGTTCCGGGGCAGTAAAGCTCACGCTCGCTGTTGGATATAGTGCCGATTGCTCGTTAGCGGAATTGCGCGGAGAGAGGACTTGAATTCCGATGTACGCGTCGGGTATCCCCATCATTCCGAAAATAGGATACGGCGGTCGATCTTCTGTGATAACCACCCCGTGGTTCATACGGGGACCGTAGTCCATGTTGATCAACGTAAGGGTGACCTTGGAACCAGCCGGCACCACAAGCGTCGGATTTACGAGACCGGCAACCTCGAAGGTTGTGTCCGGATATCGCGGTTGTACTGCCACCATTGTGATCGCTATCTTGTCGCCATGGAAGACTACGATATTTCCAGACTTCTGAACTTCCGCAGACTTGGTAGTCGCCGCGAGAAGTTCTTCCGCGTTATTCAAATTGATTTCTGTCGTTGCCTGCCACGCTCTGCCCGCGCCCATCATGCCGTAACCCGGTTGATCCGAAGCCCCGTTTCCTCCGCCCATCATTCCATAGTCAGATCCTCGCCCGAACGAGTATCCCCGCAATGCATTCTGTGCCGAAACTCCATCTACAAAGAGCGAGCCGATAAACATGATCGCGGCTGCCGAAAACGCCGCCCTCCGGTTCTCTCTGTGGTTCATTATGTCCTCCCCAAGTCTACAATGGTGGAACACCACCATCGACATTCTGTCCTAGTATTCTTTGATGTTACGGTTACATTGTGAACGGATGATGAATGAAACGGCAATGATGAAATGAAACATCCCCCGTTTGTGACGTTCTCCCCACCCGAGTTTAGAAGTAAATTACTCATAATAGAGCCGATCGAACTCGTTTTCCTACTCCCCAAGAGTCTCTCCATTGGGCTTGCCGGGAGATATGCCTTGAACGACAGAATGAATCTGCCCGCTGCTGACGTCGAGTCTGTCAACGAATTCTCTCACGGGCACGATTGCCTCCTAATACAGCAGACCGTGTCAGACACCGGTATCGATTGCAGATTGCCACGAAATGCGCATTCACAAATTCTCGCTGATCGATATGCGAGCGATTCCAAAACCTCGGAAGAATGTTGTTCTTCAATTTCGAGGTGTGCGCCAACCGGAAAGTTTGACAATCAGCTATCGCGGATTTCAGTTCTTCTCTAGTTTCTATTCGTTACTGCGCAATATCCGGCACTAATAACGAACACCTGGGAAGAACCATGCCCTTGCGGATCTCAGTCGGATCACCTTATAGTACTGAGTGACAGTTATTGGCGGAAACGACCCTACTGGCGATAATTGCCAACGCAGCCTAAAAGCAGAGGGCGTATGAAGTCGATTACCCGTTCTCACGTGCATGTTGATCGAGTGGCGAGCCCGTGGCTCATCACTCGACTCGTTGACAGCGAAGCGCAGTTCTTGTTCGTGCCGAAGAATCAGGTCGATGAGGTTGCAAAGGCGACAGGTGCGATACCCTTCGATGCATCCGGAGTTGAACTCTGCAATCACGGGGGACGTTGCTCATTCGAATCAATAATTCTGAAATATGATCTTGCCCGCACTTATTCGACTGTCAAAAATCATTCATGCTGCCGATGTTGCCGCGGATATCGACACTGATCCTGTCGCTCGTGGTCTCGAAGCGATAGCGGTTGGCTATAGCTTGCGTTTACCATGCGACCAGGAGAACTTATCACGTCAATTCGAAATGTATAATGCACTGTACGCCTGGTGCAGACTCCAGGTTGCCGGAGATTAGGAGCCACTCACACGAACTTCAGCGCGGCCTCTTTCAGTCGAGGTACTCCAGGCCCAGAGATTGATTATGGTGTCGGTACGAATATCTGTATCATCTTCACTCTGTCGTTGGACACTGAAAATGCGAGTTCTCGTTGTTCCAGCCCGGAGTTTCCAGTCAGAATGTAAAGGAGCTCATTAGTCTCCTGATACGTTGGTTTTCCGTAAGTATTCAGCACATTCTCGACTCTGTTCCCTACCATCAGGCCGCGAGCGGTCTCATAATTATCATCCGTTAATTCAAATGCCATGACCGAGCGGCTAGAACGTTCATAGATTACATCCAAACCCTTATACACCAGCTTTGCGGCGTATCCCGCTACGCCAGTTTGCGGCAGCACATCATGGAAGGAAATGGGTTTGCCTATCAGATGTTCAACCGCAGAAATTCCAGCTTCCAGTTCGATGTGTTTGCGATCAAAACGTGAGATCGCGGAAAAGTCCTTCTTGTTCAGTGGCTGCACTATCTCTGAGGGCTTATTCCTGAACACATAAGGAGCAACAACCATGGCTACAATGAAAATGACGACGATTGAAAGTAACACATTCCGCTTGGTCATCATCTGATGCTCCGTATTTCAAATATGCATTATCCTCGTTCACAAATCAACGACAAATACTCAATCAAAAAGGACATTTGGAATTTGCCCACTTGGTTGACCCTTCAGGGCCCGTTCCCAGTTCCCAGCGGTGATTTCCGAACGTTACTGGTCCAGCGGCAGCTACATCTGCGATTATCGGATCATCGGAATGTTTTCCTCAAGCGTGAATTTCCCCATCGGAGGTGCGGACCTTTTCCTGGACACGATTATGCCGACAAACCCAGAATTGCCGTTGGAGATTTCTATTACCGTAAACACCCGACCGTGCGCGTCTTTGATACTTCTTTTGCCAGGTGGTTTTGAACCAATTTTGAACCAGAATCTGCAAAGCTATCCACACATTCCTGTGTATTGGGTGGCAAAAGGCAATCCATACGGGGTTTTCTGTGGCTTGTTTTGCAGGGTAAACGGTTCGGGACCAAG
>Ga0307375_10001980_pt1 | contig 21560 bp, 17 predicted proteins | sample TR1MG_FD_202531 | JGI IMG/M metagenome (GOLD analysis project Ga0307375, IMG submission 202531) | Soil microbial communities from Risofladan, Vaasa, Finland - TR-1 | ecosystem: Environmental > Terrestrial > Soil > Coastal area > Acid sulfate soil | place: Finland: Risofladan, Vaasa | collected...
CAGTTCGGCTACGTACCTAATGCCACTGGCGGCGCATCGCTGTACGCGTATAGCCCCATTGCACGCAATGCCATTTCCATGCTGATGATTTCTGATCCGCTGGTGAATGACACGGCACTTGCGGGGGTGGTCAGCGATACGGCTCCGACCGGTTTGGTTTATTTGAATCAGGTTATCGCTGATCCCACAGTAGTGCGGGCTAAACCGAGTGCCGGCGAAGTTACGGTAGGATCAGGCTTTAACGCGTCGCCGCTGTCCACGGGCTACGCGAACGGGCCAAGTAATCATACCCAGTTCGCCACTCCTGTTCAGTTCTTGAGTGTGGCAACGACCACTACCGAAGAAACGAGTGCAGCGGCCATTCAAACCCAATGGGCGTCCGAGTGGCGGCACTTCGATCGAGTGGCTTCGTACGGTACAGAGCCTTATCGGGCTAGCGCCGTGTCGCTGTACAACGTGTGGGGGTGGGACAACACAGCCAGTGCCATCGAGTTCACTGGTACAGCCGAGAAAGTTCTTCAGACACTGCTTTCACCCGAGCCCATTGTACCGGGGCAGCCGTATCAGATCGAAGTGGAAGTGTCAAGCACAGACTTGGGCGATGAATCGATCGGCCTGTGTTTGGGTTACGTCATCGGCGATGGTCAACCGTACGGACTTTGGGCTGTGCGTACTCCAGGTGCGACGGTCGTTGAGGCGCAGGCTGGCACATTGCCTGGCAGTAACATGTCAACCTTCGGTCTCTTCACCGTAGGCCTGAATCTGTTTCAGACCGATGGCCAAGTCGTGGCGGCCAATACGGCCGCATTGACTTGGGGTGATGGTGTCCTAGGGTCCACGGATCGTACCGCCACGCCGTACGTCCCCAATGCCACGACGGCAGGCACGAATGGCTGGGCAAACAAAGGCACGGTGCGTATTCGGTACACGTTTGATGGAACGACCTGTACGGTAGAAACCACGGATTTCAATGACACGACAGGCACGTATGTGGCTGGAGCAACGTTGACATTCGCCCTGAGTAGTTTGCCGTTCAATAGCGTGACATTGGCGGGGTATCCCGGTGGATCCAGTTACGGTGGTTACCGGTGGGGATTGGCGACGTTCAATCAGCTGGCGTCGGAATTCAAGGTACTGACGAGTCCGGACTACTATGCACGGTACGCGTATTACAATCCGGGTGTGGACGGTACGGACAGTTCCATCCTTTACTTCTACAGCGGTAATCCCGCTAATGGAAGTTCGGGATGGATGTCGCTGGCACTGCCTGAATACACCATCCCGGGTCGCGTGGTCTATAGCGATGTGAATAACACCCTCTGGATGACGCGCCGTGATGGTACGCTGACACCGATGCCGGTGGTAGCTTACACTGGAACCGCTGGAACGCAGATCCTGACAACGTAATGTTTGGAAGGTTGGCGCAGAAGGCAGAGAGGGAATCCTCTCTGCCTTCTTGCATTGGCGATTTTCTTTTTTTAGGAGTTGGACATGAGCAATCCTCCTGTCATCAAATACCCTCTCGATCTGACAGGGACTGCTTTAGGCAACCAGATCACAGGTGAACTGCATAGCGTCTCTGTGGGATCGCAGCCGGCCTTCGTACTCAACTACGGTCCGTTCTATACCGCGGGATTAATCCTGACGCGGATGGACACCGGTCAAGTTTTAATTCCTACTAAAATCGGTGTGACGACCGGGCAATACGTTGCCACTCAGATCTTGATCGACATGACCTTGCGTACCGGTCAGGATATCTGTTCGGTCATTGTACTCACGGATGTGACGCTACCAGCTAACCTCCAGGTCAGTGTGACGTACCAGGTTTTGGGTGGGGCGTACTCCGGCTCGGTGGATGCGATTCAACAGCTCATCAACGCACTCGATCTGGGAAATCAGCCGGTCACCTGGGGTGGCATTCTGGGCAAACCGGTTCTGTTTCCGCCTGCACCGCATTTGCACGATCTAGGCGACGTGTATGGCTTTGAATACATGGTCTCCGCGCTGGAACGCATCGTCCAAGCCATTTACGTGGGAGACGATGCCCAGTTGACGGCGATCTATGCATACATCGATCACCAGATTGCTGGACTTCAAAACAACAACGTAGGCACTGAGCTGACGGCCCATTTGGCTGACTACACCAATCCGCATCGGGTAACTGCTGCGCAATTGAATTTGGGCAGCGTTGCCAACTATCCCATTGCAGCGATCGCCGATGCGCAAGCGGGAACGAGTAATGTCATGTACATGACGCCGGCATTGACGGCCGCAGCGATCACCTCTCAGATCGGTAACGCGTTCAATGCCCACGTCGCTAACACCAGCAATCCGCATAATACCACGGCAGCGCAGGTCGGTTTGGGTAATGTGCAGAACCTGCCACTGGCCACTGTTGCTCAGGCTGTTGCTGCTACCAGCAATTCACTTTACGTGACTCCTTACCTGGTGTCGCAAATGCTTGGCGGATCTACAAGCATAGCTTCTGACCTTCAAGCCCACATAGCCAATCTCAGTAACCCGCATCAGGTGACTGCTGCGCAAGTGGGCCTGGGTAGTGTGGCTAATTACGCTCCAGCGACTAACGCCGATGCGCAAGCGGGAACGAGCACAGCACTGTATATGTCTCCCGCGGCCACAGCCGCAGCGATCACCTCTCAGATCGGTAATGCATTTAACGCCCATGTGGCCAACTACTCGAATCCGCATAATACCACGGCTGCGCAGGTCGGTTTGGGTAATGTGGCAAATTACCCAATTGGTACAGTAACCGATGCCACGACAGGGACAAGCAATTCCGTCTACATGACACCGTACCTAGTGTCTCAGATGTTGGGTGGCAGTACCTCAATTGCGTCCGATCTTCAAGCCCATATATCCAACGTCAGCAATCCCCATCAAGTCACGCAGGCTCAGGTGGGGCTGGGTAACGTCAATAATACATCTGATTTGGCGAAGCCCATTTCCACGGCAACGCAGAATGCACTCAATGCCAAAGCGAATCTGGCCTCCCCATCACTTACCGGTGGACCCACCGCCCCGACAGCAGCAGCCGGTACGAACACCACGCAACTTGCCACAACGGCCTTTGTACAGGCGGCGATCGCGGCTGCACTCGGTAACTATCTGCCTAAGAACAATCCGACCTTCACTGGGACGATGACGGGACCGGCATTCAACGAGGCATAATCCCATGAAATCCCAAGGTGTTCTCTTTTCGGATCTGTTCGATCCCGATGTCATCGGGGACGGGCCAAAAGCGGGATTCGATGTCAGTGGAGTCCCGCAGCATTTCGCTGCTTTGAAATACGGTCTCAAGCGAGCCAATATCGGGTATGCCATTAACGGATCGGATCTCAGCAACCTATGGGCAGCGAAAGGAACCGCGAGTTATCCCCTGTCCATTAATGGAAGCACTTTCTTTGCGGCTGGGTCATCCGGTACCACGACGTCTACAGCGAGTGTTCGTTTCATCATAACGACGTCGGCCGGCGCTTGGGAAGTGATCAGTCAACATACCGGTGGCTCATCTGGAACGATTGTACAGGCCAGTGGCGTATCGCCGCCGGGGGCAGTGAGTGTGCAGTACAGTGCTGTAGAAAACGCTGGTTCCGACCCCGGGGGTTCGATCACCAATACCGCCACGTCACCCACTGCATTCGCCAGCCTTCCTGTCATACAGCTAGGTGCGGGCGGTGGACCGTCGACATCGAAGTCAATTAGTTTTTCAATCACGATTGTCTACTTCAATGCCTCGTCTCAGGCGATATCGACCACCAATGTCACATTTGATGTATCCATCAACTAAATCAATGTATTCCACTCTCTTAATCTCTGTCGCTGAATATTTAGTAACTGGGATTAAGAGAGACAGTGCTGCCAGGAGTTTTTCATGACTGTTCCATCTACACCGGCTGCCTTGAAGGCAGCGATTTCATTCGAAGACTTCAATGCTTTGGTCGCAGTGGATTACGATGAAAAAGCTTCGGCTTACATCGGCCATGATTACTGGCGTACCACACGAGCGTTTCGTTATTACTTCAACGATCCCAGTCTCACCACCTATGTGGAGGTCCCCGCTGGCTATCTCACAGACGGTGCCACCGTACCACGGTTGTTCTGGAACATACTCCCCCCATGGGGGCGGTATGGTCAAGCGGCAATTTTGCACGACTACCTACGAGAACACCTTACCAAAGTGGTGAAGGGTCAGACGGTATCCATGTCGCGTCCAGAAGCCGATAAAGCATTCAAGGAAGGGATGAAGGCCTTGGCTGTTCCCCGCTGGAAACGCAACGTGATGTATATCGCAGTCGTGGCATATGCAACACTCCGTGGTATCAAGGGTGTCGACATCGACTCTAGCAAAGCCGCGTACCTGGCGAAATATCCTGACGCGATCGCCACACTTCCTACAGTCTGAGTAAAGGACGTCTTATGTTTATCCGTGCGCGGGTTACTCAATTGATGTCGCTTTCCTCCTATACTCGCGATGGTATCATTCAGGATGCAATCGGCATCGAAGGTGGCGATGCCAACGATCCCATGGATTCCGGTGGAGCGACGCGATGGGGCATTACACAGGCCGTGGCCGAAGTCCATGCAGCGGTCTTGAAGAGTACTTACCATTGGGATGGGTCCATGGCGAATCTCTCCCAAGCCATGGCGACATACATCTACATCCAGGACTATTGGAATGCCTTGGATCTGGATGCCGTACTGCAAGTGAATTTGTACACGCCTTTGTTGGCTGATTTACTGTTTGAAGCAGGCATCAATATTGGTATCGGTACCGTTGCGAAGTATCTTCAGACGGGATTGAATGTACTGAACAATCAAGGCTTGCTTTACCGCGATATTCTTGTTGACGGTGCAGTAGGTGCGGGTACGGTGGGTGCTATCAGTGCTTTACTCACCGCCCGCCCGCACGACGGTCTTCAGAATTTGCTCTGGATGATCAGCGCTCAGGTGCAAATGCATTATCTTTCCATAGCCGTGGCACGCCCATCTCAAGAACGTTTCGAGGCCGGCTGGTCGACGCGCGCGCGCGTCCAGTACCACGATTACCTCAGGTTCCTCCCTGCATGACGGCATATTCCCTCTCCGCCCTTTCAGGCGGAGAGGGAATATGCTTCAATGGTACATCGAGGGTGTGGATTGGTTACTCATGGCACTGAGGATGCTCATCAATGCTTGAATCAAGGTCATGAACCAACTCGTGTCTGGCACCTTACCCGTTTTGGCATAGGTGACAGTGATGGTGATGGCCAGGAAGATCGACAGCACGACAATGACGAAGGCGAAGAAAATCATGACTGCACGAGATGGGTTAGCCACCAAGTCATTGATAATCGCTTGATGGAATGATTCCGACTTCGACACACCCGACGAAGTGGGATCGCTACCATCGCTTGATAGAGTGAATGTGCCTTGAATCAAATCCACAGTACTCGTCAAAAGACGGTTACGCTCGAGCTCAGGCAAAATCGCCATCGCTTGTAAGACTTGTCGCCCGGTGGAGTCTTCAGTGAGCAAACTACTGCCTGGCAAAATGGCATTCAACGCATTCAAGATAGATTGCGTCCATGTGTGATTTTTAAGCGGAGCATCACTGAGCTCCCGCATGACATCCCCAAGGTTCAAGATACGACTCCTCCTTCGAAGGATGACAAGGGAGCTTGCAATGGATCCTTAAGCAAGCCAGGTAAGTAGTTGTCCCGCTTTATACCACGCGACTGTAAGTGCATCGATGCTGTGTTCATCCAACTGCGCCAAGTCGATGGCATGGGGATTACTCAATGCCACTAATCCCAATACCGCCCGTTTCATCAGATCTTTATCGCCAGATTTTCCGGAGACCTTCAGATTGGCTTTATTGGACGCCGGATCAACGGTCTCCAAGCGGATTGACGAGCAGTACATGTACACCACACGTTTCAACATACTCATCGCTTCGACCAACGCGCCGTAGGCGGAGGGTTGTCGACTATTGAAATACGGCGATTCACTGATGATGGCATGGGGTTGAAAATCATGGAGGAAATACCCCAAGGCTTCTTCCAATGCTTGCAATCGTGTAAAGCGTGCGCCGTAGAGCTCTGCCACCCGACGGTTACCGCGAATCAACGTGGAACCGGACAACGTACGTGCATCGATAACACTGACGACATGTGTGGCTAAATCCACATCAACCACCGCGATACCCAACGTGTCGGTACCGGGGTCGATGCCGACGATCCGATACGGAGTGGTGTCGTTAGGGAGTCGAAACATGAGGAGAGTTCTCGGGCAGTAGTGTGGATGCGATTAACTGACGCCGTAGAGCGATTCGGCACCGCCCACATCGAAGGTCAGGGTCAGATTGTCATTCAATGACGGCAACGAATAGAAGGCACTCATGGACGAGACAATGGTAGTGCCAATCGATTCGGTGTACGAAATCGTTCCACCGCCAGCGACCGCGCCCGAAACGGCCATCGGGTATCCCGCACAGAGTGCGGCTTCCGAAATGATCGCCAAATTGCTGGTCCCGTACAGGATGGTCGCGACATTCATGATGTTCGTGATGTCCGCCGCGGCCAGTGAGACGGTAATCACGGCCTGAACCGACAAATACTGCCCGCTAGTGGTCACTGTACCTGAGCTGCTAGGGATGACAGGGGTGGGATGAAGGTTGGCTGTGGTGGGCGCCCACGGCACGCTGGTGGTGACACCGTTGGTCACGGTATTTTCCAACGTCTGAATCGTGGTGTTGGTGAGATCGAGCTTGAGCAAGTAATACGCGACGTAATTTACTCCCGCCACCGTCATTGGCACGCGCATGCCGTAACTGGCCATCTGAGCAACGGTCAGGTCACTATTAGCCGGCACCATGATGAAGGGAATGTGGTTGATCAGCGCGGTATCGCTGGGCTGGTGATTATACAGCTGAGGATACGACAGTCCATCCGCCGCCACCTGCATCGTGTGGCCGCCGTTACCAATCGCTAAATACCCCAGCGAAGGGTATTTACCCGCCGGTACATTGACACCCGATTGAATGACGAATAGCTCATTCAAGGTGCTGTTAGGGACCAGGGAATACGGGAGATTCAGGAGTTTGAAATCCTGAAGACGAATACCCATGATGTGCGAAGTCACGTATTTCATGGTTTAAGCAGCCTTTGTGTCAAAGATAGAGGGAGAAAAATACAAAGAAACAAGAGTATCGAAGATCTTCACAGATCAGACCACAGCGAGGACGTCGGTCTGAAGAAGCCCTTTAGCCACGCCGGGTAACGCCACGAGCGCCAGATGTGATACAGCCACCACATATACCATCGCTTGACCGACCCAAAGGTAATTACTCGGATCCACCGTAAGGGTCATGACCTGGCGGTCGGTACGCAGGGGGTCAGGGTCGGCGGTCATCGTGCTTAGGGTAAGCTTCGTGGGATCGAACCACAGATTTTGAACGCGTTGAAACCACGCCGCCACGGTTGTTGCATCCACTGCATCGTCGACTGAAAGATAAGGCGTGCGATCCGTCAAGTACGCTCCCAGATCCAGTCGCATGTATTGAATGGCTTCGGGTTGGGGCTGGGCAGGCTGCGTGGATACCAAAGGAACGCTCGTCAAGGTGGGCTCGGTGCTATCCGCCAGCACGGGAAGTCCAAGCGTGACAGACAACCGTGATAACGTCGCATTAAAATCAACCGCCAAGCGGGTGGAGATGGCACTCACGAAGGCTTGCAGATCCGGTTGATCCAAGAGCGACGTATAGTCCAACTGACTGATTTGAAAGGTCACAGTACCCGCTCCTGAATCAGAGGTAACAAAGTCATAGCATGGGCATTCCGTACCACGGCGATCAGGCCGTGGTACGGTGCCTACCTATGGTTAGTACAATTACGGGCTATGGGGAAGTGATGGGATTGGGCGGTGTGGGCAACGGTGTCGTTGAAGGCGTCCCATCGCTGGTTCCTAATCCGCCAAAGGCTTTGCCTAATGGAAAGCCGCCTAACCCATTACCAAACAAATCATACAGCGTGTTGGCCTGCATGATAGCGAGCGCACTGGGATAGGCTTGCGTTGCAGTTGGTGTCGATTGGGTTTTGGCTTTGCGATTGAAGAGAATGTCAAACGCATTCTTGATGAAGACATCCACACCAGCGACCGAGAGATTGGATAGATCCATACCCGTCACCGGATCGGCCAACCCCACTCCAAACTTCTCCGTCAGCACAGTGGATGCATCCACCTGAAGCGTGTGGGGACTCGTGCCGGATAGCGACTGCGGCTGGCCATTGACGTAAACAAATTGCCGCGAAGTAAAGGCAAACGCCCCTGCCTGCGTCAATGGGTTATACGTGAACTGAATGTTGTCGGCAATCTGTTCCGTCACGACCGTCGGGGCCAGATCCGCGATGCGTGCATTGTAGATCGTGACCGGAGCGGTGAGTGGAACATTGGAAGGTGGTGTGGACACGAGCGTACTCCGAATATTTAAGAAACTTTCACAACCATCCATTGACGACAACCTCGACCCAACTCAAACAATAGTAAGGTCGAGGGAATGCTTTAATATCATGTCGTATTAACAAAAAACAGCTGCACAGTTTCATTAGTGGTCGATACAGTGGCTCCCAAACTATCAGTAACGACGCAGTTATAGTAACCGGTGAAAGAGATACTACCCACTGTAACTGACGGTACCTGGTGGCTATAAGAGAAAGTCGTCGCTTGGGAGGTGGACGTGTTGGCGGTCATCACTTGACCCGATACATAAGTCCAAGCGTAGGTATAAGGAGGGGTGCCACCGGCGGGGGAAACTGCCGCTGAATTACTGGTAGCGGAACCTACGGAACCTGTCGGTCCGCCGTAGGAACCGCTGACCGACGTGGGACTAACGGTGGCAGTCAGTGCAACAGACGCCGATGCGCCATTGAATTGCGATAACCTCAACCCGGCGACAGTGGTGGAGATGGGAGCCGGGTTGCTCGACGATACATACGCCCCACCTTTGACATAGTCACTGAGCTTCCCTGTTCCGCCAAAGACTGCTTTGATCGAAGATAGCGTGGCGGGATTGGATACCGTGGCCATTTTAAACCCCTCTGTTTTCTAACTCCGCTACCCTGCGTTCCAACGCATTGATTTGATGTGATAGAATGGCGGTAAGTAGCGGGTAGCTGACGCCCAAGTGACCTTCCCTGCCATGCACTGCCTCAGGATACTGTTCCTGAACCTCTTGAGCAACGAAGCCGAAGGATACCTTATTACCATCGTTCAGCGTGAAACTCCGTGGCCGCAGCGCTCCCCGGTACTCCAAATCCCGTATGTCGCTTTTCTTTGCTCGATCCGACGTTAATGCAAAATCGCTGGCGTACCATACGCCCGCTCGGGAATCATACACCGTACGCACCGTTCCATTTAAGTCGGAGATAGCGAATCCCCACCAATTCTTCATCACTGTGTCGTAGGTAGTCAGACTAGCGCCATCTCCGGTACCTGCGGCGAAACTACTGGTACCGGCTGCCGATGGCAGCCCAATCGACTGGTTGTTACTGGCGAAGAAGTTGGTGGTGGTCTGCCATCGAATAAAACCATCACCACCCGTTTGTACTGCTACTGAGCCCGCGACACCACTGCCTATATCGTTGGCAGTGGTGTTAAAGTAGTTGGCGTATACGTAACCACCACTATTACGTTGTACCAGCGTGTTACTAGACGCCACTTGGCTGACTGCACTTCCCGCAGCAACACCATTTAACAGCGGGTTGCTCATGCCCTCATGCAGTATGCGATACGACACGTTGCCAAAGGACCATCCGCCAACCTTTAATGCCTCATCCGTATCTATTCCGAAATAACAACCAAACAAACCATCGCGGATGAAGGTGATAGCTGCGCATGACGTAGCCGATGAGCCCCCGTTATTATTGGCATGACAGGTGAAACCGTTGTTTCCACCATTACCGCCGTTGGCGATCGTTCCAGTGGCTATCGGCCACGTGCTAAAGACCGATGTAGCTGCATTGGCATAGATCGTTCCACCAGCTGACACAATTCCACTAAACGACGCAGTGGTAGCCGATATAGAGGAATTGAAAGAAGCTGGACCCACAGAGAAAGACATGCCGTTGGAAGTAATTCTGCCGGGCATAAAAAGTGAGTTAGCTGCATTAACGAAATCGATCGTGGATCCGCCGCTACCATTATCTCTAAACAGCACCTGCCCATCGGTTGCGGCTATGACAGATAACGGTACACCGGTGGTTCCGCCATTAATAGCCACATCGCCAATAAATCTAGCTCCACTGAGTAGCGCGTAATTCGCTGGAGTGAAATTCCCATCATCCCACAGCGTTCGCCATGCATTCCAATTAGTACTTCCTGCATTCGTCCGATAATGAAGCGCCCCAGCCGCATTCCATGCAGAGGCTACTTGAAAGGCACGGTCACCGCTGGAGAACGCACCTACCTGCAATATCGTTGCCCAATCGCCCGTGGGGGTGTTTGCTCCCGTGCTAACGATGGCGGTGGATTGGGTTCCAACCAGCGCGTTGGCATCACCGACAGCATAGTTAGGCTGCCAGCTGATACTGCCGGTAAAGTTAGCTCCCGTCAACAAAGCGTAGGGGGCCAGATTCTGATCGCCGGTGTTCACACCGCTGCTGGAGCCGGTGAAATTCGATGCCGCTATGGTACTGACAAATGTCGTTGCACCACTCAAATCGATGGTAACCTTAGCCGTCATCGATGTGTCGGTAGTCGTGTTGCGTGTACCTATGACAATTCGACCGACACCGTTTCCAGTTCCGTCAGCGATATAACCCTTGATATAGGCGAAGTTGACAGAGCTAGCGCCAAATACAAGTGTACCACCATCACCTACGGCAGTGAGCGGATTACTGATCGTCACCGCACTTGCACGACTACCGGCTGCATCCGCAACGTCTGCACTGGCCGTTGTATTGGACGACAGCGTCGGACTGTTCGTAAACGCAACTGGTGAAGTACCGAAGAGCAGGCTCGATCCGTTCCATCCAAAAAGATTACTGCTATTACCAAATCGAATAAAGCCCTGGGTAGCATCAGCAATGCCTATAACGCCCATGGCGTTAGCGACGTTGATATCCCAGAGAGAGCTATCGTTACCTACCCGGACCGATTCAGTGCCATTACCGTTGCCGGCAATGAGTAGCGGTGTGCTAACGTTGTTAGTGAATGTTGCATTACCTGAGGTATCTAAGGTAAGCCGAATTGTTCCAACGGTCGAGAATGATAGTGCTCGGGTGGACGAATTCCAAGTCATCCCTGCATCGTCAGTGCTAATTCCCGCGGCACCGAAGGTCACACCCTGTGTTCGGGCGGCCGCATTATCGGTCAACAACCGTATTCCAACGTCCCCAGCGTTGTAAAGAACGAGATTATTAGCCCCTTGTACGGGATTACCGGTACTAGGAACAGCTATCGGATCAGTACCTATGCCGACATTACCCGTGAAAATAGCATTGGATAAAGAGGCGTAATTCGCACTTACCCAACTCTCTAAAGCAATGTTACCCATGTCAGTTGAATCAATGGTCGTTTTGACCTTGGAACCGTCCCATCCAATCTTAACTACGTTACCTAACTGGCCAATTCCGGTACCTTGCTGGACAGGAGTATATCCAAGGGCGGCCTGATAATTGGACGGGGTGAAGTTCCCCGCATTCCAAATCTGATAGTACGTGCTGGGTACACCACCGGAGGCGGAGGCCATGGTGCCGTCGTAGCGGAAATAGGTCGATGTATTCCCTGTCGCTTGACCACCCACCGCCAGAAGGCCGCTTGTCGTGCCCGAGATCACCGTACCTGACATCGCCGCAGCGGTGCCACTTAGTGTCCCTGTTAACGTCAGTCCCGATAGCGTTGGGGTGGTTCCCGACTGTACGTAATTGGCGGGAGTGAAATTACCACTATGCCAAAGGCCGACTTGTGTCCAACCACCATTCTGTACGTTCCGCCGCCAGTTCAAGGTGCCATTGCTACCAAAACACAACTGGTTCAGGTAGTTGGTGACATCGGGCTGGGGTTGTCCGTCGCTGGCCAACGTCAGAATGGTGCCGTATTGATCCTGTCCAGACACGTTGCTGGTGGATGGATTCCAGTATCCTAAGATGCTGCTCTGCGTGACGCCATTCACATCACTGTAATAGGCGCTCGACAACAACGAAGGAGCCGTAGCTTCAGTTTGCAACGTCGCCAAGGTCGACGCTAAGTCCACCACTGATGCAATGGGAATGGAATTGTTCGGCATCGTCGTGGCGATGCTGAAATTGGTTGAACCATCAAACGCAACGCTGCCTGTGACCACTCCGGTGAGCGTCATCGTGACTGGTGAAGCAAACGCCCCGTTACCTGGCTTGGCCTGTAACGCGATAATTTGCTGATTGACGGTGTAGAGCAGGTAATCGTCACGAAACGATGCCAGCGGAATGGACCCAATGCTTTCTGTTGTGCCTTGGGCAATATTGCCGCCCGGTCCCAAAACAACCATCATCCCATTGGCATCGAGAAGGCTATTCAGTCCCGCGAGGGCGGTAAGGCTCAAATACGGGTTGGACATAGCGTGCCTTCCTTCAGGGTTACTTCTTCGAAACTGCTTAAAATGAAAAACAGGAATGTGACAACTCTTCCGGCGTTTGGAGTTCTTTCTGTCGGACACAGAGAACTCCAAAGTTACGAAATGGTCAGATTAATCGTCTGTGTTTGCGTGGAAAGAATGGTCTGATTTTCATACTTCTCTCGAAGCTCTGTCTGCACTTGAAGCGAGTAGGTTCCCGCGGCGGTAGCGTTGAGATTGATGTATTGATTTGCTCCGCCGTCCAACCATCCGAGTCCACCTCCTCCCGACGCGTATGCTCCTCCTGAAAGACTTGTCAGTAAAGTAAACCTGACCTGAAAATCTGTACCGGCAAGGTTGGTGGCAATGTTGTAATTGATGCCGGCGTTGGAGCCGAGCGATAGTCCCGAACCGCCGCCGGTATTGTTGGGAAATGTAGAAAATCCAGTAGACCGAACAGAACCCGTGTATGCTTGGGTTTGAGAAAACGTGCTGGATTGAAATCCCGGAATAGATGTTCCAGCGTACAAACTAGGGGTGAGCGATCCCGAATACACCGATGATCCCGTACCACCCGCATTTGTTCCCCAAACTTGCACCGTATAGGCCGTCAGGTTTGTAAGTCCGGTGATCGTAAGACTCGGATATGCTCCTGTATTGGTTGCGGTAGCGCCTCCAGGCGACGCTACCGCATGCCAGACCGTGTTTGGATCACCGCCATCTGTAGATGACGGTGCTTGAATATTGATCGCCGTATTTTCCGCGGTATACGTTGGGCTTACGACGACTGCAAGCGCCACCGAAATACGATGTTTAAATACAGCGGGGATCATGTCATATCCCCTGCAAATACCCAGGTATTGATGACTATTTGAGTTAATAGAAGGGTTGAATTTTTAGCACGCGCTGTAAGACTACTGGGTGTAAGAATGGTCACTCCCGAACCCGCTACCACGGACGTCTGGCCAGCCCCTAACTGTACAATTTGTATTTGTGTACCTACCGGGAATGCTACCGTACTATTTGGAGGTACGGTAACTGCATTGGCCGAAGCGCTGTTCATCGTCACAATGCCTTGTGACGTATTTTTTACCGGAGCATCGGTGAGCGCTAAAACGTAAGCAGTGACGGTTTGGGCATTGATAGGCAGTGCAGATGCAGGCAGTGCTTGTTGAACAAATTCAGTAGTAGCCACCTGCGTGGTGTTCGTGCCGGCGGCTGCGGTGGGCGCTGTAACCGGCCCGCTGAAGGAAGCCGGTGCGCCGTTGGCAAACGTGTACGACGCTCCCGAAAACCCTAAAGCAGCCGACGCTGTATTGGTGGCATTGACTGAATCGATGGAAGTGATGCCGCCGGTAGAGCGGATTAGCAAATGTCCATCCGCCGTGACGAGATCCAATGTGGCTCCAGTAATTGCCGCCACCGCCGTCCCTACAGCCAGCGTTCCACTTATCGAGCCATTCGTCGCGGCAAGTCCCGCCAGCGTGAGGTTGGCGGTGGTTACTTGATTACCTACTGGATCCCAGTAGACTACCGCGCCGCCGGAAGATGGGGCAAGGCTCAACAAATTGCTAGTGGGGGAACCACCCACTAGAGCGAGCGATCCACCGTTGGTGCCGGACTTCAACGACACTCCACCGGTCCACACCAGTCCATCGGCATTAGGTAATGCGATGTTGCCAGTAACCGAGAGGCCGCCGTTTGAGATGGTGAAGAGGCCATCATTGCCAAAACGGAAGTAGTTGTACGCCGCTGATGTACCGGTACGGACCGACAAATTGTTATTGCTGACGTCCTGGTAGAGCACCGCTGCCGTCGAATTCACGCCAGAGGTCAATCCGAGACTGGTCAGTTCTGCAACGCTGTCGGTTTGAATGTAAAGACTTGGAGTGAGGTTTCCACTGTGCCAGAGTTCGACTTGGTTCCAACCACCGTTGTCAATATTGCGCCGCCAGTTCAACGTGCCACTCGACCCGAAGGCCAGTTGGTTGATGTAATTCGTGCTACTCGGGGAGAGCGTGCCATTACTGGCCAGTTCAAAAATGGTACCGGTAGTATCATTGCTGAGCGTATTGGTGGTATTGACGTCCCAATAGCCTAAAACAGAGGTTTGGCTTGCAGCGTCGAAGTCGCTGTAATAACTTGATCCCAGCAGATCTGGCTGGGTGGCCTCTATTTGCAATGTTGCTAAGGTGCTAGCCAGATCTACCACTGCCGCGATAGGAATCGAGTTATTCGGCATCGTGGTGGCGAGGCTGAAATTGGTTGAACCATCAAAGGCCACGCTGCCCGTCACGACACCCGTTAATGTCATTGTGACGGGCGATGCGAAGGCACCGTTGCCGGGCTTGGCTTGCAGTGCTGTAATTTGCTGGTTGACGGTGTAAAGCAGATACTGGTCGCGAAAATCCACCAAGTCCACATACCCCACCGTCGCAGAAGCACCGCCAGCATTGGTGAAGACCATCATCTGGTTGGTATCCACCAAGGTCCCAGAGGCTGCCAAATTCATGAGACTCAAGTAGGGATTGGACATATCGACTTATCCTGCTGAAACGTCTTCCTCAGTTGAGGAATCGCTGATAGGAGGCTCCACTGCGGCCTCCTGAGAGGCCACGAGGGCTGCTTGGGCATCTTCTTTACGTTGATTCTCATAGGCCCGTTGAGCGACGCGTAGCGCTTGCATACCGCGCTGGCCTTTATGGATCATGCGTCCGACCATGTGATCGATGAATCCATCGCCGTGGACGTACTCGTGCAACTCCTGTATAGCCTTGATGAGTACCGGTACCATTTCTTCCAAGCGCAGGCCCTTGACATCCAGTCCTTGAAGCTTATCAAAATCCACAATGCCGGTGAACGACGTCTTCAGGATATCCGCGGCATCGGCGACTTCATCGGCCAGTAACAAGGTTTGTACTGTCGTGTGTTTCTTTGAACCAGTGGGATGGATGTAGGTCAGTTTGTTTGTATTCTGCCATTGCCGGTAATCCGCCCGCCATGTTGTCAACGCGCGATAGTAAGGAAGTTGCACCTGCGCCTGCCATTTCTCTAGCGCGGCGCGATAACTCACCCAGGCACGATGATGGATGGGATTACGATCATCACCCGCGGGAGCCGCAGGTGGTAGCGCCATGGGCGCTGGAGGCAGCGGCATAGCCGTGTAATCGACATAATCCTCACGCAGATCCATGTGGGCCGTTCGCGGCTTGAGTTTCATCACGAACTCGAGCCCTAACGTAAGGTCTTTCACGTCGCTGAAATCACGCTTATCGGCCCGGGTAATGACCCCTTTGGGCGCGGTGAAAAGATCACCAGTATTTCCCAAGGTGACCGAATGACTCACCAGGGGTTGCGTGTGCGCGCCAATAGCCACATAGTCCTTGAACTCCGCCAAGCCTGCCTTGCCCGCGAAGGCGCCGATCAGCACGGAAGCGCCGATAGCCCCGCCGTAATGGCCGGCCTCGTTCCCAAGAACCACCGACTGCATGGGAAAGATAGCATCTCGCGATAGGAACTGGGCGGTGAACGCATGGACGTCGGCGGCTAACGCTAAACCAGCGGCTGTCGCACTGATGGCTTCCGGTCCAAGATTGGCTACTTGATCCAACCCTAAATGTGCTTTGGTGACGCCGTGAGGGTTGGCGGTGTTCACCGCGTGTTCACTGAAAAACTTTTCAATCTTCGCGACCTTCAGGTTGGTCGGTTCGATTTTCTTAGCGAGCTGAATGACTGCACACAGTTCCTTTCCAGCGTAAAACCGATACCGGCCCGCTTCATCGAGTTGAAAAAGAGTATCAACAGCAAGGGTGTGAAGTACATCGCCTGGGACGCGAGGAGTCATGAAACCATTCTCCAGTTATGAGAGAGTGAAACCCTCTGCGACAAGGGCAGCTTTGAACGGATCATAGGATTTGTGCGGCTTTCTTACATTACTGACGAAATAAAAAAGAGCGCATAAAGTCCTCCTCTACCCGACGTCGGGTAGAGGAGGATAAGTGGCTCAATGACTTGTCTCGCTTTATCGTACAACGTACGTACAACATCGTGAGGAATGAACGCTAGGCATGGCAACCTTGCATTCATACGATCTACGGTTAAGCCCAGTACGGCAAGTAATCCGTCATACCAGCGAGTAGTGATCGTGGAATTGACACCATTAAATGACTTGGCTCCATTGGGGTCAGCGCTCGTATTAACTCCCGCATTGATCACTGTATCCTTCCAATCAAGCGACGGGCAGATTGACGTAGCTGACCGTTGCTGCCTGACCATCGGCGCTGGCCGCTGTTACACCAAATGAATAACTTCCCACTAAGGTGGGTGAACCAGACAGCGTGATCGTGTTTACTCCATCGTAGGACAAGAACAATCCGGGGGGGACCTGGCTCCCGGCGGTCCAATCCACATTCAGATACACGTTACTGCCGCCAGCGATTGTGTACACAATGCTTATTACTTCATTGAGTGGTAACGTGGTGGGCTGACTATCGGCTGTCAACGTCAAGGTCGGCCAGTACGCTAAGGCTTCGAAAGCTTGCATCGCGCCTTGGTTATACAACCATTTGCGTTCATCCGACCACAGCTTGTCCGTGAAGAGCCCGATCATCCCCAGGCCACCGGTAAAGATCGACGCCATCGCCAAATCCGGATCGACACCCAGAAACAAAGCTTCTTGATCGTTAGGTGTCAGTGTACCGGTCAAGACTGTTTCCGTCACGATACTGCCCGCATTGACTTCCATCTCCGGCACATTGGCATCTTTTTGAGCGATGACGAAATACCAATTTCCTGTCGCGGGCGGTACCTGGGTAGGAAAGGCAATGTCGACCGGGACGCCAGACATCGTTAAATCCAGCGCCACAGACGAACCGTCAGCGCCCACGGCCAACGCATAACCGCCGTTAGTGTCCGCGCCCCGACTCAGGAGCTTCTGACCGGGCTGTACCACAGGAGTGGTCGGATAATTGACCAATGCCATGAGGGCAAATGTATCAGGCAGATTGAATGCGACGGTATTGTTGCGCGCATACGCTCCCTGTCCAAAACCAAATCCATAGGGTTGGTTGGTACGACCGATGTAACTGGCACCGAGTGAAGCAGCGCTGCTATATCCAGGCAAAGCTTCTACCTGCATATTGGCTCTACCGGTGGCGTCGTACAGTATCGCATTCGTTGGAATGGCTGGAGCGCTGGACCCGTAGAGAGCCGTGCTATATTCGAACCAATGCAGTACCTTCGTCCGCAGCGCAGCTTGGATATCACTGATACCGCGATCATTGATGGTGAAGGTAAAGAGCCGTTGAATCGAGGTATTGGCTGCATCGGTGACCTGAATACCCACCGCAGTGGTTAACTGCGTCACTGTGCTATTCAGATTTCCTTCAAAGGTGCCTTGAATGGCGTTATTCGTTAAACTCACCGTCGGTGGAAGCGCGCCGGAATAGACCGTATAGGTGTAAGGCGGCTGACCGCCGCTGACGCCCAGTGGAATGTCGAGCGTGACGCCCACATTCACTATCAGCGCGAGCGATGCTGGTGCAAAGGTCAATGCCGCAGCAGCGACAGTCATCTGATCCAGTCGCGTGACGAGTCGTCCCTTGGCATCAGTGACTTGAATAATCCAGCTGTAGGTCATCGCCGTGACAAGCTCGATGCTGGATAGGATACCCGTACCGGCGTTGAGACTGCCCGGTGCTATCCCTTGAGTAATTGCATAGGTGTAGGGTGGTGTACCGTTCTGCACCGTGTAGGTGTAGCTATACGGCTGACCAAGCGATCCGTTCACAGGAGCGGTGGATGTAATCGCAAACCCATTGGCGGGGACGATTGATTGGGCACTGGCCACGACAAATGTAATCTGCGATCCCTGATGCCAGCGAATAGACTGGACCGTCGCTTGCAATTTGAAGGTGTGATCCAGTGCATTGAGCCCATTGTACACCACGCCACCGCCGCGGACCAATGGCGTCGAGGAGGGATCGCCCATGATCGAAAATTCACCATCTTCCATGTAGTAACTGTAGTTCTTGAAGAGGTAATCAGCCAATGCATCCACCGTCATCGGGAACAGATCACTCCACACGAGCACGGGGGGTAGTTCATTGGTGATCTGGAGTCGGTGAATCGGGAATGCCACTGACCCATAATAAGGGTTCTTCGAACCATCGGGTAAGGTGGGCTTAGCGGCAACAGTAACCATGGAAGCTAGAGTAACATTACCGCCCCATGTCAAAGTATCGCCTGTAGCCTGAGGATTGGTAAGTACCAAGTTTCCACCACTGATGGAGTAGTTAGCCCCTGCCGTAGGTATGGCTCCCGAAGAACGATAAGGAAGCGGACCGCCCTTATTCAATTGTACGCGAGTGGCCAGAACCGATACAGGAAGGGTTAATGGTCCGCCTCCAACTTCCCCCATTCCGATACCTACGGAAATATTCGCTAGATCGTAGTGGTTATTGACTAGAATGATTTCAAGCAGTGAATCTTCCGTCGCCGACAACCCTGTAACTTCGATACCCAAACCGATATTAGTTTGCATATCGTCACTCATTAAAAAGTTACCCGAGCCGACATAGCCGATGGACCCTGGCCCTGAGATGAATTGCGCACTACTAATGACGTCGGTGCCATTATTCTTCCCACCAACCGCAATTTCCAAAATAGCCGGGTTACTCGCTGGACTTGCTCGCAGTGCGAGCGTGAATGTCCACGTCTCACCGAGATACATGGTGAATAAGCCAAATTGAAGAATCCCGGCGGTATAATTACCGATAGCCGCAGCAGTGGACGCGATTTCCCAATAGGGCATTACCCCGGCATACAGCGTACTGGTTTCCGTTGCGGTGGCATTCAGTTTTTGCCATGCGGCGCCAGCGAAGTTATCGCTATCGGGGATCACGTTGGTGTACGGAATATCTGTCAGGGGCCACAGTCCATCCCAGTTGAGGCGTGTTGCCTCAAAGCCAGAAACGCTCGTAACAGGAACACCGCTTACAGACAACGGGTAGACTGTTTGATTGATCGTTCCAGGAGAAAGCACTTGGTTGGCCGCGACCACTGTCGATGTTCCAGCAAAGCTGTAATCGACACTTCCAGGGTCTAACGCGATACCCAATCGGCGATAAAACAGTTCCCGGATTGAAGTCCAGCTCGGAACATTAAAGAGATTGTTAGTAGCCATAAATCCAGTGCCCAAGTTTTAAGGGATGTCACATGATTCCTCCTCTCCCATCCGAATAAGATGGGAGAGGAGGAAGATATTAATGGTCCGTTAACGTATCCAAATCCAACGCGGTTGTTAACGCTAACAAAGTGGCCATAGGAATTCCAGCCCCTGGCGCTGTACAGCGAAGATTAATCGTGGACCCCTCGACAAACCGCCCCGACGATGCTTGTGCCACAAAGGTTACATACCCAGTGATCGGATCGGGTGTGGCATCGATCCGATCACTGCCACTCAAGGCACCCGTCACCGAGTTACCCGTGACCGCAAACTCCGCGTCCTCTAAGACGATATTGAAGGTCTCAGCAAAGTACGAAGCGAGTGTGGCCAGGTTGGTGGGATAAACCCAGGGAAAGACGAAGGGGTAGGGTAGGAGCGTATTGAGGTCGCGTTTGGTGTAAGGTAATGCGACCGCCCCAATATACGCTCCGACCAATCCACCGTCACTCAGTGCATTAGTGGCGACGGTATATGTACTGGCTGGGGCATCAATCGTTCCAGTGCTCCAATGACTCAGCACTGCGGTCACGGTGGTGTCCGCTGCATAGATCTCAGCCAACATACCCGCCACGGCTTCGGCAGCCGGTAGGGACAGATAGGTCATGTTGTTCATTCATCGTCCCCTTAACCTGTCACGATCGTGATGGATTGCGTACTTTGCACTGTTTGCCCATCACCCGAATAGATTTGCACAATAAAGGCATAGGTACCTGTTGCAGTGGGGGTGCCTTCCAGTAAGAGCTTCGAACTACCCACCGTTGAGAAGGCCAGTGTTAATCCTAGGGGCAATGTACCTGACACCACCGTAGCATTCGTGTAAACACCATTGCCGCCGGTAATGTCCAATCCCGAACTGTAAACTAACCCTGTGCCACCTGTGGCGAATGTTCCTGAAAGCAAGAGTGGTGCATCAGTCGCACTAACCACAAAAATAAAACTGCGTGTGGCTGTCTGACCATCCGCTGAGGTAACACTTAATGCAAAAGGATACTGGTCGGCCACCGTAGGTGTGCCTTGAAAGACAATCGAATCGTAGGCCAGTGCGAATGACAGCCCTGGCGGTAAGACTCCACCGACACCGCTCAATCCCGAATACGGCAGGAGTCCTCCTTTGATATCGAGGAAGCCTGTGTACGCAAGATTGATGACTGCGTCCGGGAGGGTGCCATTGATCGATAATAACTGCACACTGGCCGTCACCTGCATGGTCACAGTGAAAACCACGACGGTGCCAACAGCATCGGTGATGGTCAGATCAAAGAACGATGAGCTCGCGGTAGTTAGCGTCCCGGAGAGAATGGCACCGCTCAGTACTAAACCGGCAGGCAGCGTACCGTTGGTAATCACGTATGTAAATGGACCGGTACCCCCGGTGGGTGTAAAATCTTGCTGGAAGAACGAACCGACGGTTCCCGACAACAGAGGGAATCCTTTCCAGATGAGCGGGATGGGTGAGGTATAGTAGAACGCGTACGTCCCTTGCCACACCGCGTTATCGATCCCCATCTCAACCACCAAGACGCGATCTAAGCCCTGGGTTGCCGGGGCGAGATCTCCGGGACGTAATTGCCCATTGTAAAGAACCGTGGCGCCATAAAGATTCGTGGGTGTGGCCAATCCAATCGTAGCAACCCAGGCACTCGCGCCATCCATTGTGACCGGTGGAGTGGCCTGAAACGATGTGATCACCTGGCCGGCAATAAATCCGTTCAGATAGACATTCCACGGCGTGCCGTCCGATAACGA
>Ga0307375_10001982_pt1 | contig 21541 bp, 21 predicted proteins | sample TR1MG_FD_202531 | JGI IMG/M metagenome (GOLD analysis project Ga0307375, IMG submission 202531) | Soil microbial communities from Risofladan, Vaasa, Finland - TR-1 | ecosystem: Environmental > Terrestrial > Soil > Coastal area > Acid sulfate soil | place: Finland: Risofladan, Vaasa | collected...
ACAATGCACCAGGCGTAACACATGATTATCGGGCATTTAACCCCACCAACCCCCTTGTGGTAGCATTCGCCCGCATTCGTCTACGTAGCTCAGCTGGATAGAGCGGCCCCCTCCTAAGGGGCAGGTCGGGGGTTCAATTCCCTCCGTGGACACCATTCATGCAAAACACACCCTGTGAATCAATAACACTACCTCGATCATCCAGACCTTTCACAACATAGGTAACTATGTTCTGTTCATGTGTCGCCCATTGCTCTCTCCTCCTTATGGTTCTGGCATGCATCAACACAAGTTGTAACGGCATGGGATTACCAGGCACTCAACAATCGTAAAAACTCACTCTCCATACATCTCTTGCGCCCCACAAAGATTCATGTAATATGCATCTTTGTGGGGCGTGGTTGGGATATGGCCACTATTGAGTGAAGCATGGATCTGGTAGTGCCAAGCAATAACCACAAACCACATTACTGCTCAATCAAGTGGACTGCGGCGTTATGAGCGGCATCAGTTCGCTTTAGTTAATGGGGTTGCCATCCCTCATTCAAAACTTCTCTGCTCTCCCTATCGAGAATACGAGTGAACTTGATTAGGAATGGCCGACCAATTCACCAAGGCCTCTGCCCCTGGCCGAGAGCCTAAAACAACTTCCTGCGCCCAAGGAGTCAAGCCCATGCAACAAGTCTTCACCAAAGCGATGGCCCGAAATATTTTTCTCGGGGGATCGGTATTTTTCCTCGCTCTCTATGTGGCACTCAGCATCGATACCTGGCATCGAATACCGGATCGCGATCACGCCGACAAACTCACGCCTGCCGTGTTGCAAGGAAAATACATATTCGATTCCAACAACTGTATTGGCTGTCACACCGTAAATGGCGAAGGTGCCTATTTTGCCCCGGAGCTCGGCAATGTTTATAAACGGCGCGGGCCGGCATTCATTAAGGCATGGATACAGGCTCAACCTACGGGCATACCCGGCAGGCGTCAGATGCCAAATTTCCATCTCACCCAGACGCAGCTCGACGATCTCGTGCTCTATCTGCAATGGCTTTCCAATATCGACACGAACAACTGGCCGCCAAATATCCAGGGTTGATTGGATCACTGACTGTCTAATGATTGAATAAGGAGAAAATATGAAATACCAGTCTCAAAAGGTGGCAAAACCCTATTTCATAGGCGCCCTGACCTTATTTTTTGGGCAAATTGTTTTTGGACTGATTGCCGGATTCCAGTATTTGGATGGGTCATTCCTGTTTCCCGCATTACCATTTGATGTGGTGCGCATGAGCCACACGAACTTGCTCATCGTTTGGTTGCTCATGTCCTTCATGGGCGCCGCTTATTACATCGTCCCTGAGGAAGCACAAACCGAACTCTATAGCCCCAGACTCGCGCTGATCACATTCTGGGTATTTCTCACCGCCGCCGGACTGACGATCCTTTCTTATCTTTTTATACCTTATGCCCATCTGGCGGCGCTGACAGGTAATGCGGCGCTACCCACCATGGGTCGTGGCTACCTTGAACAGCCATTACCCACCAAGGTCGGTATCGTTCTGGTTGCATTGTCCCTGTTATTCAATGTGACCATGACCCTGATCAAAGGCCGCAAGACCACCATCAACTGGATTCTGGTCGGCAGCCTGTGGGGACTCGCGCTTCTTTTCCTTCCCGCCTTTTATTTCCCGGAAGATACCGTCAAAGCCAGCTTCGCGTGGTGGTGGGTCGTCCATGGCTGGGTCGAAGGCGATTGGGAATTGATCCTGGGCGCCCTGCTCGGTTTCATCCTGATCAAGATGACAGGGGTCGATCGTGAGATTGTGGAAAAATGGCTGTACATCATTGTCGCCATGACGCTGATTTCGGGCATCATCGGCATCGGTCACCACTATTACTACACGGGAGCACCGTCGTACTGGATATGGCTTGGTTCGATTTTCTCAATCCTTGAACCCATCCCGTTCATGCTCCTGATCGCGTTTTCCTTCAAGATGCTGATGCAGCGTCGTCGTGAGCATCCAAACAAAGCCGCTATGCTCTGGGCACTCGGCACGCCAATCATGGCTTTCCTCGGTGCGGGCGTGTGGGGCCTCATGATTACGCTGGCGCCTGCCCAGTACTATCTGCACGGTACCAACTTCACCGCTGCCCACGGGCATCTGGCATTTTTTGGCGCCTACGTGATGATCTCCCTGTCCATTATTTCCTATGCGATGCCCTTGCTTCGTGGCCGCTTGGCGAACAGCGCGACCGCTCAACGCTGGGAAATAACCGGGTTCTGGGTCATGGTCCTGAGCATGCTTGTCATCGCTTTGGCGCTAACCGGCGCCGGGATTGTGACTGTCATCCTGCAGCGTGCAGCAGATCATCCGATGAGTTTCATGCAGGTGGAAGGCAAGGCCCGGGTGTTCTTCTGGGTACGAGAGGCAGCCGGACTCAGTTTCTTTGCCGGATTGCTGATTTACCTGAGGAGCTTTTTCATTACCGGCGATTACGAATATGCCAGCGAAATGAAGCAGGCTCTGGCTCGTTAGACAAAATGCGGCGAGGGTTTGGCCCCGCCCATTCATGGGGGAGTCAGCCATGTCTCATGCCCTAAGCCCAAATGCCACCGAACCCTTGCCGGGTGATCTTGAAATAAGGGTTTTCCCTTTCGCGGAACTGATCATGGTCGGTGTGCTTTTCTCCGTTTAGGCATCTGCCCGCAGCAGCCACCTCGCATTGTTCGATACCGCGCAACTAACACTTAACCGGAACGACGGATATGCAAACACTCTGATCCTGCTAACCAGCAGTTACTTCGTGGTGCGTGCAACCCGATCAAACAAGAAGGAGTACTCATGTCCATTACCGCTATCGCTCAGAACCTTAAAGCCCCCGAGGTCTTGCCTTCTTATGCACCGGCCGACGACGAGGTCATGATCTTCGAACATGCCTACCGGAACTGCCTGCCCGTACTCATCAAGGGTCCAACCGGCTGCGGCAAAACGCGCTTCGTCGAATACATGGCGGCACGACTCGGCTTGGCATTGCACACCGTGTCCTGTCACGACGACCTGTCTGCCTCGGATCTGGTTGGCCGTCATCTCGTCAATGCCTCGGGCACCTACTGGACGGATGGCCCGCTGACCCGTGCTGTACGGCACGGCGGCATCTGTTATCTGGACGAGGTGGTTGAGGCGCGCAAGGACACAACCGTGGTGCTTCATGCGCTGTCGGACGATCGGCGAATCCTGCCCATCGATCGTACCGGAGAGACACTTGAAGCACCGGCAGAATTCATGCTTGTTGTTTCCTACAACCCTGGCTACCAGCATTTGCTCAAAGGCCTGAAACCCAGTACACGGCAACGCTTTGTATCGCTTGCCTTTGGTTTTCCGGAACCCGCCCGGGAAATCGACATCGTGATCTCGGAAACCGGCGTCGATCACACCATCGCCAAGCATCTCGTCACACTCGCCAATGCGCTGCGCAGTACGGCAGATCATGATCTGGAAGAAGCCCCCGGCACACGACTGATCGTTGATGCGGCAAAACTGATCGCCACGGGGTGCCCGCCCCAAACTGCCTGCCGGGCAGCCATCGTAGAGTGCCTGTCCGACGAGCCGGAAATCACGAAGGCTTTGATGGTGGTTGTCAACGCAATCTTCGCGCACTCATAGAGGGATGAACCCATGGAAGAACAGGTCGGCATCGCTTGGCATAGACTTATTAACCGACTCGCTACACGCCGATATCCCGATGAGGCCGTGGCGCTATCAGGTATATCGACCCCTGTTGGAATATTGTTTCGAGCGCTGGGCGGGGACCATGGTGTTGCCATACAAGCGGGAGGGAGCATACTCAACCATGCCAAACGCAGCCTACTGGAACGGCTGGCGGGCAGTGAACGCAAGGTAGAACTCGCCTGCGTGGATCATCAGGCGCTGCAATTACCCGCCGTCATTGACAGCTTCCCCACGCAGCGCTTGAACAACGAGCTATACCTCTGGCTGGCCGCCCTTTCAGCAACCAGTTTGCCCCCACAACAGACCTGGCTTGCGCGAAACCAGAATGCCACACGTCTGATTATTCAACGATTCCCCGGCATGGCGGCGATCTATCGTCGATTAGTGGCCGCCGAGATTCTACGACGTGGCCCCATCAACAGGCTCCCGCCCGATGAAGCGCAGCAGGAACAAGCCATCCGCGATGCGCTGCGCGAACCGGGCAGCATCTCCGTGCTCCCCCACGCGCGCCGCGCCCACCAGCCGATTCTGCTCTGGCTGCGGCCCGATATTTTGACAAACGCAAGCCTGCCCCCGCAAAAAAATAAGGATCAGGCATCCCGTGAATCGAGCACGACACAATCGGACAAGAAACGCAGGATGGCTGAATATACGGAAATGCCCGAGCGCAAGGGCGGTCTGCTGCTATTCAGACCAGAGTCAATTTTCAGTTGGTCCGAATATGCCAAAATTGAGCATGAAGCGCAGGAAAACGAGGATGAAGATCTCGCTCAGGCGGCCGACGATCTGGATACGATCTCTATTACGCGGGACAGCAGAAATATCGCGAAAAAACTCAGCATGAGCCTTGATTTGCCGAAGGCTGCATCCGCCCTCCCCCCTTTGAACGACGGCAAAATGCTCCCGGAATGGGACTACAAAACGCGCACCCTGAAACCCGATCAATGCCGTGTGAATACCATCCCGCTCACAGATATCGAACCCTGCGCCCTGCCCGAACATTTGAAGCGAGACCAACAACGACTCAAGCGACAGTTCGGGGCATTGCAGCCCGTGCGTCAGCGCCTCAAGGGGCAGCCTGAGGGGAACGACATCGATATCGACGCATATATCCGACATATTTCCCATCAGAACGAAACCGAAAATCGCTTTTATCTCGATCATCGCAACCGCGAGCGCGACCTATCCTGCCTGTTACTGGCGGACCTCTCTTTATCGACCGAAGCATGGGTCGGGGACAATCAACGCGTGATTGATGTCATCCGGGAGAGTCTGTTCCTGTTTGCAGAAACACTCACGACGACGCTCGATAAATTTGCGCTGTACGGATTCAGTTCAAAGCAACGCACCGACGTCCGCTTCCACACCCTGAAAGCATTCGACGAACCCTATAGCGACATTGTGCGCGGGCGCATCAACGGTATCAGCCCGGCGTACTACACTCGAATGGGTGCCGCCATACGCAAAGCAACAGAAACTCTAGCCCGCCAAAAAACCCGCGAGCGCCTGCTCCTGCTACTCACCGATGGGAAGCCCAACGATGCGGATCATTACGAAGGCCGATATGGCATCGAAGATACGCGAAAAGCCCTGATCGAAGCGCGGCAACAAGGTCTTCGCCCTTTTTGCGTGACCGTGGACCAAGAAGCGCACGAATATCTGCCGCATATTTTCGGTAAAAGCAATTTCATCATTATTCGAAAACCGTCGGAATTACCTGCCAGACTCCCCTTGCTCTACGCACTCATTACGCGCTGAGCCATGGACGTATGCCAATCCGATCGTCGTCACTCGTTATTTCCTGCCGATTCAAAGCCCGATCAGCCTTGCGCCAATCGCATAAATTGCTTGATTCTTGATTACCCAAACCAATGTATGAACAATCGAGCAACCCAAGGCCATCACTGATCCCATTCGATAGCCTGTCATCCCACATTCAGGATCCACAACACCCATGCAGTTAAACCAGCAAACCGACTATGCCCTGCGCATCCTCATGCTCTTGGCCAACGAGGAAAGGACGGCCCAGAAAACGCATGCCTCGGCCCCGCGACTGGTCACCATCCGGGAGATCGCGGAATTTCACGAAATTTCCAAAAACCACCTGATGAAGATTGTAAACAAGCTCGCTGAACATGGAGTCGTGCACGCTCAGCGAGGACATAAGGGTGGGTTGCGGCTGGGGGAAGCGGGTTTAAATATGCGCGTGGGGGACATCGTTCGTCTTATGGAAGGTGGATGGCAGATGGCCGCCTGTTTTTCCATTGATGGCAAGTGCCCCATCCAAAGTAGCTGCCGGTTACAGCAGGCGTTATACCAAGCCCTGAATGCATTTTGGACCGAGCTGGATCAATACACGCTCGGCGACATGATCGAACCAAAATCAAAACCCGAAGCGGTGCTGATTCAAAAAATCCGACACATCAACGAAGCAGCGCAAACATTCAACACCATTTGAATGCCATTCCCCCATCGGGACGCCCACAGCAGATCTTGAGCGCTCAATAACATTCATGTAGTATACATGTTTGTATTCGTCCATACCGGACGGGGAGGTTCTCTGATGACTGATTCCATTCACATCCCGCTCGACTCTGATACAAAAACGCAAATCATCACGGGTGATTCGGCGCGCCGCGCTGCCAAGTGGTTCAATTACGGCAACCTGATCGCACTGGCAATACCCTTCCCACTGGGCATCTTCTGGGCGGGCATGTCGATGCTGATCTACGGGTTAAACAAACATCACCCCAACCCAAAAGTGGGGTACTACACACAACGCGCTGCATACCGTTTTTACGGGGTGGTGGGGTCCCTGATACCCTTTGGCATGTTTTTCCCGCCACATCTCATGTATTACTTGATTTTCTGGGCGATTGCCGCTGCAATCATTTTGCCCTGGTCAATATATGACTTGCACCTCATCAACCACGATATCTGGGAAAACAGTACGGTTGAAGAGCCCCCAACATTCAACGAAACAGAATAGATTGGGCCGTTCAAGCCCAATAATTAAACCACGTCATCGATGGATACATTCTGGCCATTTTTTTGTAAGTAATTAAGCGATACTGACTGATTCCAAGACAATCCCCCGTATGGAGTCTGTAAATGAATACCCACCCAAATATCACGCACCTGTTTCTGGATATTGGCGGGGTTTTGTTGACTAACGGCTGGGATCATGTCGCGCGCCAACGGGCCGCGAGCCACTTCAGCTTGGATCTGGCCGATTTTGAAGACCGGCATCACCTGACCTTCGATACGTATGAAGAAGGGAAAATCACCCTCGACATCTATCTGGCGCGGGTGGTTTTTCATCAGCAGAGATCGTTCACGCCAGATGATTTTCGGGCCTTCATGGTGGCGCAGTCGCAACCCGATGACGCAATGATTTGTCTCATGAACCGGCTCAAGGCGCGACACGGCCTCAAGATCGCGGTGGTCAGCAATGAGGGCCGCGAGCTGAATGCTTATCGCATCAATACCTTTCACCTCAATGAATTCGTCGATGCCTTCATTTCCTCCTGTTTCGTCCACATTCGCAAACCCGATGAAGACATCTTTCAACTGGCGCTAGACATCACTCAAGCCAAAGCTGAAAACGTCCTGTATATCGAAAATACACCGCTATTCGTTCAGGTGGCGGATGGACTCGGTATCCGCAGCATTCTGCACACGGATTTCCATACGACCCGTGCGGCACTAGCGACATTTGGCCTCCAGGATGTACACAATGAACCCGTGTGAACACGCACCAGATGGGCGCCTGATCAGGAGGGACACCCTCTGCATCCGTTAAGCACCCTGTGGCGGCGCTGGCGCATGCGCTTGCTGCTGAAACGCCATCCTATTCCGCAGCCCATTTGGCACGATGTAACTCACCGCATGTGGACGTTAAAAGAGCTGGACGCTGTGCAAATGGCTGAGCTGCGGGAACTGTCCACCTGGTTTTTGGCGCAGAAATCCATCACTGGCGCGCAGGGCCTGGAAGTCACCACCGACATGAAGGTGGCCGTAGCGGCTCAGGCCTGTCTGCTCATCCTCAGTTTGGGTACATCCTATTTCGAGGGCTGGGTCGAAGTCATCCTGTATCCGGGCGCCTTTCGGGCAAAACACCCCCAGCCAGATGAGTTCGGTCTGGTGCACCACGAGGCCAATGCTTTAAGCGGCGAATCCTGGATGCATGGGCCGGTCGTTCTATCCTGGGGAGAAGTTGAAAGTGAGCTTTTCCATCATCAGGTCGGACGGAATGTTGTGGTTCATGAATTTGCCCACAAGCTGGATGGCCTGAATGGCGCCATGAATGGCATGCCACCGCTCCATCACGGCATGAACCGAACAAGCTGGACCGAGGCGCTGGCCAAGGGGTTTGAAACACTTCGCCACCAAGTAGCGGCGGGGCATTCGTCCCATTTGAATCCCTATGCCGCCACCAACCCCGCCGAGTTTTTTGCCGTGATCAGCGAGTATTTTTTCACAGCGCCCAATGTGCTGAAAACCTGTTGCCCGGATATTTATCGACAACTCGACCTGTTCTATAGACCGCACGCACGCCGAGGTGTGCGGGCGTAGCTTTCGCGCCCTGAGTAGTTTCACCACGTGATCCTGTCACGCCAGCTCAGCGCAAAACAACTTCCCTTCGCCAAAAGATAGCCATGCGCTACGATATGCCATGGCTTTGATGACAAATACGATGTCAACCCCGCCAAGAACAGGAGTTCCACCCATGATGCGATTGGATGCGGCGCCCCCCTTAATGCTGTTTTCTGCCGTTCTGTCGGTCTGTAGCGGTTGTGCCGCTCACGAGCAGATACTCAAGGCCCCATCGTCGGGATTCGTCTGGGTACAAGTCGGCACCGACAACCACGGCTGTGCCCTATTCACCAAGAAGGCAACCACCGCTCAAGTCTTGGTTGATACCGCCATTTGGTATCGAAATGCCCAGGGGAAGTACACACTGGATGCGCACAGTTGCGCGCCTCCAAAATAAAAGGATTTCCACGATGAAGAAAAGGAATTTTTCAGTGGCCCGCGTTGCCCTGTTGATTGCAACCACCACCCTGGCGGGCTGCGGGGGCGGTGGATCGTCCCCACCGCCCGATGCCGTGAGTTATGTCCCGACTCCGACACCGGCTCCGGCACCAACTCCGGCACCAACTCCGGCACCAACTCCGGCACCAACTCCGGCACCAACTCCGGCACCAACCCCTGCACCAACCCCTGCACCAACCCCTGCACCAACCCCTGCACCAACCCCTGCACCAACCCCTGGGCCCACGCTCACCCCCTCGCCCGGCGCCCCCACAAACTCTGCTCGGGTGACTGCCACCCTCGACTACAACGGGGCAGCGGCACAATCGGTCGGCGTGGCCGTGCTTGATTCAGGGATCAACACCAGCCATCAGGAATTCACGGGCAATGGCGGAAAGAATGGCGTCGGCGGCCCCATCGTCAGCGGCGGGATAGACACCACGGCTGCCATGAATAACGCGTACCCCACCATCACAGGAACAACCACGCCACAGGACAGCACCCATTACAGCTATGTTGGCCCATCTACCCACGGCAACTTCGTGGCCAGTATCGTCGCGGGCGCCAATATCGGCTATTCAGGCAACGCCAGCCTCTATATTGAAAAAATCACCGATACCAGCACCGCCAGCTCGGCAACCGTGGCCTATGGCTTCGGCGATGCGGCCACCAAAGGAATGAGTTTTGCCAATCTCAGTTATGGGCTCGACCCGATCAGCTATTACAAGCTACTGGCCGATCAAGTGGCTGCAGAACAGGCCGCCGGTCAAACGGGGATCAACAACCTGACGGATATGCAATACGCGCAATTCCAGAATGTGATCAACAAGGGCATGGGCCTAATCGTCGCGGCTGGCAACACCACCCTCAATTTCTCGACGAGCAATAATACGACCTCGACCTGGTCCACCAGCAATCCATTGTATGGACAAACCCTGATTGTTGGGGCGCTGGACAGCACCCACAACAATCTGGCTTCCTACTCGAATTTCGCTGGCGATGACCCCAACGTGCAAAAGCGTTTCATCACCGCGCCCGGCACCAATACCGGTGCGGACCCGACGAGTAATACGGCCTATGGTTCGTTTTCAGGCACATCCTCCGCCGCCCCCGTGGTCACGGCTGCCGCCGCCACGCTGAAATCCTACTGGTCGTTCATGACCCCGACCCAGGTGGATCAGCGCTTGCTGGATACGGCCGACAAGAATTTCAACGCGATGTGGAGCATCCACACCTGCGGGGCATCTGGCAGCCTGAACTGCGGCAATTATTATTTCGGCCAGGGCCGGCTCGATCTACCTGCCGCGCTGGCTCCGGCTGGGGTCGTCGTCACCACCACGGCTGCCAGCGTACCTGCCGCATCAACCGGCGGGGCCTACGCCAATCGACAAACCGCACCGGCACAAGCCGCCCGCCTAGTCATTCCAGCAGCCCTCGCGCCAATACAGCAACAGGTTCGGGCGGAATCTGTCGGCATTCAGGGTTTCGACACCATTGGGCGTAATTACACGCTCAATATCGCACCTGCCATCTCCACGGCAACTGATCCCACACAAACTCTGGGTTATGAAATGCAGGGCTTCATCGACGGATTCATGAATAAGGGCCAGTCGTCATTCACCGCCTTCGAGAACCATTGAGGCGCAGTGGCTTCACTATGGAGGCAGGGATAAGGAGCAACGCCCCGCGATGTTTGCCGTAGATCAGATCATCGATTACAACAGTTACGGACGGCCCGCCATGGCCTATGTCCAATACAGCGCGAACAACACGGCATTCAGCGCGTTCCACTTCACCCGCGGACAATCCCTACCCGATGCGGTGGGGGCGGATCTGCCGGTGGCTCTCGTCACCTTCAATGGCGCCAACCCGCTGGCCGGGATGGTTTATCAGGCCGATGGGGTTGCCGCCACCCAAAAGATCAACGACATCGTATTCACCAAAACCCAGATCTGGTCGGGCACCGGCTCTGCGGTCGCGCTGGGTTCCTATGACCGGGTCGACCAGTATGCGTTCGCCCTCGGCGCGAATATCGGCGAGCATGTTCAGATTCGAGGGGAGGAAATTCGTGCCCGCGAATCCAGCGGGTTCCTCGGCGCGATCGGCAGTGGCGGGTTCAGTACCGCCGACGGAGCGGCCATCCGATTGCATGGCGTATCGCTGCGGTTGTCCCTGAACGCGGCCACCAACCGGTTCGAAGCCTTCGCGACCTACCGTCGGGGCGCTGCTCAATCCAATTTCGCCGACTCGATCCTGTCACGCATCAATGCCAACCTGAGCCAGTCCACCGTAGGCGTTTCCTGGCGCAACCATGTGAATGCCGTCGCCCTGGCCTACAGCCAGCCGTTGCACGTCACCGGCGGCGATCTCGGCATGAAACTCGCCATCGGTCGCACCGACAACGGGGCAGTGATGTACAACACCCCCACCGTCGTGCTCAATCCCGGCATCCGCCAAGTCAACTGGGAGCTGGGCATGACCCACCGGCTCAACCAGAACGCCAAGATCGGCATGAACCTGATTTATGTGAAAAACCCGGCAAACTCGCCGGGCCTGAACCACGATGCCGGCTTATTGCTGATCTACGGTGCGAGAATATAGCCTCCGCCGGGTATCAGACAGGGGGAGCCGGATCGAACCAACGCCTTGACATGCTGCGTTTACCATACTAATTATTAGCAGTGACTAATATTATTAATAAACACACCTCGAGCCTCCCTACATCGTCCTGAAATGATCACAGGACACTATCGAGGATTTCCCCATGCGTTCCAACAAACTTCGCAACATCGTTCTGGCTCTTTCATTCATGACCCCCGTGATCGCGCCTGCCGTGGCCATGGCCGCACAACACCCGGCTGGGTTCTGGTCGTATCCCGAGATTCCGGATTACGGTCCGGTGCATGTCTGGCCTGAAGCGATCGATCGCCCCCAACCGGACAAGACCTACAAGGCCCTGTTTGATGTAACCCAATCAAAGGTAATGGACAAGCTCAACGGCAGTCTCGACCATGTGGCCCGCGCCGTGAATGTGTTTGCGGCCGCAAAAGTACCGATGGACCATATGAAGTTCACGGTGATTATTCACGGCCCCGCCACCGCCATCGCACTCGACAACAAGGCCTTCGAGGCCAAATTCGGGCACCCCAACCCGAACCTGAAAATGATCGACGAGCTCCGTAAAGCAGGCGTTCAACTCATGGTCTGTGGCAATGCCCTGGCGGATAACGGCTTCACACCCACTGAGGTTAATCCAAAAATCAAGGTGGCGATGTCCGCTCTGTCGACATTGATCATCCAGCAGGATGAGGGCTACGCTCTGATGCGGATGTAGGCACCTGACCCGCACCAACCCCTGGAATAAGCCCAGACGCAGACTTTGGGGCCTTCATCCAGGGAAGACGTCGAACCCATTCGACTCCGCATGATCATCGAACCAGCAGAGCGGATGGGTGAATTGGGTCAACACAGACGTACTTTTTTCACTGTCTATCGCGCGGGTGAACATATCCGCAGTCGCCCGCTCGAAGCGACTCAAAACAAAAAGCCCCGGAAGTAATCCGGGGTTTTTGCTTCGAATCGACGAGAGCGCTGCTAGGCGCGCGCCGGGGTTATTTCGGGTTATTGAGCTTTTCAGAGACTTTTTCCAGCTTCGCCACATGCATCAGAATGGTACCGTCGGGCGTTTGTGGCAGGCGCGGCATGGTTTGCTCCGGGAATTTGCCGGTCAGGTCATTCAGAAATGCCACGATATCACTCACCTGCTTGTCGGAAAGCGATTTACCCAACTGACACGAGGCCATGATCCGGACGGCCGTCGGCAACGAAGCGACCGAACCATTGTGGAAATAAGGTGCCTCCAACGCGACATTACGCAGGCTGGGCACCTTGAAATCATGCTTGTCGGCCGGCTTCTTGGTGACATCGAAACGGCCGGGATCTTTCCCGAGCTGATACTTGTGCACATAGGCGGCGCATTCCTGATTGTGCGCCTGCAGGGGGAATTTCTGGAAAAACCCCGTACCCATGGGCGTACCTGGATTGTCGAACATCATTCCGGCATGACACGTCTCGCAACCAATCGACTTGACCTCGCTCATACCGGTAATCGCATTACTGCTCAGTGCCGATTTATCCCCGCTCATATAACGGTCGTAGGGGCTACCCGGCGTCACGAGCGTCCGTTCATAGGTGGCAATGGCCTGCACGACATGCTCAAAGGTCATCGCGTCTTTCCCCCCGAAGACCTGACTGAACTCCACCCGATATCCGGGTATTTTATCCAGCCGATCGACAACAGACTTGGCGCTGGGCATACCCATCTCGACAGGATTGAGAATGGGGCCCTTGGCCTGATCTTCCAGGCTTTTCGCCCGCCCATCCCAGAACTGCACCGTATTGAAGGCCGCATTGAATACCGTCGGGGTATGGCGGGGGACGTCCACCCGCCCCATGACGCCAAAGGAAAGTGGCAGGCCGTCGCTACCATTACCCATCGCCCGGTGGCAGGTATCGCAGGAAAAATCACCGGTCAGCGATATTCGGGGGTCAAAGTACAATTGTTTCCCCAACGCCACCTTTTGTGGCGTCATGGGGTTGTCCGCCGGAACGGGGACTTTAGTGGGAAACGAATTTGCCAAAATGGGCGCCACCCCGCCCAGACCGGTTACCAGAACGACACGGATAGCCGCACGAGCCACCCCCCTGTACGAAAATTTCATCTCTGTCCAATTCATCAGTATTCTCCTCTCGCCCTCAAGCAGGGCTTAACACGCCACAGCCATGCACCGCCCAAAGGCGGCCCGAAAAAAAGAGATTGATTAACTATTAGACAGAGAAACCACGCATGTATGCGCAGAAGCGCATTAACAAATGCTCATATTCATGACGGGCATGTAACAGGTGTTACCCAGGTGTTACGGGCAAGAGGAGAATAGAGAATCAGGAGCCGGGGCGCGAAATTCCGCCAACGCTGTGCTGGCGCGGTTGATCAGGGGTGACTGACCCGATTCCGCCCAAGCCCTTTGGATTGGTAAAGATAAAAATCGGCAGTGGAAATTAATTCTTCCAGAGTATGGTGTTTCGCCGTGCGTTCGGCGACCCCGAAACTGGCCGTCACGCTGAGCTGCACACCCTGGTACGACACCACGTGATTAGCCATCGCAATGCGCAACCGCTCGGCCAGTACGGCCGCCTCCGCGAGACGCGTTTCCGGCAATAGCAGAATGAATTCCTCTCCGCCCCAGCGGGCAAGAACATCGTGATCACGAATGGATTGCACCAGAATCTTGGCCGTAGCACGCAGGACCTCATCGCCAAAAGGATGGCCATAGCGATCGTTGATCCGCTTGAAATGGTCCAGATCCAACAGGATCAGCGATAAACGTCCATTATGCCTTTGCGCAAAATGCCAGACGGGTCCGCAGATATCCGTGAAGGCTCGTCGATTATTCACCCCGGTCAGCGGATCCACCCGCGCCAGTTCTTCAGCCCGTGTTTTCTCCACCTGGCCCACCCGGAACTGGTAGGTCAATGCCAGCGCCAGCAGCGTGGCATCCAGCATCAACCCGATATCGGCAGCCCGGAAGGTCCACTCGTTGAAGGGGATGATGCCCCACACAGCCAGGGCTGTCAGCGCGGCGCCAACCATCGCCGCAAAAGCCGCCAACAGAAAATAGGATGCCGCCCGAACGGATGCGCGAAAGGACACCACCCCCAAGATGGGCATGATAACGGTGAACAGACACACGAAACTGAAGGCCAGCAACAGCGCGTCGCGCTGGTCGCCGAGCAGAATCGTGAGCGCAAGAAGAAAACCCACCCCCGCAATCAAACCCAGCACGGCTTTGCTCAGCCGGGGAAAATGCACACGGGTATCCAGGAAATCCAACCCGAAGAGCAGCCCGCTTGCAGCATAAAGCACCATCAATGTCGGCTGAGACCATTGCGCCCAGACGGTACTGTCCGGCCATATCCAGCGAAATCCATGACCGGTGTAAGCAATGTTCATCAACAAAAACATGCCGAGATAAACGGCGTACAGTAAATAACGTCTCTGCCGCAATCCGGCGTACAGCATCGCGTTGTAGATCAGTAGGGCAAACAAGAAGCCATAGAGGAAGCCATAGCTGTAACTCTGCTGTTCCGATTGCAGCTCGGCTTGGTCGGGTGTCATCAGAAAAATGGGCACGACCATCGGGTCTGGTGTGGCGACTCGAACGAAGATATCGGTACGTCCCGGTCCGAATCGATGGTCGAACGCAAAAAAACGGCTATTGATCGGCCGCTGGGCAAACGGTAGACGATCACCCATGTGGTATGAGGCCGTCGTTTTTCCATCACGACGAATAAACACATCGATCCAATCCAGCCAGGGGATATTGATGGACAGCCGACGCTGCACGGGAACCGTTTCATCGTTACTGATCGAAAAATGCATCCACACTGGCCGGGCGCCAATGCCGAAACTCAGTACCGGGCTGCGGCTAACCGTGAATGCCCCATGGTCATAGGCATTGATAGCCCGGTCCAACGTGAGTCGGACATCTTTCTCCGAGTAATAACTGATATTGCGCCCGATGGGGGCGTCACGGGTGATATTGGCGGATATGGCAGGTAAGTCATCGGCTTTCACGAGCGCGCCCCAGAACATGCCGAACAATATCAACAATATACAAAAACCCGTCTTCATGACGTCATCACGAAATCTGTGTCCTCAAACATGCTGCAATCTACCTTGAAAGTACTTCGTCCCTAACGAACCAAGCGTATGTGGGCCAGCCTCCCAGCCCCGCATCATACCCCAGCACAATAGGCATTGATCGCCTCAGATATTCCCACAAGGACAATACGATCCCCCTCATCCCGTCCGATCTGGCGCCGGAATACGTCCCATCGTGATACGTCGTCAGCCGATGAATTATCACAAGACTCTAGCTTAATTCACCGCTCAAACATTACTATGGGGGCTGAAGCCGTATATGCGGCCTCAGCTGCAGGCCAATGACCGGTTGGCACGAGAAAACCATGGCCGCGCATGTATGGGCCCATTACTTATTTGAACGCGTTTAGGGGGTTTTATGATTTTGCAGAGGGTCTTGGTCGGCACCATGATGTTATGTGCCTTGATTTTGGGGCAAATGGCCTTTGCCGAAGACGCCGCTGTTCCCGAGGTTGCCCAGACAGCACCCAGTGAACTGTATGCGTCGTTCAAACTGAAATACGTCACCACCGATGAACTGGCCAAGAACCTGGACAAATACACGGTGATTGATGTCCGCTCCAAGTTTTCCTACGACGTTCTGCACGTCAAGGGTTCCTATTGCGTCCCCTTCGTCCTGCCAAAGAACGAATTTGATGCCCAGGTGAAGAAAATCCTTGCTGAAACCAAAAAACCGGCCGCGTTCTACTGCAACGGCCCCATGTGCGCCATGGCCCACCGTTCGTCCATCCGAATGCAGGATGCCGGCGATGCCAATACCTATGTCTTCGCGGATGGCATCCTGTCGATAGCAAACAAATACCCGACCGACACCCTGATGTATGGCGACCCCCTGAAATCGGCCAGCGAACTCATTTCGGATGCGGATTTCAAGTCCCGGCTGCTGACCCCGGCCAAGGTTCTCGCCCAAACGGATGCCGATCCCAAGGCCGTCATCATCGACATCCGCGACCCTTGGCAACGGGCGGGTATTTCCCTGTTCCAGATGCGCGATATCAATATCCCGCTCACCGAGCCAGCTCAGTTGAAGGAAGCGATCCTGCATGCAAAGCAGACAGGGAGAACGCTGTATTTTGTCGACGTCAAAGGTAAACAGGTCCGCTGGCTGCAGTATCTTCTCCGTGCCAATGGGGTGACGAATTTCTGGTTTGTCAAAGGCGGGGCGCAATCCCTGATTAATGCCCTGCAACAGTAACCTGCGTCAGGACCACGTGCGTTCAGATGCACTTCCCGAAGTGTCTGAACTCACCCAGAAATAGACGAGCACGCATGACATCCACAGACGGCAGCCCGACTCAAGAGGCCACGAGCACCCGTTTTCTGGGGCTCGCCCCCTACCTGCGTCTGAGTATTGATGGCCATGACTTGAGGCCGCTTGCCCAGGAAATGCTGGAGCAACTGGGGCAAAATGCCAGCGACGCCAATCTGTGGATGAATCTCTCCACGGTAATGTTCGGCCTGGAACAGCGCGAGATGGGGTTATCCATTCAGGACCAGGCGCTCTCTCTGATTCAGAGGGTATTTCGCCGACCTGCCACCTCCCCGCCCACCCGATTTCGCTTGCTCATGATCATGGTGCCCGGTGATATTGCCGCCAACACGCCGCTTGATTGTCTGCTCGAAAAAACCGATATCGAACTGATTTATTACTACGCCACGCCGAATGCGCCCCTGAGTCAGCCCATTCCCGAGCATGATGCCGTGCTGGTTGCCCTAGGCTATGCGCTGGAACACCAGCAATTGCTGAATACATTGCAGGATGAGCTGGCCATCTGGCCACGTCCGGTCATCAACGCCCCCCGGTTCATTCCCCACACCGAACGCAGCGTGGCCAGCGCCCTGTTGCAGGGTATTCCCGGCGTGCTCATGCCGCCCACCTTGGCTGCGGACCGCGCAACATTGATGCGACTTTCTCAAGCCACGCACACCCTATCGACACACTATCCCGGCTGGCACTATCCGATCATCGTTCGCCCTCTCGGCTCTCATGCCGGCCGGGATCTCGAAAAGATCGATACGGCCGACGCGCTAAACGACTATCTGACGCGGGTAGCCGCGCAGGAGTTTTTCATATCACCCTTTGTCGACTACCAATGGGCCGATGGCCTGTATCGCAAATTCCGCATTGCGCTCGTTGATGGCGAACCGTTCATCTGCCACATGGCCATTTCCGAGCACTGGATGATTCACTACCTGAATGCGGGAATGTACGACGATGCCGACAAACGTGCCGAAGAAGCCGACTTCATGGCCGACTTCGATACCTTCGTCGCACGCCACCGAACGGCACTCGCCGAGATCCATGAACGCAGCGGGCTGGACTATGTCTGTTTTGATGGTGCCGAAACGCCGGACGGGCAGCTCCTGATCTTTGAGATCGATCATGTGATGGTGGTCCACGCCATGGATCCGATTGATCTGTTCCCATACAAACCCGCGCATATCCAACTGGTGCAAACCGCTTTCGAGCAGATGGTCGCGCGGCGCGTCCATGCCCATACCATCGCAGCTGGAAATTGACCGCTATGCCTCCCGTCATCAATCCCAACAATGAACTGAATTTTTCCGGCGGCCCGGGGGCACTGCCCTCATCGGTACTGCAACAGGTGCAGGAGGCCATTGTCTCCGTGCCCGAGGTCGGTCTGTCCATCCTGGGCATCAGTCACCGCTCGGATTGGTTCGCCGCCGTGGTCCAGGAACTGGAGACCAACATTCGCACCCTGCTGGGGATTGGCGATGAGTACCATGTGCTTTTTTTGCAGGGCGGTGCCACCCAGCAATTTTCCATGGTACCGATGACGCTTCTGCACGGGAAAACCCAGCCCGCCGAGTATCTGCATACCGGGTACTGGAGTGGGAAGGTGCTGCCCGAGGCTCGCCGTGAAGGCCCGATCCGCACACTCTGGAGCGGCGAAGCGGAAGGCTATCGTCGCCTGCCGACCGATGATGAACTCGACTTCGCACCGGATGCGCCGTACCTGCACTATGTGTCCAACGAAACGGTCGAAGGTATCCAGTTTCATCGGGTGCTGGGACACGACCATGTACCGCGCGTCTGCGACATGTCCTCGGATTTTCTGTCCAAACCCTGCGAGGCGGATCGGTTTTCGCTGATTTACGCGCATGCGCAAAAGAACATTGGTCCGGCGGGCGTGACCGTCGTGCTGATTCGCGACGAGTTATTGCAGAATGTCCCTGAAGACCTTCCCGGCTTCCTGGACTATCGCAGCCACATCAATGCGCATTCCAACTTCAACACCCCACCGGTTTTCGCCATCTATGTCGTCCTGCTGGTCACCCGTTGGCTGCTGAACGAGATTGGCAGCCTCGAGAACATGGACGAAATCAACCGCCAGAAGGCGCAATTGCTGTACGGATTCCTTGATCGCAGCGACGGTTTCTATCGGGGCCGCGCTGCGACGGCCGACCGCTCTCTGATGAATGTCGCCTTCAATCTCGCCACGCCCGAACTCGAACAGCGGTTTTTTGCCGAGGCCCTGGCTGCGGGCATTTTCGGACTTTCCGGCCACCGCGCGATCGGCGGCGTCCGCGCCTCACTCTACAACGGCCTGACCCTGCGCGCCGTGGAGCAACTCGTCGGGTTTATGGCGGACTTTCAACACCGTCATCGAATCTAAACCGGTTGGAAACGGGTGGGCATTGCCCCAATCTTCCGGGCAAGAATGCCATCCAGAGCCACGCCAGCGTATAATTCCCGGATGAATCACGCCAGCCACCGCCCCCTTTCCGCCATCACCGTCGCCGCCATGATCTGGCACGATCAACGCTTCCTGATGGTCGAGGAGCGGATTGATGGCTTCATCCGGCTCAACCAGCCCGCCGGCCATGTCGAGCCCGGTGAAACCCTGCTTGAGGCCGTCGTGCGTGAAGTGCGTGAAGAGACCCGGTATACCTTCCATCCCAAAACCCTACTCGGGATTTACCACAGCAACCCGAGCGAGGGGCCGCGCATTCTGCGCGTGGCGATTTGCGGTTCGGTCGACCCCGAACCCGATCAAGCCCCGCTGGACCCCGACATCCTGGCCGCCAGCTTCTTCAGCATCGATGAGATTCAGGCGCGGGGGGCGGATCTGCGCAGCCCCTTCGTCCAACGCTGCATTGACGATTTCCTGAACGGCCAACGATTTCCGCTGGCTGTCCTGAACACCCTGACCGAATGATGACCGCCATGACGACCAATCGAGCTAAACCGCCTCAAGAATGCCGCGTCATCGTGGGCCTGTCCGGTGGGGTCGACTCCTCCGTGGCGGCCTTGCGTCTTCTCGAAGCCGGCTATCAGGTTGAAGGTTTGTTCATGAAAAATTGGGAAGGGGACGATGACGAAGAGTTCTGTGCCGCCAAGGCCGACATGCTCGATGCCCTGTCGGTTGCCGACAAACTCGGTATCGAGTTCCATTTTGTCAATTTCGCCCAAGCCTACTGGGATCGGGTCTTTGCCCACTTTCTCGCGGAATATCAGGCCGGACGCACCCCCAACCCCGACATTCTCTGTAATCGCGAGATCAAGTTCCGCGCCTTTCTCGATCATGCCCGGTCCTTGGGTGCTGACTATATCGCTACAGGACACTATGCACGGGTCGAGCACGACCCCGTTCACTTGCTGAAGGGTCTGGATGCCAACAAGGACCAGAGTTATTTCCTGCATGCCCTGAACCGGGATCAGCTGGCCTCGACGCTGTTTCCCATCGGGGAACTCGCTAAGCCTGTCGTGCGACAACTCGCCGAACAGGCGGGCTTCAAGACTGCAAAAAAGAAAGACTCGACCGGCATCTGCTTTATCGGTGAACGGCGTTTTACCGACTTTCTCAAAACTTACCTGCCCGCACAGCCCGGCGACATTGTAACGGTCGACGGCACGGTGATCGGCACGCATCAGGGTTTGATGTATCACACCATCGGACAGCGGCAGGGGCTCGGGATCGGTGGGGTACGCAATCAGGGTGACGAACCCTGGTATGTGGCCGCCAAGAATCTGGAAGACAATACCCTGATCGTCGCTCAGGGGCTGGAACATCCTGCGCTGTATGCACCGGCATTGCGCGCGGAACAGGTACACTGGATCAACCCCACCGACACCAACACTTACCCCAAAGACCTGACGGCCAAGATCCGCTACCGCCAGCCCGATCAGGCTTGTACGGTAGATATCATTGGCGAGGATCAGCTCGAGGTTCGCTTCGCAGTACCGCAACGTGCGATCACGCCGGGGCAGTCCATTGTTTTTTACGATGGCGATATCTGCCTGGGCGGCGCCGTCATCGATTCGGCAATCGCATGATCAACAGCAGAATCCGGATCATTACCCCACCGAACGGTTGCATAGACACCGATATGCCCTTGAAAATAGGCGCCCCACCCCCACTGAGCCAAGCATGAATTCCATTGAAGACCAGACCATCGCCTTGGGTGGCATCCTGCAGAGTTGCCGCCTCGTCCGCGAGCTCGCCTATCACGGCAAGGTAGAGAACGAGGCCGCCTTTGAGACGTGCATCCGTGCGCTATTTCAATTTGACCCGAAAGATACTGCGGATACCTTCGGCGGCGTTGCACCACTTCAGTACGGGCTGGAGACCTTCCACAAGTTGCTCACGGCTCAGAATCGCCAGCCTGCCGATACCGAACTCATTCGCTATGCCGTCAGCCTGATTGCGGTCACGAAAGCCTTTCTTGCCGATGACGCGATGTCCACGAAGGTACATCAGCGCCTCTCGGCGCTTGCGCCCTCCTTGGCGACGCATGGTGTCGATGACGCCCTGATGACGGATCTGAATCAACTGTACCGGGAAAGCATCAGTACCCTGTCGGCGCGTATCGTCGTCAATGGCGAGAAACGATTTCTGGAGGACCCCCTCGTCTCCAGCCGCATCCGTGCGCTATTGCTGGCCGGGATTCGTGCCACCGTACTGTGGCGCCAGGTCGGCGGCAATCGCTGGCTGCTGCTCCTGCGTCGCGGCCAGTACCTCAAAACGGCCCATGATCTGAACGTCACTTCGGCCTGATCAACGTCCACAACGTCGCACCCGCTCTGGCG
>Ga0307375_10001984_pt1 | contig 21536 bp, 22 predicted proteins | sample TR1MG_FD_202531 | JGI IMG/M metagenome (GOLD analysis project Ga0307375, IMG submission 202531) | Soil microbial communities from Risofladan, Vaasa, Finland - TR-1 | ecosystem: Environmental > Terrestrial > Soil > Coastal area > Acid sulfate soil | place: Finland: Risofladan, Vaasa | collected...
GGGCGACCGGGGTCGACGGAGCTACTGGTGCTACAGGTGCGACCGGGGTCGACGGAGCAACAGGTGCGACCGGGGCCGACGGAGCAACTGGCGCGACCGGGGCTACCGGGGTCGACGGAGCTACTGGTGCTACAGGTGCGACCGGGGTCGACGGAGCTACTGGTGCTACAGGTGCGACCGGGGTCGACGGAGCAACAGGTGCGACCGGGGCCGACGGAGCAACTGGCGCGACCGGGGCTACCGGGGTCGACGGAGCTACTGGCGCTACCGGGGCCGACGGAGCTACTGGCGCTACCGGGGCTACCGGGGTCGACGGAGCTACTGGCGCTACCGGGACCGACGGAGCTACTGGCGCTACCGGGGCTACCGGGGTCGACGGAGCTACTGGCGCTACCGGGACCGACGGAGCAACAGGCGCTACTGGGGCTACCGGGGTCGACGGAGCTACTGGGGCGACCGGGGTCGACGGAGCAACAGGTGCGACCGGGGCCGACGGAGCTACTGGCGCTACTGGAGCGACGGGTGACGATGGGGCTACCGGAGCGACTGGTCCAACTGGTCCCTCCCCCTCGACGATCACGCTTCAGGCAGGGCGAAACACTAACACGGCCGCCGGTTCCTATTATCGGGCCATCAACGGGATGACGCTCGACTTAGCCGACAACACAACCTTCTTCCGAGGGCTCAGTGTGCCTGCGGGTACACTCGTGTTAGTTGAGTGGTCCCGTACTGATGCCGCGTCGGCCACGCTTGACGTTCTGAATAACGGCACAGTGGTCGCATCGGTGGCGTCGGCCGCCGCAGGCCGGGCGACATCGGGAACCATTTCAGTTGCGATCTCCGCAGGGCTGGTCTCCTTCCGAAACAGGTTAATCGGCGGATCGACGACGTCAAACGTCCAGATCGTCGCAACAATCGAGCCGACCTAGTCGGGCTAGGCATACTTCATGGCACTTCCAACAATCGTCCTGAGAAACACTACTGTCTCCGCAATCTCGCTGACGCAGCTTGCGGTCACCGTTCCTGGAAGCGGTTCGATTACTGTATCCGACTTCGATACACCTGCTGAGATTCTCAATGACTCGGAGTTGCAGGTCCATCTCGATTCGGGCGACATCGAGGTCACCTTCAACCTCGATGTGCTGACGTCCGAGCAATCGAGGGCGTTGATCCAGCCGATCAACGCCCTCGATATCCGTCACAACCTGGGCGCGGCGGTCGACCCCACTACAGGTGATGACGATGTCGCCGGGTACTCGGTTGGATCTTTTTGGATCAACACTTCGGACGGCGGCGTCTTTTCTTGCGTTGACGATACAACTAGCGCTGCAGTTTGGTCCGAGCTGGGGCCAGGCGTAACCGGTGCCACTGGTGCCACTGGTGATACTGGTGCCACTGGTGATACTGGTGCCACTGGTTCTACTGGATTTTCGGGGGCCACAGGCGCCACTGGTGCTACGGGTGCCACGGGTGCTACTGGGCCGGGGCCTCAAGGTGCCACGGGTGATACCGGCGCCACTGGTGATACCGGCGCCACTGGTGATACCGGCGCCACTGGTGATACGGGCGCTACGGGCGCGACCGGGGCAACGGGCGATACCGGTGCTACTGGTGATACGGGCGCTACTGGTGCTGACGGCGCCACTGGGGATACCGGTGCTACTGGCGCTGACGGTGCTACTGGTGCTGACGGCGCCACTGGGGATACCGGAGCCACTGGGGATACCGGAGCCACTGGGGATACCGGCGCCACTGGGGATACCGGCGCCACTGGGGATACCGGAGCCACTGGGGATACCGGAGCCACTGGGGATACCGGAGCCACTGGGGATACCGGCGCCACTGGGGATACCGGCGCCACTGGGGATACCGGCGCCACTGGGGATACCGGCGCTACTGGGGATACCGGCGCTACTGGGGATACCGGCGCTACTGGGGATACCGGAGCTACTGGGGATACCGGAGCTACTGGGGATACCGGCGCTACTGGGGATACCGGCGCTACTGGGGATACCGGCGCTACTGGGGATACCGGAGCTACTGGGGATACCGGCGCTACTGGTGCTGACGGTGCAACGGGTGCTGCAGGAGTCGATGGCGCTACCGGGGCTACAGGCGACACGGGCGCCACGGGTGCCACGGGTGCCGGTGCTACGGGCGCCACAGGTGCGTCGCCGTCAAGCGTGTCCCTCATCGGCGGACGCCAGGGCTCGACGGCTCCAGACTCCTTTTACCGCACGGTGGACGGGACCACGATGAATGGCGCGCACCGAGGGCTACCCACGGTTGCCGGTGACCTCACCACTGTCTGCATCACAAAGGAAGACGCGTTCGCTACGGCGGTGGCGATCTTGGACAATGCCGGAGCTACGGCGTGGGTGAGCCCATCTACGGCAGCCGCCTCAGGGACGACTTGCTGGGAAGCGGGCGAAGGAACTCCAGCGCTTCCTGTCACGCTTTCCGAAGGTGCCTACTCGATGCGGAATGCCGGGGCTACCGCTACTTCATGGGTCGTCATCATCGCCACGGTGGAGCCGTCCTAGCAGCGAACATCGGCCTTAGCTAAGGCCGATGTAGACGAGAGGCATCGATGGCACTCCCAACAATCACGCTCGTTAACCTCACCGGTGGGGCGATCACCCTTGAACAGCTAGCGGTGACGGTACCGGCCTCGGGGTCACTCGACGTCACGAACTTCGACCGACCTGGCGAAGTCCTCAATGACGCCGAGCTTCAGGCGAGCTTAGATGCTGGGGATCTCCGGATCAACATCACGGGCGGCGCCCTCAGTGCAGCGGCCACGACGAAGACGCTGGCTCAGTCACAGGCAATCGTCCAGCCCATTCACGACCTCGACATCCAGCATAATCTCGCAGGAACTGTGGCGCCCGGCGTTTCGGATGACGAAGACGCTGGCTACGCTGTAGGTTCGGTCTGGGTCGACACCACGGGCTCAACCTACTACGTGTGCATCAGCGCAGCTGCAGGGGCGGCCGTTTGGTCGGCAAACGGTGGCGGCGCTGCCGGATGGGATGCTGTACTTGCTGTTGGTCAAACTTCGGGCGGGACTGACCCGATCCTCTCTACTGGGGACACGTTTCGAGGGCCTGATGGCGCATCGAGTTTTGGTGGAACCCCCTTCAACATCCGTGGTGCCAACTCAACGGCCGGCAATGGCCAGCCGATCATCATCACAGGCGGCATCTCGAACAGCGCAGGCGGTGATGCCGGCGGCGTCTCAGTTCTAGGCGGCCAACCGACGGGCACGGGCAACGCCCAGGGCGGACCGATCCTCATTGCTGGCGGCGACGGCGGAACGGCTGGAAACACTCTTGGTGGCGGCGTCACCATCACGACAGGTAGCGGATTTAACTCCGCCGGACCGGCTGGCGACTTCACAGTTACATGTGGCACGGCCGCGCCAACCGGAACGGGTTCGACCGGCAACATCACGCTGACGGGCGGGCCAAACCCCGCCACCGGCCTTTCGAACATCGGCGGTCTGGTGACGATTGATGCCGGCACGTCCTTTGGTCGGACGGGAAGCGCCTTCCTTCGTTCTGGGAACAGCCTTGCCACGAGCAACAGCAACAATCAGATTGGCAACGTCACAATCGCAACGGGCCTGATGTCTGGGACCGCGACGACCTGGAACGGCGGGTCTATCTCGATTACGGCAAACGGCGACACGAGCGGTGGCTCAAATAACGTCGAGGGCGGTGATGTTTCAATCGCTGCGGGAAACACTGGCACTAGGAATGCGAACGGTGGTGACGTCAATGTCACGGCGGGGCACGCGAATGGCTTCAGTGTCCTCCAGGCCGGCAACGTCAACATCACGGCTGGTGACCTCCTCAGCACGAACCCCAGCGCTGGTTCTGAGGGTGGGTCGATCGTCCTGTCACCAGGGGTCCGGTCGGTATCCGATCAGCATGACGGCATGGTCAGGATTGACTCCACGGGCACGCTTCAGATGCTGGAGCGTGCGGCGGTGGTCACAGGCATCACTGGCGGAGAGGGGCGCTGGTGGGTCCGCAATGACAGTCCCAACCTCCCGATGTTTACGGACGGCCTGGGTAACGACCACGTCCTGAACGAGTCGACCCCGTCGACTTTGCAAGAGGCCTACGAGGCTGGCAACACGATTGTCACTGACGCCACCAATGGCCCTCTCGACGTTTCGGGAACCGAAGCCATCAGTCTGGATGCCGGTGCTGCTTCGAACTTCTCGACCTCCGCAGGAACCATGACGGTTACTGCGGCTGGGGGAGCCACAACCGTTTCCGGATTGGCGGTGAATATCACGGCCCTTGCGGCGGCGCTTGCCGACGACATCACCCTCACGGGTGCCACGCCTTCCGGCGCAGGCAATCCTGGTGGTGACATCATTCTGGCATCGGGTGACGGAAACACAGCGGGTGCTGGTGGCACGATCACAGGCACGGCTGGAGACGGTGGAACAACAGGCACCGGCGGCGTTGTTTCGTTCACTGGTGGCGGGGGTGGTTCCACTTCAGGTAACGGCGGCGGAGTCACCCTTAGCGGAGGCATCCCTGTCGACGGCAACGGTGGAGGCGTCAACCTTGTCGGTGAGGACGGTGTAGGCACCGACCGTTCGGGTGGCACGGTCAACATCGATGCTGGTGATTCGACTGGCACGGCCAACGGCGCCCCCATCAATGTCACGGCAGGCGCGGGTAGCGTTTCGAGCGTAGGCGGCGCGGTCAATATTGATGGCGGCGAGGGGCGTACCGGCGGCGCGGTCAATATCACCTCGGGCGCGCCGCTTGGTGCCCTCGAGGCAGGTGACGTCAACATCACCGCCGCCAAGGCCGGGGGCGCCCCGGGTAAGATTGTCCTGCAAACGGAGAGTGATGACGCCATCACGGCGCCCGTTGAGATCAGCACCCAGAGTGGATTCGCCGACCAAGGCGAGAAGAAGCGGACCTTTGGGCGCTCAGAGTTGATCGCCATCTCCACGAGCAATCAGGCCGTCGTCGACTTGGCCACGATTGTCAGCAACGGCGACCAGCAGCGCATTCAAGTGAAGCTGACAGCCGTCGACAGCACGACGGACACCAACGTCTTGTCCTACCGGTACGACGGCGACTTTTATCGGTCGGGCGGCACGATCACGGCGATGACCCCGCACACGGATACGAACACGCTTGTTGGCGCCGGAGTGTTCACTGCGAACGTCAGCTTCAACATCGGCATCAGCGGCAGCACGATCCGATTGGAAATAAGCAACACCTACAACGTGACCGCCTTTACGGTGAACATCTCTGCTACCTTCATCACTCAGCTGGGCGGCGCGGCTTCCTAGATAAGCTATGGCTCTTCCAATCATCATCTTGAACAACACCACGCTGTCGGCGATTACGCTGACACAGCTGAATGTTGTGGTCCCGGCCCTCGGGCTGGTCATCGTCTCTGACTTTGACTCTCCTGCGGAGATTTTGAATGATGTCGAGCTTCAGAGCTTTTTGGACTCAGGCAGCATCACGGTCACCTTCAATGGCGTCCCTCTGACGAGTGAGCAGTCCAAGGCTAGGATTCAGCCTATCACTGCGCTGGACATCAAGCACAACCTGGGGGCGGTCGTTGACCCAAATGTGCTCACGGATGATGACGTCGCCGGCTACTCGGTGGGTTCCCTGTGGATCAACCGGGCCACTGGGGCTGTGTACCGGTGCCTCGATAGCACTACCGGAGCAGCTGTGTGGGGCTTCATGGGGCCGCGAGCTGATTCAGCCGCCGTGTTAGCCTGGGGAAACGCCTCTGTTGGCGGCACAACAGCTGACAGATTCATGGACCCCTGGGGCGCTCAAAATCAGATCGCTGGCACGGACGGATTGACCCAGCCGCGTCATGTAGCGGTCCGTGACGGAGTCCTGCGGAACTTGTTTGTCCGTCATGGCAATCCTGATGGAAACGGAAGCAACATCACGTACACCGTACGGGTAAACGGGGCCGCTACACCTCTTACGGTCACGCTGCCTAGCACTCAGGACCAGGCGAGTAACCTTGTCATCGAGGTCCCTGTCGTCCGGGGCGTCAACATCGGTCTCATAGTTACTAAAACCTCAAATGTTGGAAACTCACCAGACGGCATCACTGTCCAGTGCGAGTTCCTATAAGCTAGGCGAAGGCTCCTATGGCGACAACGTACAGATACATGGCCCTTGCCACGCCCACCACCATCAAGGCCATCGCAAATCAGGTCGCCCCCAGCGTCGGCACCATCAGCATCACGACGCCACCTCCTACACTGCTGGATGTCAACCTGGAGAACACCTCAGCCGAAGACAAGCAGGACCTCGACACGTACATGGCGAGCATTGGCTACGCCTACATGGCTACCGATCCCGCTCCGCTCACGAACGGCGAGACGGTAGTCTGGGAAAATGGCGCCTGGACCTGCGTTCACATCTCAGGGACATCGACCGCATCCTTGCCTCAGGAGGGGACGACCAAGCAAAGCTTCCTCCAAAAGCTTCAGCATGATTTTACCTGCGGCGCGGCATCCGAAAAGTACTTCATCATGTACGACTCGGTCATTGAGGCTTCGTCAGGGGCGGCTAAGGTCGAGGCTCAGCTGATTCTAGACGGCACACAGGTGCTCGCTTCGTACAAAGGTAAGCCTGGCGGCGCTGACCATCAGGTCAGATTCTCTGGCCACATCGAAGGGGCAGCGTACGGGGTCGGCGGCCACACTCTACACATCGAATACAAGTTAAGCGGAGGCAGGGGCACGGTTATGATTTCTGATGCCAGGGTCACCACACGGAGGGCATTTTAATGGCGAGTCAATTTGTTTTCACGATCAGCACCGATATTGTTTCCGGACTTTGCGATGCAGATCGCCTCGACGAAGATATTCGTAGCAGCTCCATTACGATTGCGTTGGACGGGATCTCGATAGCTGGCGACTCGCTAACTATCGATTTCAAGGCAGACCTAAGCGCAGGTGATGAGACGATTCTCCATGGTGACACGACAGGCCCCGCCGGCGGGGTGGTCGGCTCGCACTCCGGTGTGCATCTACCAGACCCCCTGACATCAGACGGCATCCCGCTCGTCAAGCTTTCCTCCCCTGAGGAGATTGATGGAAAACTTCTGGTTACGCCGACGCCGTCACCGGGAAAAGGCTGGAAGACCTACTACACCAGCTTCGGCGATGACATTGGGCTGGGTCGTGGCAAGGGGGCAAAACTCCTTGCTGAGCTTGCAGGTGGCGGCGACACGGTGACTTCGGACATTGGGTTCATCGAGCCTACCTTCATGCATGACGGCCAGGTGACGTGGGACCCATCCCTCTTCGATCACAGTGACACCATGTCGGTGTCCCTCATTCTGCCGCCGACCGTCGTGACGTCTACCCCTGGCACCGGCAACTGCGTATTGGTCGCGGCTGGCCCAGGGAACATCATTGTGCCCGTACCGGCCGGTGGCTCGCACACGGTCGACCTCGCAACGGCAGTTCCGGTTCCGACGACCGCCGTGACTGGATACTTTGATGCTGATAGGACCTCCGGTGAGGTCACCGTCAGCGAAAGCCCCGGCGCTGCGGCGTTCAATCTTTTTGACTTTGGGATTGAGACGTTCTTTATCCCCGGCATCACGATGGCGAACCCCCTTGGCGTTTTTGATGTGGACGCCTATCAGTCTGAGTGGGTATCCCAGCAGTGGTCGGTCCGCCTGTCGGTAACCAAATTAAGCGCCGGAGCGGGCTCCGTCGCGGGCTGGGTGATGGTCTACCGACGGAACACCACCACCTTCTAGACGACGCATGGAGCAAATCTCCTACGAGAAGCTGGACGGGTGGAAGTATCGGCTCGCCGATGAGTACGAGATCCACATCCGCTTCTTTGAGGGCGAAGAGGGCCGAGGCAACGAGTACGTCTGGCTCGAATATGGGCGCCTGGCGATCCGTAAAGGCTACGCGTGGGACGGCCCCTCTGGCCCCACCTGGGACACCCCAAATTGGATGCGCGCATCGCTCGTTCACGACGCGATGTACCAGTTGATCCGGGAGAGTCATCTACCGATAGCCCTGCGTAAGCAAGTTGACCTGCTGATGCTGAAGGCCCTCCGGGAAGACGGCATGTCCCGGGCGCGGTCTCGGACGGCCTATATCGGGGTCCGCATGTTCGGCAGGAGATCAGCCCACCCGAGGCCTGTCAGAAAAATCCTTCGGGCACCTTGACCTCCACGCGGGGAGTAGCCTACTCTTCGCGTGACCTATGCGTCCCTCCGTCTGCTTGACGATGATCGTCAAGGACGAAGCCCATGTTATTGGGCGATGCCTTGATGCCCTGAAACCCTTCATCGACTATGCGTTGATTATCGACACTGGCTCCACAGACGACACTATCAGCGTCATCAAGAGTATTTTGCCTGACGCGACAATCGGTCACTCCGAGTTTGTCGGCTTCAGCCATAATCGTACTGAGCTACTGGAGGAGGCGCGTAAGGCCTATCCTGAGGCGCAGTACCACCTGATGATTGACGCCGACGATACGTGGGCGCCCTCTCGTTCCTTTGAGTGGCCTGAGCTGACCGAGGACTCGTACTTGCTCAAGCATCGCCTCGGCGGCTTAGAATGGTGGCGTCCTCAGGTCTTCCGGGCATCGAAGCCCTTTCGGTATATCGGGGCGGCTCACGAGACCCTGCATTGCGACGAGGCCTTCACCGTCGACCGCCTGGGCGGTGTCCGCGTCGACTGCGGAAGCGACGGCGCACGGCGTCTCAAGGAGCCGCTCAAGAAGTACGAGCGCGTGGCAGGCCAGCTCCAAGAGGCGCACGAGAAGAACCCAGCGGACACCCGTGCGGTGTTCTATCTCGCCCAAAGCTACCGGGACGGACTGGACCGCGAGAAGGCGCTTAAGTACTACGAGCTGCGCTCGCTGATGGGCGGCTGGGGCGAGGAGATCTGGTACTCGCTGTATCAGATTGGTTGGATGAAAGAGCTTCTGGGTCGCTCCGCCGACGAGGTGCTGGCTGCCTACGAGAAGGCCTACGAGGCTCGCCCCTCGCGCAGCGAGCCTTTGGTGGCCGCCGCTGTCTTGTGTCGTCGCACGCGTCGTCGCGCGAAGCAGTTGATGTACGCAGCCGCTGCGATTCACATCCCGCGGCCCCTCGAGGACCGCCTCTTCGTCGAGTGGAAGACCTATGACTGGAAGGCCTGGGACGAATTTGCGATGGCCTGCTGGCACGCCGGTCGTCTGAGCGACGCCCTGTGGGCCAACTTTAAGATCCTATGCCAGAGCGAGGATTGCCCGGAAGATCGGATCATCGCCAACATCAGCCACTGTAGTCAGCCGGGCGACGACCTGGAAGACCTCAAGGCGTTCTGGCGTCGCTTCCGAGACCTGCCTCACCACGAGCGAGGGGAGTTCTCTCTAGGCTCCATCATGATTTTGTGCAAAGAGAGCCGTCGTTTTCATAACGACATCAGCTTTGCTGTTAGTGAAGGCGGTGGGTTTCCAAAATGAGAGTTCTAATCACAGGCGCATGCGGATTCATCGCTCATCATGTGGTTGCGGTGATTGAAAAAGGCGGCATCTGATGGCAAAGACAGCCATTCTCATCCCGACCTTTGAGCGTGGCGCAGTGCTGCGTCTGAACCTGGGCAGCCTTGTGCGTCAAGATCTCCCGGGAGATCTGGACATCATCGTGCTAGACGACTGCAGGGAGTCGGACCCCGAATGCTTCGCGCTCGTTGAGGAGTTCGCTTCCACACTCCCGATTCGGTACATCCACTCGGGCCAGACGAAGACGGGGGACTACTGGAGAATCCCAGGCTTCCCCTTCAATATCGGAGCCAAGCAAGCTGGTGACGCCAAGTTCTTGCTGCTCTGCTGTGCGGAGATGTATCACTTCGACAACACCATCCAGCTGACCGTCGACGCCCTGGAGAGGAGCGACAAGATCATGGTGATCCCCCATGGCAAGAAAGAGGATGGCCCTTCGGTTGCGAAGATCGTAAGCGGAGGTCGCATCCCCACGCTGGAGGATTGGGTAGCCATTCCGCGCAAGCTCAATGCCCACTATCCCTACCTCATGGGGATTCACGCGGCGGATTACGACTACATCCGTGGCTACGATGAGGACTTTACGGGGATCGCGGCGGATGACGACGACTTCATACTTCGCATGAAGTCCATCGGGTGCAATACCATAAAAATCGACGGCCACGTCTGTCACCAGATCCACTCTGCACGCAAGAGCTGCGATGGGGCTGATGGAGACAGCGATGCTCGCCGTGCGCACAACCGAGCGCTTTTGCGTGCCCGTCGAGGCATCGCGGTGCGGAATGAGGGACGGGAATGGGGAAAACTATGAAGACAGGAAGACCAGACCCGAAGCTGCACCGCGACATCGCGGCCTACGCCAAGGGCAAGCGTGTCTTAGACATCGGCTGCGGGAACAAGGCGTACTCCACAGTCAGCGCCAACGTGGTCACACTCGACGGCTGGGACAAAACAGATCCAGATGTCCTTTTGAATCTCGAGGAAGATGACCTTCCCTTTGAAGAGGGGGCTTTTGGCTGCGTGCTCATGCTCGACCTCATCGAGCACTTGTCGAAGGAGCGCGGGGCGGAAATCTTGGAGCAGGCGAAGAGGGTGACGTCAGGACGCGTCTACGTTTTCACGCCATCGTGGTGGGATACAAATGAGTCCCACACGAACGACCCGAATTGCTGGGCGTACCAAAACGAGCTGAACGTCCACAAGAGCTTCTGGCCACCAGAGGATTTTGCTAAGCCCCAGTGGACGAGCATTGGCCACAAGACGGCCGATGGTGAGTTCTTTTGGGGATACTGGGAGAAGTAGAGTGGCCTGGAAACTGTCGAGCGTGCCGAAGGTCGCCCATTTCTTTTGGGATGACAGCCCCATGAGTTTTCTGCGGTGGATGACGCTGCGCAGCTTTTCGGTGCTCAATCCTGAGTGGAAGCTGGTGCTGCACCGGAGCTTCGCCGCGACTCGGCCTAACTGGGGAAGCTCGCACAACAAGCAGGTGGCGACTGAGGACCTGCGCGACCGCGTGGGCGACATCAAGAATCTCGAAATCCAAGAGGAGGATGATGAGTTCGCGGGGCTACCCGCAGTTCAGCAGTCCGACATCCTGCGTAACCGCTACCTCTTTGAGTCCGGTGGTATCTGGTCCGACATGGACATTTTGTACTACCGGCCGATGGACGAGATGCTCTGCAACATCGATGAGAACGCGACCGTTCCCAATGGTCTCTGCATTGAGGAGATGTGGTTCCCGATCGGCTTCATGCTGTCGTCGCCCGGCTCAGCTTTTTTTGAGCAAGTTCTTCGGCACCAGGAATCGATAGCCAAACACGCAGGCCGGCCTGGGTATCAGAAGTTCGGGACAGGTGTTTACAAGTCAGTGATGGCGACCGGTGTCCACGAGCACTTCCCTGTCGCTACGACCGAGGTTTACCAGCACATGTGGGGCGCTCATCGAAGGATTTTCCAAGGTGCTCTCAACCTGAACCTTGGGGTCGGCATCCATTGGTACGGCGGCAGCGACTCAGCGGCCCTCCACGAGCCTACGCTCACGACGTCTACCTGGAAGTCTCATCCCATGAGCACGGTGATAGCGGTGACAGCATGAAGCGCATAAGCGTGCTCATCCCGACGTTCAAGAGGAATGCCCTCTTGGGATTCAACCTGCGGAGCTTGGCTCGTCAGGGGGATTATTCGATGGCCGAGGTCATCATCCTTGACGATGCACACGAGTCCGATGAGGGCTGCGTGGATCTGGCCAAAGAGTTTAGCGCGAAATACGTCCACTCAGGGGCGACCAAGGATGGCGAGAAGTGGCGCACCCCAGGCTTCGCCATCAACATCGGCGCGCGCCTAAGTGGCACCGACCGGCTCCTGCTCTGCTGCGCAGAGATGTACCACCTCAATGCGACCATAATGGAGATGTTCAATCTTATGGACCAGGCGCGTGTGGCCATACCCCGTGCCATCAAGGACGACAAGGGTGAAGTAGTAGCTGCTCTCGACGCCGGTCGACCGGTCCCGTCGGAGTTGGTGGGTCGCTTGATGGCGCTGGACGCGAGGCTTCCCTTTTTCATGGGTGTCCATAAGAAAGACTTCTTCGACATCGGCGGGTACGACGAAGATTTCACCGGCGTCTGCTTCGATGACAACGACATCACCGAGCGACTGATTGCCCATGGCTGTGAGTACCGTGTCAGCGAAGCGAGCTTGGTGCACCTGTTCCACCAACGTCTTCGGTACCAAACCGATGAGGTGAAGGCGCGCTGGCAGTTCAACAAGGAGCTGTACGAGGCCCGTAAGGGCACCGTCGTGCGAAACAAAGATCGCGTCTGGGGTCAGCTATGAAGCTCTCCATCCTGGTCGCCACCATTTCCGAGCGTGCCGATTCGTATTTCCCGAATCTCACGAAGGAGTTAATGCGGCAGATTGGCGACCGCAAGGACATCGAGATCGTCGGGCTGATGGACAATCGTCGCCGAAGCATCGGGGTCAAGCGTCAGAACTTGCTGGACTTGGCGCAGGGGGAATACCTGGTCTACTTCGATGACGACGATACGCCGGCGCCGGACTACGTGCCGTCCATCATGGCTGCGCTCGACTCGGCCCCGGGTGTGGATGCCGTGGCCTTTCAGGTCCAGTACACCAACCTTGGTACCGGGGAAAACTTCCTGTGCAAGTACGACAAGGACGAGCGTGGGCGGGGAAAACGGCCGGACGGCACTTGGCACGGTCCCATCTGCCACATACACGTCATCCGCTCTGCAGTTGCGAGAACCGTGCGTTGGTTGGAGGCTCCCAAGGGGTCCCAATGGACCCTCGATGCGACCTGGGCCAGTGCAGTCGTCGAGAACATCAAGACGCAGGTCAAGATTGACCGCCCGCTGTACCTCTACAACTACGACCCGCGCATCTCAGAGACATTGAAGCGAAACCACAGGATTGACGGACGATGAGTGATTCAACCAAGAAATACGAGAGCAAGGAAAACTACATCGTACCGATGACGGTGGCCCAAAAAGGTGGGCATCTTCACGCAGTCATCCTCAAGGAGCTGGCGCCCGACCACATCACGGGCAAGCGCGTTGTCCATGTGGGATGCAATGCGGCGACGACGACCTACCACGTCAATCCCCTGGGGCCTTCGTACCTTGCAGGTGTTGATGTGAACGGTGAGGCGATCGCAAAGGCGCGTACCATTTTGCCTGAGGCTGAGTTCTTCCACGCCTCAGCTCACAAGATGCCTTTCGGCGCCGCCTCGTTTCATACCATCATCTTGTTTGCGGTCTTCGAGCACCTCTACGAAGAGGACAAGATCCCGGCCGCCAAAGAGATGGAGCGTATCTTGAAACCGGGCGGATGCATCCTGGTCCAGCTACCTAAGGCGACGCCTGGGTCAAAGGACGAGGCGCGAAAGCAGAACGCTTACGATCCGCATCACGTCAGCTTTTACTTCAAGGAAGAGGACGTTCATCGTGATTTTTCGGGCTTCAAGTGTCGAAAGATTTGGCATGAGACGCGACGCAACCCGAACAACAACGCTCCCCACAGCTCGTGGTTCGCCATCTACGAACGGACATCCAGTTGAAAGTTCTGACTGTCGCCGGGACGCGGCCTGAGCTTATCCGGCTCAGTCGCGTTCTCCCCAAACTAGATGAGTCCTGCGAGCACACGTTTGTGTGGACGGGCCAGAACTACACGGACAGTCTGAGTACGATCTTCTTCGAGGATCTGGGCATCCGAGCGCCAGATTACTGGCAGCATAAGAGGTCGACCGGGCTCGCCGAGCAGCTTGCCAACACCTTTTCGATTGTCGAGTGCGCCGTCAATGCCGAGTCACCTGATCGCGCGTTGGTCCTTGGGGACACGAATAGTGCGCTCTCGTCCATCATCTTGGAGCGCATGGGTGTTCCCGTCTATCACATGGAAGCTGGCAACCGCTGCTTGGACTGGAAGGTCCCCGAGGAAAAGAATCGTCGTGTCATCGACGCCATATCTTCGGTCAACATGCCCTACACCCAGATAAGCATGGACAACTTGCTGCGTGAGGGCGTGTCCCGAGACTCCATCTACGTGACCGGCAATCCCATTTGGGAAGTAATGCAGCACTACCGAGGCCGCGTCGAAGGCTCCGCCATCCTCGAGACGTTGGGCCTTGAGCGCAATAAATACTTCCTGGCGACCTTTCATCGGCAGGAGAACGTCGACGACAGGGGGCGGCTCGAACAGATCCTGATTGGCTTGCGGCAAGTCGCTCGTCAGCATCCTGTTGTTTGCAGCATCCATCCACGTACGCGTAGCAAGATTGACGAGTTCGGGCTCGACCACGATGGCCTGGTTTTCTGTGAGCCCTTTGGGTTTTTCGACTTCGTACACCTGGAGTCGATGGCGCTGGGTGTCCTCACGGACTCGGGGACGGTTCAGGAGGAGTGCTGTCTGCTGGGGGTTCCGACCGTCACGATGCGCGATACCACCGAGCGGCCTGAGACGGTCATCTGCGGTTCCAACATCGTCTCGGGGCTCCGGGGGGCTCGCATCAAGTCCCTCATGGATGTGATGCAAACAAAGCGCTTGTGGGATTTCCCCGAGGGCTACAAAGATGAACTGGTATCTGAAAAGGTCGTCACGAAACTGTTGGGGGAGATATGAATTCAAAACGCATTCTGATCACGGGTGGGACCGGGTCGTGGGGACGCGAGCTTACCCGTCAACTTTTGACCCAGCCTCGGTACGCCGTCGAAGAGATCGTCATCTATTCGCGCGGGGAGGCAGCACAGGTGGACATGCTCCGTAGCATTCCGGCGTCTGATCGTGGCCGGGTCAAGTTTACCATCGGCGACGTCCGAGACTATCAGGCCATGAAGCAGGCCTGTCGTGGCGTCCAGGAGCTGTACCATCTCGCTGCCCTAAAGCATGTTCCGGTGTGCGAGCGGCTTCCTGAGGAGGCCATCAAGACCAACATCACGGGCACGCGCAACATCATTCGTGCGGCCATCGAGTGCGGGGTTGAACGCGTCATCGACGTGTCTAGCGACAAGGCAGTCGAGCCCTTCAATGTCTACGGAATGACGAAGGCCGTGGGCGAGCGCCTTATGATCCAAGCAAACGCGCTGACCGAGGACACGGATTTCGTCTGCGTTCGTGGAGGCAACGTGCTTGGTACCGCCGGCAGCGTGGTGCCCCTGTTCATCCGGCAGATTGCCGAGAACAACGAAGTTACGCTCACAGACGAGAGGATGACCCGCTACTTCATCACGCTGGGTGAGGCCATCCAGCTTTTGCTGACAGCCGCATCGTCGGCGCTCGCCGGGGAGATTTTGGTGATGAAGATGCCCACCTATCGCATCACTGATATTGCCCAGGCGATCATCAACCTGGTGGGGAACTCCGACACGAAGATCCGCTCCATCGGGATACGGCCGGGAGAGAAGATCGATGAGGTCTTGGTTTCGAAGACCGAGGCGCCGCTCACCTACGTTTGCAACGATGATTTCTACGCCATCTTGCCCAACACGAATGTGCGAAACCTTCACGACAACATCGGGAAGTTCGAGAACATCGGAATGGAGGAGTACAGCTCGTCGACGTTCATCGAGCACAGCTCGGTCGAGGCGGCGGCAGATCTACTTGAGAGGGCTGGAGTGCTCAAGTGAAGGTCATGGTTCTAGGTGCTACCGGCATGGCTGGTCACGTCGTCAATCGATATCTGCGCGAGCAGGGGCACGAGATGTTCCCGCATGGCGGGCGCAGTCACATCGACCTTTCCAATGGGTTTGACGAACTGACCAAGTGGGTCCGTGAGTGCAAGCCTGACGTCATCGTCAACTGCGTCGGAATCCTGGTTAAGCCGAGCGCTGACAATCCCGAGATGGCTACCGCCATCAACGAGATTCTCCCACATGCGCTGGCTACCCTGGGACCTAGACTCTTTCATCTGAGCACCGACTGTGTGTTCTCGGGCAAGAGGGGAAGCTACACCGAGGCCGACGAGCCGGATGAGACGAAGGTCTACGGGGCTACGAAGGCTAGGGGTGATGTGAATGTGCCCCCGCATCTGACGGTGCGTGTTTCCATTATCGGGCCCGAGATTGGCGAAGGCACCGGCTTGTTTGCGTGGTCGAGAAGTGAAGCTGGGAATCGAATTTACGGCTACGATAATGCCTATTGGAATGGCATCACGACTCTTGAGCTGGCCAAGTTCATTCAGCGTTTTGTCGAAGATGACGACCCGCTCAACGGGCTCCTGCACCTTTACTGCAAGACAGCTGTCTCGAAGCTGACCTTGCTCCATCACATTTCCGACAGCCACGAACTGGGGCTACGCATCTCCTCGGTTACGCTACCTGAGAAGGTTGACAAGACCCTGGCGTCCATACGGACTGAGGTGGGTTATGAGCCATCTTCCATTGAGCAGCAGCTCCAAGAACTAAGGGACTGGTACTTAGATTGAGCGTCCATCCCAAAACTGGTCTGCACTACATCGTGTCCTTCCGTGCGTGTCCCGCGTACGACGACGCTATGCACCTGTACGAGCGCATGGCTGCCAAATACGACTGGCTCGAATGCATTAGGGAGAAGGAACTCATCAGGCGCATGGAACACATCGCGCAAGATGAGCGCAACTTCGTGGTCATCTGGGGCGTCTGGTCGCCCCGTCCTCCGCAGGAGAGAGAGGCCATCTTCACACGGGTCTGGTCCGAAGCGTACGACGATGACCAGGACAAGATGATCAAGCACCATCGTGACTGGCTCAGCTCGGCGCGGGCGAACATCCGGCACATGGATGGCGTCTTCGGGCATACGCCGTGGATGGCCAGTCGCATGAAGACCGACACCGTCCCTGGATTTGTCCTCCCGATGGGGTGGGACCCCGAACTGTTCGGGCGGCCGAAGTGGCATGCGCGAAAGAAGCATCGATTCGCCCACGTCGGGGCCATAGCGGGCAAGCGGGGCTGGGTCGTCCCCGGGATGAGGTACGCCTTGGGCGACGATCTACTTCACGTGAAGGACACGTGGGGGGCCGACCTGCTGGATGTTTACAACAAGTCGGTGGCGCAGCTATATCTGAGCCACTCAGATATCCACTACTTTTCCACCTTTAGGATCTGGCAGATGGTGGCGACCTCCGCGGCGATGATTGCCGAAAGTGGCAGGGACTGCTGGCCGATGACCGAGGAGATGTACGTCGGGGTGCCGACCATCACGCGCAAGAACGGCGGCATCGTGGCCAGAATGATCAAAGGGTTGCCCGACAAGCTCTACAAGTCGAAGGCCAAGGCCCTGAACGAGTCACTGGCGTCAAGCTTCACAATCGAAAAGGTACTGACGGATTACCTCATCCCCGCATCCGTCGAAATCAAAGAAAGAAGATCGCTATGAAAATCATCATTTTAGGTGCCGACGGATATCTCGGCTGGCCGACCTGCATGTACCTGACGGCCCACGGTCACGACGTCGTCGCGGTCGACAACTACCTCAAGCGCAAGATTACCGACGAAGTCGGTGGCGCACCCCTGGTCGAGATGCCTCGTCTCGGGGGCCGCACCAAGATTCTCGAGGAGGCGACCGGTCGCACGGTCAGCTTCGCTGAGCTAGACATTCGGGACTACTTGGCCCTGAGCGACTTGTTCGCTGAGGAGAATCCGGATGTCATCCTTCACTACGGGGAGCAGCCCTCGGGGCCTTACTCGATGAAGGGACACGATGAGGCGTCGCTGACCTTGGACAACAACGTGCGTGGCACCCTCAACGTCATCCACGCGATGCTTGGGCATTGCCCTGACGCCCACCTTGTCAAACTCGGATGCTACAGCTCGGATACGGAGGTCCTCACTGACCGGGGCTGGGTCCTGTTTACCGAGCTGTCTAAGAGCGACAAGGTTTGCTGCTTGGAGCCGGAATCGCAAGCGGTCGAGTACCATCACCCTTCCGCGATCGTCGAATACCCTTATGAGGGGAAGATGCTTCGGGCCAAGTCAAAGGGCGTGGACTTTTTGGTGACGCCGAACCACCGTGTGGTTTTCAAAAAAGGCAACGACAAGAAGTCTTTGGGGGGGATCGAGATCTCCCGTGCGGACGAGATCTCAGATACCGAGAAGATCTACATTTGCCGTGGAGGCTCTTGGCGCGGCAAAGAAGTCGGCACCTTTACCATTCCTGGCTGCACGACATCTGGCCCTGGCGGTCGGATGTTCAAGAAAGATCCCATTGACGTCCCCATGGACAAGTGGCTCGACTTCCTGGGTCTTTGGCTGTCCGAGGGAACGATTCGCAGAAGGGGAAAAGGCGGGAGCGCTACGACAGTGCGAATCTCGGTGAAGAAGGAAGGGACGGTCAACGCTGTACGCAAGGCGATGAACGCACTGGAGATCTTCACTGTCACTGAGTACACGAAGCCCGACGGGTGCATTGAGTTCGACATAACTAACGCCCAGCTTGCCCAGTACATGGACACTTACGGGCTTCAGCCTGTAAGGCGTATCCCCCAAGAGCTGCTGCAACTCTCTTCGCGCCAGCTCGAAATTCTCTTCGCCGCGCTGATGGAGGGCGACGGTCATGTCGCTACAACGCAGGAGACCGGCACGGAGTATTACTTCTCGACATCCGTAGGCCTGCTCAGCGACGTCCAGGACATGTGCCTGAAGATTGGCCGTGTAGGTAATATCTGCTCGCACACGAGGCCGGCCCCCTCAGATAGGGCGACAGAGCATTACCTGTCCATCGGCACGCGCAATCTGGACGTCTCATCCATCGGAGAGCGCCGGTCCTGGGAGGATTACAAGGGCACCGTTCACTGCTGCACTGTTCCTACTGGGATCATCATGACCCGCCGGAACGGCAAGGTGTGCTGGTCCGGCAACACCATGGGAGAATATGGGACGCCGAATACAGACATCCCCGAAGGCTTCTTCGAGTTCGAATACAATGGGCGAAAGGACACCCGCCTGTTCCCACGAGAGGCCGGCAGCCTTTACCACACATGCAAAATCCTCGAGACCGACCTGCTGCACTTTTACGTGCGCATGAAGGGGCTGCGCGTCACGGACCTGATGCAAGGTCCGGTGTACGGAACGGTCGACGTCTCCGACCCGGCACTGGGAACCCACTTCCACTACGACGGCATCTTCGGGACCGCCCTGAATCGCTTCGTCGTCCAAGCTGTCGTCGGTCACCCGCTCACCGTCTACGGCAAGGGCAACCAGACCCGTGGGTACCTGGACATCCGCGACACCGTCGAATGCGTACGCCTGGCCTGCGAGTCCCCGGTCGAGCCGGGAGAAATGCGCGTCATGAACCAGTTCACCGAGGACTTCTCAGCCATCGGCCTGGCGGAGCGGGTTCGGGAGGCGGCGGCCGGGATGAAGCTGGATGTGAAGATCGACCACATCGATAATCCGCGCATCGAAAAGGAGGACCACTACTACAAGGCTGAGAACAAAAAGCTCCTCGACCTTGGCCTCGAGCCTCACCTCTTAGGCCCGGAGACCATCCAGTCGATGATTGAGTACGTTCAACGGCACCGCGAAAATATCGATGAATCGCTCATCCTACCCAAGGTAAAGTGGTAGACATGCGAAAGCCCAGTCCTTTAGACATGTGGTGCGCGACCTACATCGTCAATCTGTGCGTGGCCATCTCACTCATCCTCGGCATTTTGGAGCAAGGCTGGCCGCGCTCATGGATTACCGTGGTGCTTGTCGTAGGGGTAATCCACATCGCGTACCTTGCGACCTTCGTGCGGAAACCCAGCTCTTCGCCGCTCAAGAGTAGCCGAAGAGCCGATTCACACCTTTGATCACGTAGACGTTCATCGCCGAGCTGAGGTTGTGCCCAGCGTCGTAGGCGATGGCCTCAAAAGGGGTGTCGGTACCCAGGTACTCCCAGTACTCCCAGGTATTGTTGAAGGGCACCGTGGTGTCCTGCTTACCGTGGGTCGCCAAGATTGGGGCAATGTTCTTCGACCACAGCTGCTGGGGCAACCACCCGGCAGCGGCTACCGCGCCTCGGATGAGCCCCGGCGAAGTAGTGGCGACCAGGTAGCTCATCGATCCACCCTGGCTTCCGCCGGTGACAACCGGAAGCCCCTTGGTTGGGCGACACTGGACGATCTGGCACAGGAACTGGTTCATCTCCAGGGCGGCCTCGGACATCTGGGCAGCAAGCTCATCCTGCTTGCTGGTCCGCGCCGGTAGCGCCCACCAGGTGAAGTACTTGTTGGGCGACGTCAGCCGGGGCGACTCCGGAACAATGACCCGCACGGGCCCCTTGACCAGCTTGGCCCAGGACTTGCCCGCGCTGTCGAGAGACCCACTGCTCGACCCGAGTCCGTGGTACCGAATCAGCATCGGAGCCTCTTCATTGGCGCCGAGTCCCTCTGAACGAAACTCCCGATAGCGGATGCCTGCGACCACGCCACCGCTGCTGCTCACGTCACCGCAGTTAGCGTTGCAGCCGCCACCGCCACCGCCTTTGCGTCCCAGAAGGAGCGCTGCAGCAGCGGCTCCGAGGATGAGGGGCATAGCGCTTTTCTTGGCCATCTGTTTCGAATCTAACACACGGGTGGTATCTTGTGGGCATGCGTAAGGCTGTCATCCTTTTCACACTGGCGACCTTCGGGGGCTGCGCCGGTGGCCTCCAGAAGACCCACAAGACGGCCTACATCGCGGGCGCCGTCTCGAAGAATGTCGTCGAGGAATCCCACAAGGTGTGGAGCAAGGGGCTGAATGAGACCGCTGACAAGTGTGACAAGGAGTCGACCAGCGAGGCTCAGTTCAACGATTGCCTCGGCCCGTACATCCACAACGACGATGTTGTGATTGCCCTGACAGCCTACACTCAGCTCGCCGAGGTCCTTTTCAAGGTCCTTTCGAATCCAGAGGCAACGCCGGAACAGATTAAAGATGTCAGCGGCAGGCTGATGTCGGCTGCCAGAACATTGCTTGGGCTAATGCCGGACAGCGGCGGGAAACAAAAGCTTCAGTCTTTGCTAGGAAAATAGATCATGGGCGCACTCATCGGAGAACTCATCGTTGACATCGTCAGCGGACTCAAAAACGCAACCCGCCAGTCCTTAGCTGCAGCCATGCGAGCCGCAGCTGACAAGGTTGAGCGAGGGGACCTGGTCCCCGACGAGGCCCTCGAGCGGGCTACGCAGGACCAGGACAAGCTCGACGCTATTCGCGCGCGCTTCAGGAAGTAAGACAATGGCCGCAAGAAAACTGACCGCACAAGAACGCCGGGAACTCCCCACACGCGCGTTCGGTATCCCCTCCCAGCGCAAGTACCCCATCATGGTCTTGGGCCGCGACGGTAAGCCCAAGTACTCCAAGGGCCACGCCGTTGAGGCCAAGTCTCTCGCCAAGGTGCAGCTGGAAAAAGGCCGCATCGATTCGCGCCAGTACAAGCAAATTGTCCGGAAGGCGGACACGGCCATCAGGGAACTCGAGCGCGCCAAGGCAAAGGCCAAGCGCAATCCACCCAAGAAGAAGGTCGCCAAGAAGAAGGCCACCAAGA
>Ga0307375_10001985_pt1 | contig 21526 bp, 19 predicted proteins | sample TR1MG_FD_202531 | JGI IMG/M metagenome (GOLD analysis project Ga0307375, IMG submission 202531) | Soil microbial communities from Risofladan, Vaasa, Finland - TR-1 | ecosystem: Environmental > Terrestrial > Soil > Coastal area > Acid sulfate soil | place: Finland: Risofladan, Vaasa | collected...
CGCGCTAAAATTCCTCTTGTTCTCGTGGGCTATGGCGATATCGCCGCGCGCGTAGCTCGCAATCATCCGCATCATCCGATCTATGCCCTCGCACGCCAACTACCCCTGAGGCCAGCGACCCATGCCGACTCCTGGTATGGCCGTGCTTTTGATCTGGATACAGATCTCCCAACTGATCTACCCGAGGGCGCCCTCTGGGTCTATCTCGCGCCACCGGCTTCGCAAGGCACCGTGGATACCCGAGTGGCGCGCTGGTTGAGTGAAACCGTATCCACCGGGCTTCCCGCGCAGGTTATTTATGCCAGCACCACAGGTGTCTACGGTGATCATCAGGGTGGATGGGTGACCGAAGAAACACCAGCGAACCCTGCTCATGATCGTGGGCGACGACGTCTGGATGCCGAGACCCAGATCCAGGCATGGTGCGACCAGCGCAAGATCCCCTGTACCGTGCTGCGTGTGACCGGTATCTATGCCTGTGATCGGCTGCCGTTGGACCGTATTCGCGCGGGCGATCCGGTTGTGTGCCTGGAAGAATCGCCCTGGTCCAACCGGATTCATGCCGACGATCTGGCGGATATTGTCGGCTGCTTGATCGAGCGACTCCGACAGGGCGAACCGGTGCAGGGGGTATTCAATGTCTCCGATAATCACCCCCGACCGATGACGGAGCTCTATCTTCAAACGGCCAGTCATTTCGGACTGCCTGCCCCGCCAAGCCGCCCGCTTCTGGAAGTTTTAGCCAATTCCCGTCCCATGGCGCGGGAGTTTCTGAGTGAATCGAAGCGCATCGATGCACAGGCCATTCAACGCGCACTGGATTGGCGGCCACGATATCCCGATCTGTCCCATGGACTCGCGGACTGCGGCTAACCCTGGGTTTTTGTCACTATTTGACAAAGAATGACAGGATTCCGGGTTTTTCATGTCGCGATGTGACAAATATGATGCCTCTGGTCGTTTCCACAGTGGCGTTGTCGTTGAAACAGGTGGGCCCAATCAGACGAATGGGGCATCTCTGGATGCATGCCCACTGTTTCAACAGTGATACACCATTGACACAGGTCGTTTTAGCCGCTGTGTTTGAGCCTGATTGCTTAGCCTGGCATGGGGCTTGCTAGAAGAATAAAGCATGGCACTTTGCCCTGACACCCAATTCCACAAGGAGTGATCAAATGATCAAGCAGATGAACAAGCAAGTCCAAAAGGGTTTTACCCTGATCGAATTGATGATCGTAATCGCGATTATCGGTATTCTGGCGGCGATCGCCATTCCTGCGTACCAGGATTACGTGATTCGTGCGCAAGTATCTGAAGGTCTGTCACTGGCCGATGGCCTTAAAACACCTTCGGTGGAGTACTACACCAACACAGGTAATTGGCCAACGAACGCTACAACTGGTTTCATGACCGCCACATCGTATGCGGGGACATACGTGTCAGGCATTACTCTGGCTGCGGGCAAGATGACTGTTGCATATAATAGCGCCAAAGCAAACACTGCTATTAAAGCTTCAGTGCTGGTCTTGAGCGCCTCTACTGCGAATGGGGGCTCAGTGACCTTTACTTGCGGCGCAACTGCCGGTACAAACCTCGCTCCGAAATATTTGCCGTCAGTTTGCCGTTAGTTTTCGATACGCTTGATTGCAACAACCCTGCTTCGGCAGGGTTTTTTATTATAAGCAGGAAAGGAGAGAGCGTCCGGTCATCATCTGACGGGGCGCTTGGTTGGCAACACCTTGATTTCCTATCAATGGCTTTCAAGACTGCTTTACTGTCCGTTTTCCCAAGCCCCCTTTTTCAACCCACCTGTCTCATTAGAGAACAGGAAATGGCAAATCACTCAATGAGCCTATTTCATGAATCTATAAATTACTTGATTTGAACCCCATCGAGAGTTTGCAGTTTCTTTCCACCGACCTCACTGACTTCTCGTTTTTGAACAGTTTATTTTAGGAATACTGATGTCTTCCCCAAATGCTTTACGTGAACACTGGATTCTGCTAGTCCTGCTTTTTCTGGGATTGCTGATTTATTTGCCGGGCCTTTCAGGCGGATACATTCTGGACGACTTCGGCAATCTGGTCGAAAACACGGCATTTGCACCGGTCACGTTACATGCCCACTTCTGGGCTGCCATCTGGTCCAGTGGATCAGGGCCGACGGATCGCCCGCTGTCCATGTTGACGTTCGCCCTGCAAGATTGGTTTACAGGCCTTGCGCCCTGGCCTTTGAAGCTGGTGAACGTGCTGATACATGCCGCCAACGGATTTCTGGTCTTTCGGCTTACCCGAGCGGTGCTCGGGTTTATATGGCGGGATCGACATGGAATAGCTACGACGTCATCTATTTCGCCTTGGCTGATTGGCCCAAGCACACTGGCTCTGTTGATTACAGCCGCGTGGTTGCTGACACCGATTCAACTGACGGCAGTTCTATATGTGATCCAGCGGATGGAAAGCCTGTCGGCCTTATTCGTGCTGGGAGGACTGCTGTTGTACTGGCAGGGACGCATGCGTCTGCTAAATGGACAGGCCGGTGGCTGGTGGCGGATTCTGGCTGGACTTCTCGGCGGTACCACCTTGGCGGTACTGGCCAAGGAAACGGGCGTGATGCTCCCAGTGTATGCTTTTCTTCTGGAGTGGTTGGTTCTTCGCGGGCGCGTTTCTGCGGGGTTCGAACCAAAATTTGTTGTGCTCTACGCACTGGTTCTGTTTTTACCCGGCATCGCCGGGGTTTTGTATACGCTGCCCAGCGCCCTGAACGGCACTGCCTACGCCAGCCGCCCGTTTGATCTGGCGCAGCGGCTATGGACGGAAGGCCGTGTGCTGATTGACTATCTACACTGGATTATCGCACCAACACCGAACGCACTGAATCTCTATCACGACGATATTCGCCTTTCGACCGGCTGGTTTTCCCCCTGGACAACTGCGGCCAGCTGGGCACTCATTACCGGATTGATCGGCATGGCGCTCTGGCTTAAAAAACGGGTTCCACTGTTTGCCTTGGGGGTGTTGTGGTTTTTTTCCGGTCACGCACTGGTGTCCACTTACTTGCCCTTGGAACTGGTGTATGAACACCGAAATTATCTGCCGAGCTGGGGTGTTTTTATCGCGTTGTTCGGGCTGGTTTTTGCCTGGACACCCGTCGATAAGGAACGACGCAACATAATGCGAACCTTACTTTTCTCCACTGTGCTGGGGCTGATTGTGCTCTATGCCGGGTTTACCGAGCTGCGTGCCCAGATTTGGGGAAATCCATACCGACTAGCCTATTTTCAGGCGACTACACACCCGGATTCACCACGCGCCAGTTACGACCTTGCCCGTACCATGCTGATTATGGCTCCGAATGCACAAAGTCCACTGTTTCAAATGGGTATGGCGCAGATGGCCAAAACTGCTGATCTACCCGGTGCAAGCCTTGAGGCCGAGCAAGCCCTGATCTTCATGGCGGCCAAGCATCAGCTGACTATTCCAACGGAATGGTGGACAAAATTGCGCATTAAAATCGAGAACCAACCCCTTTCTGCAGAGAGTATCAGCGGCATATACGGCTTAATTACCTGTGGAATAAGCGGTATTTGCCATTACCCGCAGGTTGCCATTAATGAACTCGGGAAGACGCTACGCATTGCGGTGGCCAAAAATCCAAAAAATGCTGCCGTGGTGACACTTTATGCCAATTATTGCGCCAATATCACCCACGATTTCACGCAGGCCTATCAACTCATGCAACGGGCTGTGGCTCTTGATCCGAAAAAGTACGATTACTGGAAAAATCTGGTGACATTGCAAATCGCAGGGGGGCAGTTTGCGGATGCGCAAGCAGGCATTGAACGGATGCGTGAACTGAACGGCAAGGGTGTACATGATGCCTCCATTGCAGCCATGCAACACACACTCCTAGAAAAAGAAGCCTCTTCGTCAGCCAAAGCGGGAGCCAAAAAGTGAATTACCCTAGTCAAGACAATGGGCCCCAAAACCCCCAAATATTTTTGTTGGCATCGGCGGGCGCTCTCCTGTTACTTTTGGCGTGGTTGGTGTATTTGCCGGGCTTATCCGGCGCATTCCTGTTTGATGACTTTGGCAATCTACCCCTCTTGGGGGATTATGGCCCGATCCATACCCTCTGGCAGGCGATCGCCTGGATTACTTCAGGTTTCGCCGGCCCAACCGGCCGCCCGATCTCACTGGCCAGTTTTCTGCTGGATACGCGCACCTGGCCCGCGCCGCCGGAAGCGTTCAAGCAAACCAACGTCATTATCCATCTCATCAATGGCGTCTTGCTGGCCGGTTTGAGTCATGGCCTGGCGCGGGGGTTGGGTGTTTCAGCCCGGCGTGCGGCCTGGGTGGCGATACTGACCGCTGGCTTCTGGGTGCTGCATCCGTTCTGGATCAGCACAACACTTTATGTCATCCAGCGCATGGCGATGTTGGCTGCTTTGTTTGTGTTTACGGGGTTGTGGGCCTATGTGCATGGGCGCCTGCAGTTGCAGGCCGGTAAGCTGGTACGCGCCTATGTGTGGATGAGTCTGGGACTGGGGCTCGGTACGTTGCTAGCCACCTTTTCCAAGGAAAACGGGGCGTTGCTGCCGTTACTGGCCTGGTTGATCGAGGCATTTGTGTTCGATACAGACCGCCGCGCACTTTATCGCTGCGGAAAGGCTTTTATCTGGTGGCGAAGGGTATTTATTTATCTGCCCAGTGCTGTGCTGCTGGGGTATATGGCGTATCAACTCCCCATGCTGTTTTCCGGGCAAACGTATGGACGCGACTTCACGCCCTGGGAACGACTGATGACCGAAACCCGGATTGTGTGGGCCTACCTGCGTGAACTCTGGTTGCCGGGTCTGCATGATGGCGGGTTGTTCAACGACGATATTCGGATATCAACGAATCTGCTTCATCCCCTATCCACGTTGTTTGCCACTTTCGGACTTGGTCTTCTACTTTTTATATCAATCAGATGGCGACGGTCAAATAGGCTCCTGTTCAGAGCAATCGGGTTAACGATCGCATTTTATTTTGTGGGCCAGTTACTGGAGTCAACTTGGTTGCCATTGGAGCTAATGTTCGAGCATCGAAATTATTTGCCAGCCGGACTGATGTTTTTTCCACTCGCCTTGTTTCTCATCACTCGTACTTCGACTACTGAGCGTTGGCCGATTTGGGTAGCGGTTGCGATCATGAGCGCGCTGGCGTTGTTGACTTACAAGCGGGCAGATCTGTGGGGGAAGCCTTTCCAGCAGGCATTGACCTGGGCTCATGAACACCCGGACTCCGCACGGGCGCAAAGTTATCTGGCCAATTTCTGGGAACAAACCGGTAATAACCTTGAAGCTGAGCGGTTGCTGGATGGGGCGTTCAAGCAGCACCCTCATGATTTGTTGGTTTTAGCCAATCGGGCATTATTGGCATGTGATACCAATGACGCCCCGCAAGGACTGGGCGGGGCGCTTCTGAGTCTCGCCAAGACAGGGGCCTTGGATCAGAATCTGGTCGGGTATCAGTTCGATACTTTTTTGAGTCTCCTTCAGTCCGGCTGCATCGTGTTTGGATCCGGATTTGGATTCAAGTTGATAGATTCGGCGCTGGCGAACCCCCAGGTAGACCATACCCCTGCGGAGCAACGTAGTCTGTTGCACCGCAGGGCACTGTTCTGGCTGAAGGAAAACGATGCGGCCAAAGCATATGTTGACCTGCTCGCTGCTTTGCGTATGCGGGGACTGGAGCCTGGTACACGATTGCTGTTTGCTGCTGAGTTGGCAACAGTTCACCATCCACAGTTGGCATTACAGCTTCTGGATGCCGTGCCTTCACCCTTGGAACATATCCATGGCTGGTCAATGGCTAGTATCCACCAGCGTTGGCTGCAGCATGTGGGGTATTACCGGGATGCGGAGGCGCACTTGCGCATCGAATTAAGTAAAGATATCGCGGACAATTCGGGTTGAGTTTTTACTGTGATATGTCCCGAATAGCAGAGGTGCGAGGAATTCCAGAATGAACTGGTCAACTTAAGGGTTTTGGGCTTTACCTCATGTGGACGGGGCTTTATATTGCCTGCTGCTTCGCAATAGCCCATACATGCTTCAGTCTTAAGTAAGGAATACCACGCCATGACGGCATTTGACCCCGTTTCCAGCCATGACACACTGTCCATCATTCTACCTGCCAAGAACGAAGCAGGCGCCGTAGGCGCTACAGTTGCAGCTATTCGCAACCTGTTTCCTGAGGCGCAAATTATCGTAGTGGATGACGGCTCAACAGATGCAACCGCCGAGTTGGCTCGTGTTTCCGGGGCCGAGGTCGTTACGCATCCCTACTGTAAGGGTAATGGGGCAGCGATCAAGACTGGAGCACGACATGCCTCCGGTGACATCATTGTATTTATGGATGCCGATGGTCAGCATGATCCGGCCGATATCCCGCGCTTTTTGGAGAAAATGGCTGAGGGCTACGATATGGTGGTTGGCGCACGGCAGGCCGGGTCACAAGCCAGTATTGGGCGCGGACTTGCAAATGGTTTTTATAATCGACTGGCTTCTTGGATGACGGGGCAGACGATCGAGGATTTGACCTCAGGTTTTCGCGCTGTTCGTGCAGAAAGGTTTCGGGAGTTTCTGTATTTGTTGCCGAATGGCTTTTCATATCCGACAACCAGTACGATGGCATTTTTTCGCGCGGGATATGGGGTGGCCTATATTCCGATTATGGCATCCAAGCGTATTGGTAAAAGCCATATCCACCTAATTAAGGATGGGGTTCGGTTTTTGCTGATTATTTTTAAAATTGGCACACTTTATTCTCCGTTAAAATTATTTTTACCTGTGTCGTTGCTGCATTTTGTAGTTGGTGTTGGGTATTATGCATTTACATATATGGAATTTCAGCGGCTGTCTTTAGCCTCAGTGTTCCTCTGGTCGGCAGCGGTAACGATTTTTCTAATCGGTTTAGTATCCGAGCAGATAACACAGTTAACATATAAGAATCTAGATTAAAGGGTAGAGTTGGCACGGCTGCCCGATTTTTTTGCCCGTCGGGCGGTTCGATGTACTAACAATCTGCCTATCTTCTCTTTTTTATAAATGGTGACCTAATGGATTGTGGTAAAAATGAGGCCCCACTTGTGAGCATAGGCTTGCCGGTATATAACGAGGTCACGTATATTGAGGAGACGCTGAAGTCGTTGCTTGCGCTAAGTTATCCAAATATAGAAATAATTATTTCAGATAATGCATCTGCAGATGGGACATTTGATTTGTGTCAAAAGTTGTGTAGAGAAGTTGAGAATGTAGCGCTTCACCGTTTTAGTGAGAACAAGGGGGCGACTGCTAACTTTCAATATGTGCTTGGACAGGCTAAAGGCAAGTATTTTATGTGGGCATCTGGGCATGATCTATGGGCTCCAAATTTAATCGATAGTTATGTGCGCGCACTTGAAGACAACCCTGACGCCAATATCGCTTTTAGTTCAGCTGTCTGGATTGATCAGTTTGGAAAAAGCATAGATAAGATCTCGGGGTGGAGTGATACTCGCGGCATGGGCGCTATGTCTAGATTTTTTACTATTTTGTGGGGGAATATGCACCCACTTTTAGGTTTGATTCGTCGTGCATCTTTAAATGATATCAATAAAATAGGGAGTTTTATTGGGGCTGATTTGGCCTTACTTGCGGATTTATCATTAAAGGGTGAGTTTTTATATGTGACAGAAACCAAATGGTTTCGGCGTGAATTTAGAAAAGAGCTCGATCATTCTGAAAAAATGGAACGTTATAGACGGGAGGGATTTATTATACGTGGAGGAGTTTTTTCGTGGATCTTTCCTATGTTTGGATTACCTATGAGTCTTATTGGCATCGCAATCAGAAGTAATCTTCCTATCGGTTTGAAATTTTGGATGTTGACTGGTTTGGTGTTTAGTCTTCCAGCTAGATATATCGCCGGGAAAAGGCGACTCTAACTCTTATGAAATATTTGAGTTATATCGGATCGCATCAGGGAGTGCTGCGAGGGTTTGTTAGATATTTTAAATATATATTTTTGAGCCTGGCGGTCGCATTTTTTTTCTACTATATTTACTTGTCACGAAGTGAGATATGGAAAATAATTTCGACGGCTAATTATTGGTATCTTGTTCTAGCGTGGGCTGCTTGGCTGCCTGTTCACTTCGTATCGCCTGCCTTTACTAAGATTGTAATCCAGGGGATGGGGGAGAAATTTCATTATGTAAAAGCGCTAGATATACACGCGACCTATGTTCCTGCAAAGTATCTACCTGGAGGTGTTTGGCATACAGTAGCGCGCGTGACGATATTGCATCGTATGGGATTTTCTCGTAAGAAAATATCCTCGATTGTTTTTTTGGAAAATCTATTTGCGCCCGTTGTCAGTATCTCGCTTGGATCTGCTTTCCTGATATTTCACGTGGTTGGCGAAACGAAGCTTATTTTGATGGTGTTATCCCTGATCATTTCTTTAAGCGCTTTGCTGGTTGGGTATATGGCTATTGGAAAGTTCGTATTGATTTTTGAATCATCAGTATCATTTCGGCGTTATGTGAGATTATTTTTTGTTACAGCTTTATTTTGGGTATTTTCATCAGTATCTTTTTTGCTATTTCTTCATGCGTTTTCATCTGAGGTGATCGTGAGTTCATGGTTTGAAGTGGTTGGTGTTTATTTGTATTCGTGGGGTGTAGGTTTCCTAGCCTTTTTTGCCCCACAAGGTCTTGGGGTGTTTGAGGTCGTTGCCGCTAACCTATTAAGTGCAGATATGCCTGTTCAGAGCCTTATTGTCATTTTGGCCCTGTTCCGTTTTATCACAGCCATGGCCGATCTATCCTTTTGGCTGCTGTGGTTGCTGGTTCGGAATATTGTTCTTTTGAACACACGTCTTTGCCGCCACTTGTTGACCACATCTGATCTTGGAGATAATTAACGATCTGACTAGATCAATTTAGCAATATTTATTTTAAATTAAAATGTTGGTTAGAGTTTTCGTTTTAGATACCCATCCGGCGCAACCGTAATCAATAATTTATGTTGAATACTTCGGTCGATTTCAAATTCAGTATGCTCTTCTAGAAACTCGTAGACGGCCGTTTTTGGGTTGTTCCCTGGGGACCAGGGCCGATCAGGAAACATACTGTCAGGCATGTCTTCAATAAGTGTGTCGTATACGATGCAGTAACTGTTATCGGTGACAAGTGGTGCATACGCTTTGAGTTCTTGGAGTACATGCTCGTGGGTATGATTCGAGTCTAGACAGACGAGGATTGTTTTGTATTGCGATGCAATTTCGTGAACTTTTTTTATTATTAATGGGTCAATGCTTGACCCTTCTATCATTTGAATGCGTGAAGCAAGAGGATGGGCCTCTATCGCTCTTCGATTGTGCTCGCGTATATCAATATCGATCCCGACAACTTTTCGCTTCGAAATTCTTGGGTTAATTGATTCATTTGCATTTATGGCGTCGCAGAGATCAAGTTGTGCCAACATTGAAGCGCTGAAAATTAACGAGCCTCCATGTGCAATACCTGTTTCAATAATCAAGTCAGGTTGGATTTTCCAAATCAATTCTTGCAGTGCCCAGGCGTCATTAGGGAATTGAATTGCAGGCCGACCGAGCCAGGTAAAGTTATATGCCCATTTATGTGCCCCGACTTCTCTGACCCATATTCGTGAAAGTGCTTGTAGATCTTGATCATTTCCAAGACTTCGGATGTTGGTTTGCACTTCCTCCTTAAACAGTTCATGTGGGTTCATGGGTATAATCTCTCCAAGGTGTTGTTTTTGAACATATGTGTTTTTTCCCGGCAATGCCACAGTTTGCTACGAGATCAAGACCGGAAACAAAAGGGTTGAATGCCCCGTGCTTCTGTGGGTATGGACTGTATTTATAGTCCATATACTCCACACTGATCCCTGTTGATTCAAATTTTTGGTGGTCCAGGTAATTTGCTGCACCGTGCCCCGTAATGTAATTGGTTCCACCCAAATTTCGTACGACCGTCAATACGCGATCACTTCCTGAGCCCGGAGCATCCAACTCGGATATGTCTAGAAATCGAGTTGATACATCGAGCTCAAAATAGTTGACGAGAGTAATTAATGATTGACGTGCCAGTTGCCCAATGTTCTCGTGATTCTGGGAAAGTACTGATTCAGCCAGTTCGATCGCCTCATCTGCATATGGTGCATCGGAAAAACCATTTTTAAGTAGAGCTATGCATTTATTCAGCCATAAATGCTTTGGCGCAGGAACTACTTCATCAATTCGTAGGCCCATGTGAAAATTACTTAGTGGGATGGTCATCCAGCGACGGCCATTGCTGGTTTTAATTTGGACTCTATTGACAAATCCACCTTTTGAAAACTGTACGTCATCGTAGTGTACAAATACGTCAGACAGCTTTACTTGCTCGAGAAGACCAACCCAAGGAAACAACATTGACTGGGAAATGACAATATTCAATTCGGCCCTTTTCTTTCAGTGAAAAGTTCCATGACAGTGATATCTTGCCATTCCCCATTCATGAAAATATGCTTGAGAAAAACGCCCACTTGTACGAATCCCAATTTTTGATAACACTTGATTGCACGAGCATTGTCTGATCTAACTGAGAGCGTAAGTTTTCTAAAATTCCATATTGTTCGAAAGTGCTCAATAGCCAGCGAGAGTGCCTCAGTTCCTAGTCCACACCCCTGATGTGCTTTACCAAGGCATATACCTACTTCCCCTCTGCGATCTGTATAGTCGATTCTCGTTATTTGAATGTAGCCAATCGCATGATCGTGTTCTTTGTCGGCGATGATTAACAGATGTGTATCCGTGCCTGTCGATCGATCTTTCAACCAGTGAAGGACTTGCTCATCAGTGCTGCCACGAACACGCGCCAGAAGTTGGGACTGGAGTTCGATGTCGTTGCGAAGTCCTACTATCTCCTGTAGGTCCGGCTGCGACCAGTTCCTCAGGATTATTCTTTTGCCTTGAATCATTCCAATTCATCATCCATATATATTAGGGTGAGTTGATGATTGTCTTCCCAACCGAGTTGATTCATGACTTCGTGGGCAATAGATGGGTTAAGCCCTACATAGACCAGATTGATTTCCGAGGGCATATTTTCAGGTGAAATCACGGGTTTGCCGAACACTGTCTTTCCTTGTTGGTAAGGGTTTGCATCTATGAAGCAGGTTATTCTTGATCGTGTGGCCAAAGTGCTCAATATGTAGCTTCCATAGAAACCTGAACCGTAGATCGCACCAGTCTTGTCCATAAATGAGCCTTCGATGCTCCTGATTGTCGCACCGATATTTTTCCAATACACAGCAAGCTCATGCGCGTCCTTGGGAATCGAACCTATGCAGGGAGCTGGAGTTCGAGGTCCCTTTTTTCTCGCGGTAAATATTAAGGCCCCTCGATGTGCTCGGGAGTCAATATTGATTTCTTGAAAACCAGCGTCCATGAGAAGTCGGTATAAAGAAACCTTTGTGAAATGGTTGACGTGATCAATAACAACAAAGTCGGCTCGATTCCCGAAGGTATCAGGAACGATGCCATAAAACGTTCCATTTTGGTCAAGGAGGTCTGCGATGTTTCTAACGGTGGAAAGCGGGGATGGAATATGTTCTAGTGCAAAAAATGATGTAATTAAATCGAAGTTGGCGCGCCAATGGTCGGGTGTTTGATACAGAGCATACTGATCTGATTTAATAAATTGATCCCAGTAATTTGTATACATTGAGCTGACATCAAAAAGACTAATGTAAAGGTCTTTTCTGGTGCTGAGCAGCCTTTTTGCCGTCGATGCCTTCGCACATCCGAAATCTAGTAATTTGCTGTTTTGGGGGAGGGGGACCTTCTGCAAAAGAGTTTTAATTTGATGCTCAGTGCGATAGATGGTCTTTCCGTCTCGCACTTCGTAAATCTGGTCTTCGTCTTCTTCATTCAGAAGTATTCTGTAGTCGGTTTCGTAATACTGATTGGTGTCCTCTAATGCCTCACTGCTGAGGTGTGTGCATATTGGGCACAGCCAAACCTTTTTGCACCCTTCGCGTAAAGTGCATAGAGATGTGATCGAGACATTCGACTCCGATTGATATATTGGTTCATCAAGTGGAGATCCGCAGACGTTACAGCGCTTCATTGATGCGGGTTCTCTACAAATAACTCGGGGTGTATCACGCTGAAATCCGTTCCCGCAGCGAATGATCCTTTCCAACCATATGAGCGGCCGGTGGGTTCGCAGAAATTGAAGTAACGGAACTGCATGGACCATCGCGCACGCTTGCTTCTGTTGAAACCAGATGCATGAAGGACTAAGAAGTCAATGATGACAAGATCCCCGGGTTTTGTCAGCGGGGAAATTTCTGAAAACTTTTCCAGAAATTTCGATTCGTCCTTGATCTTGAGCGCATATGCGCCAGCCCGACCTGCCCGCTCGGGGTCAGCGTTGTATACAGGTAGCGGACCTTCGTGATGTGATCCTGGGCAAAATCTTACTGGGCCCATCTCTTCTGTAATGGGCGCTAGAGGGCTCCAGAATACCAGTCCGTCAAGACTCCTTAGCTGTGCCGGGTACTCCTGGTGCCACATGGCCCTGAATCGATCTTCGTGGGGATTGTCGATGCGTATGCCATAACCACCTGCTGCGATACCAGGCAAAGCGGCTTGTCGTATCTGTTTGAATATATTTTCATGGGATATATCCGCGACCAGTCGGATGAAAGCAGGGATTTGTTTTACTGCATCATAAATATCCCCGCCCCATGCGCGGTCAATTTGAATTAGGTCAGTAAAGTGTTGATCGAACTCTGTAGGGTGGAATGGATCCTGTTTTATAGCTAATCCACTTCTCAAAATTACTTGGCCGATGATGTCATGAATACCCTTTTGTATGGGCGTAATCTTTCCTAGGTCATAAAAATCTGGAACAACCAATACTCCCTCACGATGGAAGGTGTCCAGTTGCTTGCTGGAGAGTATCTCGTTCAATTTAGCTGTACCCTATTTCGTTTAAGACTTGTGTAACCACGGAGCAAACTCTGCTGAGTTCATTTTCAGTCATGTCATGGTAGCTGGGCAAGTTGATAGCTTGTTGTGCAGTGATGTAGGCAACATGGTTATGCGCTCTAGTTTGAAACATCGGAAGACTGGATAGAGGGTGAAAAAATACACGTGCATCAATCTGTTCTGATCGAAATCGTTCCTTGAGTAGTTCGAGGTCCGACTCTGAGCCGTTTTCCAATTGAATTGTCGGCATCCATGCTCCAATTCTTGTATGTTCGCTCTCTGCGTTCAGCTTTACGCCAGAGATATTTGAAAATGTTTTTTTGTAGTAATCGAAAATTTCTCGCTTTCTAGCGATGAGTTCATCAATCCTCTCCATTTGGGCGCAGCCAATGGCGGCCTGAATGTTGGACATTTTGTATTTATAACCAATAACTTCAGGCCAGAACTGTTTTTTTTGATTCTTGTTACGCCCGTGATTGCTCATTGTGCAAAGTCGCTCATAGAGAGCGTCGTCATTGGTGACAAACATGCCACCTTCACCGGTTGTGATGGTCTTGGTTCCATGAAAGGAGAATGTTCCAAAAAGACCCATGGAACCGGCTCGCTTACCATGGTAGATCGAGCCTATTGCTTCTGCCGCATCTTCGATGATTGGAATGCCGTGTTCTCGCCCAATATTGAGTAGCTCATTCATTGCACAAAGATTTCCATATAAATGCACTGCTAGAATTGCTTTTGTTTTGGGCGTTATCGCTTCCCGCACTTTTGCTGGATCTAGGCACCAACTGTCCGGAAGAATGTCCACTAATACTGGTTTGGCCCCGAGATAAGTAATGGGGGCGGCGCTAGCTATCCAGTTGGTGTCCGCGATGATGACCTCGTCACCGGGCTTGATACCTATCGCCGCTAGTCCCATATGCAGGGCCCCCGTGCAGCTTGATGTTGCTATGACATGCTTTACCTCGAGATGTTGCTTAAATGCATCTTCGAAACGGTAAATGTAATCATAACAATGCTCTCCCCATCCATTTTTGGCGGCATCGGTCGCAAGAGAAACCTCGCGTTCGGTAATGGATGGTTTTGTATAGTGAATCTTTTGGTTCATATAATCTCTATTCTGGGAATGGCTGTGACGAACTGGCCACCCCATTCTCTTATGTAGTCTAGTTGTTGAACCACCTCTTGGCGAATGTTCCAGGGCAGGATAAGGACGTAGTCAGGTCGATCTATTTTTATGTGCATCGGATCCATAATCGGTATGCGGCTTCCGGGCATGAATTTTCCTTGCTTCTCAGGATTCTGGTCAACGACATAAGACAGTAGATCGGGACGTACGCCACTATAGTTGAGAAGCGTATTTCCCTTTGCCGCGGCACCATATGCGACGATTAATTTCCCTTGTTTTTTCGCGTTGATCAAAAAAGAGAGGAGGTCGTTTTTTACTTGGTTTGCTCGTAACTGAACATCGGTGTAGTACGCCGGGCTTGAGATTCCTGCCTCCATTTCGCGTTTCAGTAGGTTAAATACTTTGGCAGAAGTGGCATGCACGCCTGAGTTTTTCTTTTGGGCGAAAACGCGCAGGCTTCCGCCATGGGTCGGTAATTCCTCGACATCGAAAATAACAAGTCCATTATTTTCGAAGATTCTCTGCGTCGCGGTAAGCGAAAGATATGAAAAGTGCTCGTGATAAATCGTATCAAATTGATTTTCATTGATTAATCTGAGTAGATGAGGGAACTCAAATGTGGCGACACCCTGCGGTTTGAGTAGCGAGTGAAATCCAGCAATGAAATCGTTGATGTCTGGTACATGTGCCAGAACATTATTGGCAATGGTGAGGTCTGCTTGGTATCCCTGAGCAACGAGTTTGCGTGCTAGCGGTTGGCTAAAGAAATCTTCAATGATCGGGATGCCCTTTTCTCGCGCCGCCGCCGCGGTTCCTGCCGTAGGCTCGATGCCCAGGCAGGGGATCCCTAGTGCTTGAACATACTGCAATAGGTAACCGTCATTTGCTGCGACCTCGATGACTTTTGATGAGTTGTTGAGTGACAGTCTGGACTGCATATCTTCTACATACTGCTTGGCATGGTTTAGCCATGTGCTGGAGTAGGAGCTGTAGTAGGCGTAGTCTGCATCAAAAAGCATTTCTGCCGTTGTCGTATCTTCGGTTTGGACCAGCCAGCATTGGTTGCATACCATGATTTTTAACGGCAGCCATTGCTCCGGCAGATGCAAGGTTTGGATTGTAAGGTAGGCATTGGATGGGGGGGCGCTGCCGAGATCGATCATTGTTTGCGACAGAGTCGTGCCGCAATGACGGCAATTCATACATTCAACTCCTTAACCCACTCATCCGTCATGGGTAGTGAATGATCTCGGATTGAGAGAAACTCGATTGGTAGAGGCCAAGGTATGTTTAGTGCAGGGTCGCACACATTAATTCCGGATTCTGCATCTGGCCGGTAGTGGGTGGTATGTGCGTACAACAGTTCACAATCATCAGTAAGGGCTTGAAACCCATGTGCGAAACCAGGTGGAATGCATAGGGACATGAGATTACCCGAAGATAACTCCGCCGCAAACCATTGAAGGAAGCTGGGTGAATCAACTCTCATGTCGACGGCAATGTCCCAAACCGCACCGCGTAGGCAGCTAACGAGCTTATGTTCCATTTGGGGCGGCGCTTGGAAATGTAGCCCGCGAACCGTCCCTTTTTTTTGGGTGTAACTATGATTTATCTGCGTAATAGGGGCTGAGCAACCGATGCTTGCCAGCTCATCATTACAGAAGATACGTGTGAAAAAACCACGTGAGTCGTGAAGTTGATGTCTTTGGATTAATTTTAGATCGGGTATGGGCGTCGCTAACACGGTAAAGCGACTCATTTTGTGCGCTCGAAAGCCGATATATCCGAGCAACACAGTTGATGCGCGCTTCCCCCTTTCTCAAACTCCCGATACCAGCTCATGGTGTGCTGAATACATTGCTCAATCGACCATGCCGACTTGATTCCTAGACGCTGCCGAGTCTTTGATGTGTCCAGCGTTAATATTTTGGCCTCGTGGAGACTTTCGGGGTCCGAAGTGACCACATGACTGCCTTGCCCATAAATTTGGTGTGCGTGCTGAACGATAGTTTGGACATTGATGTGCTGATAAGTTTCCGGTCCGAAGTTATATGCATCGGATAGGCTTGGTGATATCCAAAGTTTTTGGGCCAATACGAGATAGCCTGAGATGGGTTCCAGTACGTGTTGCCATGGCCGAACGGCTTCTGGATGACGGATGGAGAGCGTTCCACCTTGATGCCAGGTCCGGATAGCATCCGGAATCAACCTGTCAGGTGACCAGTCGCCGCCGCCCATGACATTGCCCGCGCGTGCAGTCGCTAAGGCAATACCGCGTTGATGGAAGAAGGAAGACCGATAGCTCGATGTCAGAATTTCTGCGGCAGCCTTGCTGGCACTATAGGGGTCGTGCCCACCAAGCGCATCATTTTCACGGTATGGAAAATCCCACTCTTGATTGTGGTAGACCTTGTCCGTCGTGACAATGATAATCACTTTGACCGTGTTTGATGCACGCAGTGCCTCTAGCAAGTTCGCGGTTCCCATGACATTGGTGGACCAAGTGTTCAGAGGATCCTTGTAAGACTGCCTTACTAAGGGTTGTGCTGCCAAATGGAATACAATTTGGGGTTCTGCCTGAGTCACGGCTTGTGCCAATGCATCCGCATTCCGGATATCAAGTTCCCTGTGTGATATTCCGTCATGCAGTTGCGCGGCCTCGAACAAGTTTGGTGTCGTACTTGGTGGTAGTGCGATACCAGTCAGAGTAGCGCCCATTTCTTTGAGCCACAAAGTCAGCCAACCACCTTTGAAGCCCGTGTGACCGGTTATCAGGACGTGTTTCCCGGCCCAGAACTCTCGTTGGACAGTCATGGCCAAACTTTCCACGGGGCTTCGCCAGACTGCCATAGTTTTTCTAAAAGATTCCTTTCCCGTAAAGTATCCATGGGTTGCCAGAACCCTCGGTGTTCAAATGCCATCAGTTGATTCCCTGTCGCCAAATTTTGTAGAGGGGTACCTTCCCAGGGAGTCATGTCATCCTCGATTAAATCTATTACTTTGGGTGATAGGACAAAAAACCCACCATTTATAAGCCCCCCATCCCCTTGCGGTTTTTCATTAAAACCAGTTACTGATACACCTGATAAATCTAGCGCCCCGTACCGACCGGGTGGTGCAACAGCAGTAATCGTGGCCAACTTTTGATGCTGATGATGAAAGCGGATAAGTGCAGATATGTCTACATCGGCTACGCCGTCCCCGTATGTAAAGCAGAATGCATCCTCATCTATTAAATAGTCGCGGACTCTCTTCAGTCGCCCCCCAGTTAAGGTGTCTTCACCGGTGTCCACGAGTGTGATTCGCCACGGCTCCACCTTCTTTTGGTGGACAGTCATATGGTTGTTCGCCATGTCGAAAGTTACGTCAGACATATGTAAGAAGTAGTTAGCGAAGTACTCTTTAATTAAATAGCCTTTATAGCCGCAGCAAATCAGGAAGTCATTGACACCGTGGAATGAGTAGATCTTTAGGATGTGCCAGAGAATGGGTTTCCCACCAATCTCGATCATTGGCTTTGGTTTTAAGTGGGTTTCCTCCGATATCCGTGTTCCAAGGCCTCCAGCTAAAATGACGGCCTTCATGAGTCACCCTTATTAAGATTTACGCTGTCTAGATATTTGCACATTTTGGGTGTTCTTGAGAGGTTCAATAGCATTCGGGGGTCAAAGTTGAATATCACTTAAGTTTTTGGCAAAAATATTCTTCAAGTCATATAGGATATTTATGGCGTTGCCGAATTTTTGAATTATTGCGTGGCCTTGGTTTTTGAACTCTTGATGCGCTACTGCTATCACAATGCCATCATATTGCCCTTGAGTGGGCTGTTGAATCAACTCGATCCCATATTCTCGGCGGGCACAATCTGCATCAGCCCAGGGATCATACACATCGACGTTGGCGCCATAGTCGGCCAGCTCGCGGATAACATCAATTACACGCGTGTTGCGCAGGTCTGGGCAGTTTTCCTTGAAGGTGAGTCCCATGACGAGTATGCGCGCGCCTTGCACGACAATCCCCTTTTTCAGCATGGCCTTGATCATCTGGCTGGCAACATAGGCACCCATGCCGTCGTTGATGCGTCGTCCGGCGAGGATCATTTCCGGATGATGGCCGACCTGCTGGGCCTTGTGGGTGAGGTAGTACGGGTCAACGCCAATACAATGTCCTCCGACAAGGCCGGGGCGAAAGGGCAGGAAATTCCATTTGGTGCCCGCCGCTTCGAGCACGGACAGGGTATCTAATCCCAGGCGGTTAAAGAGGATGGCCAATTCATTGATCAGGGCAATGTTGACATCCCGTTGGGTGTTTTCGATGACCTTGGCAGCTTCGGCGACTTGGATGCTGGGGGCGAGATGGGTGCCAGCGGTAATGATGCTGCGGTACAGTGCATCAACAATGGCGGCAACTTCGGGTGTGGAGCCGGAGGTGACTTTTTTGATGTCCGGTAGACGGTGTGTCTTGTCGCCAGGGTTGACGCGCTCGGGGGAGTAACCGCAGTAAAAATCCTGGTTGAAGACCAAGCCGGAGTAACGTTCCAGGACGGGTACGCAATCTTCTTCGGTGGCGCCGGGATAGACCGTGGACTCATAGATGACGATGTCCCCGGCCTTAAGAACGCGTCCGACGGTTTCGCTCGCTCGAAGCAGCGGGGTGAGGTCGGGGCGTTTGTGGGCGTCGATCGGGGTCGGGACGGTGATGATGTAAATCCCGGCCTTGCTGAGTTCCGTGGGGTCCGAGGTAACGGTGAGGTGTGTGGCGGCGGAGAATTCATCCGGTTCGACTTCCCGTGTGCGGTCGATGCCTTGTCGTAACTGCGCGATGCGTGACGGATCGATATCGAAGCCGATGACGGGGCGGATTTTCCCGAACTCAACGGCAAGGGGGAGACCGACATAGCCCAAGCCGATGACGGCAATAAGTGGGGAGTTGCTTTGCTGGGGACGTTCCGTCATTTCCTTCCCTGTTGTTCCTTCGCGACCTTTCGGAGTATATCAGCAAGGGTCGGCACTTTTGTTGATGGCCGTGTTCTCAGTCAGGGGTGTGGGTCAAACTCATACGATGTTCAATGGCGCGAATGCGTATCTGTAACCCCCGGCTCTGCGGATTGTCCTGGTAAAAACGGGGATTGGGCAGCATGGCGGCCAGAAACGCGGCCTCGTGTGCGGTGAGCTGGCTGGCGGTTTTGTGGAAATAATATTGGCTCGCCGCTTCAATGCCATAGATCAGGTTGCCCCATTCAACGACGTTGAGATAGAGCGTAAGTATCCGGCGTTTGCCCAGTACCGTTTCCAGCATGACGGTGATCAGGGCTTCCTCGCCCTTGCGCCAAATGGTTTTGCTGGGCGAAAGAAACAGATTGCGGGCGAGTTGCTGACTGATCGTTGAGCCACCCGCCGCAAATTCACCTTCGGCCAGATTCTTCTCGAAGGCATCCTGGATGCCGGTGAAATCGAAGCCCCAATGATCCATAAAACGATCATCCTCCGAGGCAACAACTGCCCGTTTGGCCGCTGAGGAGATTTGTGAATATTTCACCCATTGAAAATCGAGTTGGGCACGAGGGTTGACCGCGTGGATCAGGGCCAGTCGTTCGCGCATATATGCGGTGCTGGCTGGGTTATGGTCGCGCAGGTACCAGACCTGAACGAAAAACCAGCCCTGTATCAGAAGAAATAGGGAAAGAGCCAGCAAGATCATGGCCGTCAGTAGACGGCGAAAAAGGGAGCGTTTTTTCATTGATGAAAGCATAACGTGCCGAAGGAGTTTTTGTTCGGGTTTGACAATTATGCGTTTCTAGCCGGGTGAAAAGTGTCGGGTATTGACAATCCGAGCACTTCGATCTTGGTTTTAAGTGCGCTCGATTTCATATAAACCCGACAGGAACGTTGTGATCGCTTCGTGTTTCTAAGTGCTTAACGCCACGCTGAGGGTAGATAGCGTGAGTCAAAACCGCAGGTGGCTTGCCAACGAATAGCGCCAGGTGAATTTGTGATTGGCGACAGGGTGCATTTCTTGGCGGAAATCGCAGAATTTGCCTTGTTGCCATATAGCAACTCGATTTCCCCACCATTAATCACGGTGACGGATTTCGTGTAATTGCCGCTGATTGAACTCGGAGAAGCCAAGCCCAGCGAGGTGTTATTCGTCGGGGTACCGCTGCTTGGGAAGTTGGGGTGAGCGCTTTGCCATTCGGCCAAAGCCAGCTGTGGCCCGCTGCACAGGGTGATCCCTTCTGCCACCTGTGCGCGGATGACGTAGTCCTGGTAGGCATATAGCGCGATGGAAGCCAAGATGCCGATGATCGCAATGACGATCATCAGTTCAATTAGGGTAAATCCGCGGGCAATATAGGTTATTGGGGCGGGGACGTGCGAGGCTGTTGTTGAATGCTTGCTCATGGCGGTGCGTTCCTTGTCGTTATGATCAGTCACGGAGTGTGACCGTGCATGTTATTGACAAGTACAACAGCATAATTTGGGCCAAGTCTTTATCCGGCCGATGGCTGGTGCCAAACAGTTCGGCTTTTGGTGGAGGATTTATGTTGCTGCGCAGTCGAGTTCCATCCAGGCGCAGGTCTCGGGAAGGTAGTGAGCTAGCCCCTCAAGAACACCGGCCGAGTAGTTGCCGTTCATGCTCAGGAAGTCGCCCTGTGCAACGTACAGGGTGTCACTCAGCCCGGCTGCGCGAACGGTCTCGATGGCCTTGGTCTTGATTTCTTCTTCGGCATTGGCGACCAATACGGCATTAATTTGGCTGGTCAGTGCATGGAGGTCGTTACCCGAATCACCGGCAAAAAGCGTCCGGTCCACGCTGTAGCCTTGTTGATGGATCAGGAATTCCATCGCATGCAGTTTGCTGGCATTGATTGGCAGGACATCAAGCAGTCCCACCGATGCCATTTCATCAAATGACCAGATCAAGCGGGCATTGATGCCCAAGCGCCACAGTCGGCGTTGCAACTCGGCCTCAAGGATATCCTGATTGGCGGCCAGGTCGACATAGTAGCTGGCCTTAAACAGTCCTTGTTTCTCGCGTTCCTGGGGCGTGAGTGCGGTCAGGTCCTTGAACAGGTCGGTAATGTCGTCGTGGGTCATGCCGCTCCAGTCGGGGGCAATTTCCGCCGTCCAGGCTGGCCAGGAGATCCAGTCATCCGGGTTCAGACTCCGGGGTGATGCCCCGGGTGTGTAGATCGTGGTGCCGACATCCCCGATGATGAATTCGGGAATGGGGAGTTGCCATTCGTCGATGCCGGACAGTACCAGGCCCAGATCGCGTCCGCTGATCAGGGTGAGGTGTACTTCGGGGTGCTGACACACTCGGGCGAGCCGTTTGCGCGCATCGGGTGATTCGGGTTGTTTGCCATTGGGGA
>Ga0307375_10001986_pt1 | contig 21504 bp, 30 predicted proteins | sample TR1MG_FD_202531 | JGI IMG/M metagenome (GOLD analysis project Ga0307375, IMG submission 202531) | Soil microbial communities from Risofladan, Vaasa, Finland - TR-1 | ecosystem: Environmental > Terrestrial > Soil > Coastal area > Acid sulfate soil | place: Finland: Risofladan, Vaasa | collected...
TCATCGCCAGTGTCCTCTGTTGGGGATATGTCTTCATCTGGCGTCACTCTACCTGCAAGGCCTGTGGAAACAGAAGAACTAAATCAGAGGTTCCCTAATGGCAGGAATTTCCTCAGGCCCCATCCTCTCTGGGGGCCAGCGTTTGGCAGTATCCGTTCGATTGGAACGAGCAAGCCCGGCAGGCTGGAGTATCTCGCCTGGTGTTTGCGGGCGATTTGGGGGACATCTTTCAAGATCACGTGGTAGTCAACCGTCTGCGTCCAAGGTTGTGGGAGACGATGAAAGCCACGTCCCATCTCGTCTATTACGTCTCTACAAAAGTGCCCGGAAACATCATGCAGTTCCTGCCCGATGACTGGGGCGACGGCTATCCAAATGTCTGGTTGGTGGTTACAGTGACATCTCCCAGGACCTTGCGGCGGATGGATGTTCTTCGCAAAGTGCCCGCGGCATTGCGGGCCGTGAGCGCCGAGCCTCTATGGCAGCCGCTGACGAATATCAATCTTGATGGATTCGCCTGGATGATCGTCGGGGCGAGAGTGGTCCACAATGGACAAAGAGCCCGATGCGGCTCTCCTGGGCCCGCGCATTGTGGGAAAAGACTAGGAAGCAGAAGGTGGCCTACTCGTTCAAACAGGTGAGCGCGCAGGGCAACGAGCGAGGCATCGACGCTCTGGATCGGGATGTATTCGGGAAAGTGGGCCGCGCGATCCGAATTCGTGAATGGCCACCGACGCCATTTCCCCTGCTGCCCATGCACGAGAAATTCAAGCGTTCTTGTCCAACATTAGCGGGCTAGTAGTCCAGTGCCGCTCTGTCGTGTGTTGGTATCCTCAATTCCGGATTTTCGCACGAGAGCCTTAAATTGACCGTCGTCGCGGAGCCCGTCAAACATTGGGTCTGCATTGAGAAAAAGAGTCCAATGAGAACGCTCATCACACGCACGGGCCAGCCATTCTAGCGATTGTTGACGGTCGTCGAGCCCGAGATGAATCAATCCAGCGAAGTACGACGGGACATACTGATGGGATGGAAGATCAATCAATCGTCGAAGAACCGACTCAGCTTGCAACCTCTTTCCCAGCAGTGCGCAAGCATAGCCCCAGAAGCCGAGATAGACTCGGCTGTCGTTTGAATGAATTCGGGCAGTGTCGAAATGTAGAAGAGCCTCGCTGAATCTTCCCAGTTGCAGCAGGCCGAGCGCCAGTGAGGCATGCGCAATAGACGATGTCGGACTGAATTCCACGACGCGCATTCCTGTCTCGACAGACTCAGTAAATCTTCGCGCCAGGTAAAGCGTATGGCAAAGAAGAGCGTCGAGCGGCACGGAAATCGCATGATAAGTATGGGCGGTTTGCATTGAGGAAACACTCTCCGCGATTCGCCCCATTGCGATCTCCAGCAAAGCTTGGCCGTTGTAAGCAAAGTAATAATCCGGAATTGCCTTGAGAGCACTGTCGAATGCGCTGCTTGCAGCTTGCCAGTCGCGCTCATAACAGAGGCGTACCCACCCGATGGAAGTAAGCGCTTCTGGCAAGTTCGGCTGAACCTTCAGAGCCTCCAATGCAGCTGACCTGGCTCGCGAAAACGCTTCTTCCGGGGCGACCATGCAGTGAATGGCCATCATGATGTTCGCATCGGCCAACCCGACCCACGCGAGCGCATGGGAAGGGTCACAATCGAGTGCCTTTTTAAACAGAAGGGTGCTGTCTCGGAGACCAGACTCCTGCCGCTTATCGAGGTAGTGCTTGCCGGCGCGGAAATATTCCTCCGCCTTCTGATCATTAATGATGACCCTGTTGCCGCTGACAGGATGAATAAAGCAATAACCTTCTCTACCAAGAGATGCGATGTACTTTCTGCGTGAGCGATTAGTGTCGCCCAACAGTGACCAGACACTGCTCACCAGTACGTTTAGCCGATTCTTGGTCGGCCGTCCTTCCGGCCACAAACGATGTTCAATTATTTCCTTCGCGATTCTTTTTCCCTCATTTTCCGCAAGGATTGTCAGGAGCGTGATCTGCTGGGGGCCAGCCTTGAGTCGATGGCCTCGCCGGTACAACTCACCTGCATCGGGGTGAAGCACAAATTCACCAAACGTGAAGATACGGTCGTGGCTTGTCGGCTGCATCAATCAGGTACCTCGGAGACGGTATCGCAGCGTAGCACCGAAATCGGTTAACCGGGAATGAATTCAATAGTCTAGACCCTAAGTATTTCTAAGAGTTGTGTTTGGGAATAACGATTGAGTACTCCCGCGGTCTTCAACTATCCTTCGGCGCTATGCCGTATTGCAGAGGATTCTAGAATCCACTCCCGGAGCGGATTGCCACCAAGCACCCTCGGAAAGCCCGACCAGGTGGTCGATCTGGGGACAAAGAAGATCTACATCTACAAGGACATGAAAGTCGTGCTCATCGACAACAAGGTGAACGACGTGCGGTAGAGAGGTGTGATCGACGCTCGATAGATGCCGCTGCAAACACGGTTGATAACAACAATCATTGAATACGGTAATGCGAAGTGCGGAGTAATGCCTCGCTTGCGCATCACGGCCAGGACGTCACGCTGACATTTGCCGGACTAACGTTCGGCGGAGAACTGCAATGAACCTCATTGACATGGTCTCCTGGGAAACTGGATCAGACTCTTCCGATCCGAACCACCCCAGTACAGGATCTCCTGATCCAGACCCGTTGTTTGCCTGGAAGTATCGCTCGAAAGGCAAGAAAGCCTCGGGATTGAACCTGAGTACGTTCACCCAATTGGTGGTTCGAGAGTCGCAGGAGGCCGTACTCTTCGGCAAGGGGCGGCTTCTGGGAAAATTCGGGCCCGGGAAGCATACGCTCAACACCGAGAACCTTCCTCTCCTGAAGAGCCTCTACGGGATACCGTTTGGCGGAAAGAATCCTTTCCTGGCAGAGGTATGGTTCGTCAATAAACTTGTCCCGCTCAACATCGATTGGACCACCAGCAGCATGATGTACCAAGATCCTGATTACCAGACCATGGTTCCGTTGAGGGCATGCGGGCGTTATGGACTCAAGGTGCAGGACGCTGAGCGCTTCCTCGTCAAACTAGTGGGCACGGCAACTGATTTTCGCGCGTCAAGCCTCACGAATCACTTCCGCGGCGTGCTTGAATCGAAGACAAAGACAGCACTTCTTTCCTACATGCAGTCTCAGCACATCGGGCTCAAGAGTATTTCTGCCTACCTGGAACCGCTGTCCGCGGCCCTCCAGAATCCGATGCTTGTTTTCTGGGAAGACTACGGATTTCACCTGGAGGGCTTCTACATCACCTCGATCGAGGTGGATGGCAGCGACCCGGCCGGACAGCGAATCCTTGAAGCCATCGGACGGCAGAGCGCGCAGGTAATAGGAGGCTACTCCTGGCAACAGTCGCGAGCATTCGAGGTGGCCGACAATGCCCTGGATTCCATGGCGACCAATGGCCATGGCATGCTTGGCGCGCTGGTGATGACAGGCATGATGGGAGGAGCTGGAGGAATTGGCAACTCGCTCTTGCAGCCCAATCCTGGCGGCGTGCCTGCCAGCGGAGTATCCGGTCAAGTGGGGCAAGGCGCGCAAATGCCTCCCCGTGAAGTATTCTGCTCGAACTGCACCACAAAATACTCGAGTACGGCCAAGTTCTGCCCTAAATGCGGCGATCCCTACACACCTTGTCCTCGCTGCGGTGCGGACAATGACCAAAACGCACGCCGCTGCGTAAGTTGTGGCGCGTCTTTAGGCGCGGCGCGAAATTGTGCTCACTGCAATTCTCCGCTTCCACCAGACGTCAATGTTTGCCCCAGATGCTTCAGGCCGGCGAACAGCACGCAAACGTGCAAGGCATGCAAGAGTCCACTGGCTGCGGGTGATGCCTTCTGTTCCAACTGTGGCAACAAGGTGGAGTGACATGGACAACGGAAAATCCGTATCGCAAGTGTTCGCGGTTCTCTATGTTGTGGGAATCGGGCTCCTGGTACTCGGATTCATGCTCCTGGTACCGCCGGGGAGCCGGAACGATGTTGCGTGGCTTGACTTCATCGTTGTCTGCATAATCTATTCGATAAATTTTCCCGTCATCGCAACCTGGCGACTCCGCGGCAGAAACTTCTCCCAGAAAATTCCGGGGATTGCCATCCTGCTTGTGGCGGATCCCATCTACGTCGTTCTGGCGCTCGGGGTTGCCGTCTGTGGCTTGGTCTACGGCCTTTCCTTCCGGCTTCAATTGGTCCTTCAATTGGCGCTAATTTTTGGATCCGTGGTAGTGGTGGCTGTCGGCTGGATGGCTTCAGTACGCGTAAAAGAAGTGGCGGACGAAGAGCAATCCAAGCTGGAAAGTCTGCAGCGCCTGAAGCAATCCCTCGTCCTCTGTGAAGTGGCAATGGCTTCGCTGGAACCAGTGTGGAACCGCGAACGCATGCTTGTCCGAAAGCTCAAGGAAGACTCGCGCTATCTGTCGCCGTGCGCCGAGGCTGCGGTGACATCGCACGAAGAAGAGATGATTGCATTGCTCCAGGACATTTGCCTCCTGGTGGAGAGTAACGATCCTATTCGCCTGAAATCCGATCTTCATTCGCAGATCGAAAAGTGCGAAAGGCTGATGGCGTATCGCCAGCGGGCCCTGATTCAACAAGGAGAACAAGGATGAGCGGAAAAGTGTTTCCTGGCAGTGCAAACATCTTCGAGGATCAGGCGCAGATCCTTTTTGACTATTACCGTCAGGCGTCGGAACAGATCGTCAAGCAGGAAGAGCAGGTAGAGAAGCGAATCGCCGTTGCGCAAGAAGAGGAGACGCAGTTTGCTGCCGCGCAAAAGCAAAAGAAATTGATTGAAAAGCTCGCTTACGTCGCTGCCGGACTCCTTTTAATCGTTGCCATCGTTTTCCAGGTCCAACAGGGCACACTCATTCTGCTGCTTGACATCGCGGTCCTCGTTCCCCTCGGTGCCGGAATCTATTGCCTGTTTCAAAGCAAGGCGCTCGAAGAAAAAATCGCCGATGCCCAGACGCGAACGCAAGGTTTTCGGACTGCCTTCAAGGAAATTCCTCGTGACTTCAAGATCCACAAACTCGGGGTAGCCTACATTCCGGTGGCAGGCAGGGTACCGTTCGAAGGAAAGAGCTTTCTGTTGGACTATACGGGGACCCAGAACAAGAAGGAATTCCGGCTTAGCACGGTTCGCAAGAAGGAGTTGTTCGCATCTGCCATCAACGATCTGGAAACTCTGCTGAAGAAGATCCCGATTGTCGAGACGTCTTCCGAGGTAGAAGACATTCCCACCGACCAGTACTCCCGGTCCATCCAGAAAGTTCCTTTATACGACTACCTGGGTACCCTGGACCGCAAGCTGCGCACGGTTTCCCACTGCCTGGGCGAGCTGGAGACTTCATCGGTGGACATCCCCGTCATTTTTCCGGCGACTCCATATGCGAAGTTCCTTGCGGAATACGCTACTCCGACGCCCGGAAATGCAACTGTGTTTCCGGCCTTTGATCTGCGTCAATTCGATGGAGAACTAGCCACCTTCCACGCCCTGAACCAGATGAAGAAATCGCTTGAGCGGCACTCGCGACAGTTCGAGCAGGTTCTGCGCGGCCTGATGGTGAGCATTGCGGAGACCGTTCAGGCGGTGACCGAGTTGAAAGTGGTTTCAACCAGCAAGCTCGTTGAGCGATCTAATCGCCTGTTCTACATGATCCTGAAGGCTTCTTACAACCACTACTCTCCCAAGCTGGAGGCTGAGGAAATCGAGCGCATCCGGACCGAGTCATTCAATTACCAGGACTCGGTGGATACCTATCAACCATTCCAACTCAAGAGCAGTTCCCGTGTGCTGTTCGATCCGATCTCCGAGAACTGGGTAGCGGAAGACGGAACTAAGACAACGTTTCCATTCGGGATGCAGCAACTCCACGAAGAGGTGATCGCTCCGATCGTTCAGAACCTGATGCAGGAGACACGGATGGAGCGGCTCAAGATCTATCACAGCATTCAAGACCAGAAGAACAGCTACCTGAACAAATGGCATCAGGACACTGAGGATTTCTACGGCCGCAATCGGGCCGAGAGCGCGGACCTGATCAACCTGATGCGATCCTCGTTCACGGACTTCATCGCCAATTACAACACGCTGCAGTCGCTGGAGCAGACGGAGAAGCAGATGAAGGACGCTGGCGTTAACGCGGATACCGTGGTCAGGACCGTCGAGAACAGCGCGGAAACGGTAACGTCCTACGAGCTCGAACGCCGCCAGTACCAGGCAGTGCAGGAAGAATTCGCCGCCTACGTGGAGCGGCTGAAAGAAGACATTGACCGAAGAGCCGAGAAGTTCCAGTTCATTGAATACTACGATGCTTCCCTCAGGGACGATGCTCCGAAGTCCATGTCCATGGCTTCCAGCAGAACACAGTCTCTGGACGAACGTCGCAAGCCCCTGCTTGCGGTGAACCCCTTGTATGCGGAGTCTTCTGACCTGGCGCCGCAGCCGACCGTGGAGCATCTGGCAGATGCGCATTTTGCGTTGAACCTGAACACCCTCGCCAACGATGCGATTCGACAGCTTGATTCCCTGGGGAGGGAGTAATGGCGAATTTCACGTTCACGGTTGAAACGGACGAAATGGCGGAAGCGCTGCATGGCGTGGTGCCACACGTGGAAGGCACTACCGCGGCAGTGATTGCGATGCAGAGCGGCGTGATCGTGGCAGAGCAACGGGCTGCCGACAGGATCTGCGAAAACGTGAATCGCGGATTCTTCAGCCTCATACACTCGCAGATCTCGCAGAAAATAGCGGCGTGCCGCAGCCAGATTGACGCGCGCCTGCTGGAACTCCGCGATCAATCCCAGAAGCTGAAATCTGTGAAGAACGTGATGCAGCGGGATTTCGAGATGATCACGGTGCGGTACACCAAGCTCTTTCAGTCTCTTGATGCCGCTCTCTTCAGCCGTGTTCACGAGATCGATCAGGCAAGCGTAGATCTCACGCAGAAAGACCTGGGAAGGCTTCGCCGGCGAACGCAGAACCTGCAAGCCTCCGTGCCCGTGAACCAGTTGGAGAGCGTGCGGTCGAGCCAGTTGATCGCGGCATCCGCGACCAAAGCCACGGCCGGCATCACTATCACCGCCATGAACCGTTTCATCGCGGACTCCAATGAACAGAACCTCCTGACCGTAAGCATGCTGGAAGCGAAGACAGAAGGCGAAGGAGGTCCGCTGCTCCTTCCGATCGTGCTGGTCGAATTCGACAGCCTGCAGTCGCATCAGCGGCAGTGGCAGCGCCATGTTCCCAAGCTTCCTTCGCCGGTCCTCGCGGCAGAGGTGGACAAGGCCATCGAGCGAAGCGTCTTTGCCGAACTTCAGCGGTTGGAGTGGAAACCTATGAGCGCCGATGAGCGGGAGAAAATTGCGCACCGCGTTCATCAACTGCTGGAACAGTCGAAACTGAGTGAACGCGTTCGCAAACAAGTGATGCGCATGTTCGCGTCCGCGAAGTGGGCGGGGCTGGACGGGGTGAACGCATGAGCTATTCACGAAGTTACAGCGCGACCATTAGCGGAGTAGCGCATGATACGTTCGATTACCCCGCCTCGGAAAATGGCGGTACCAGGTCCGTAAGTATTGAATGGAGCGAAGACGTAGATATCGACATCGTTGTGGATACCAAGCCTTTCGATGAGAGCGTGGGTAGGCTGGCTCGTCATGTGGACGTGCTGACCGGCACGGTGATTGCGACGGAAGCCGCGCAGGTGAAGCAGAAGTCGACCAGCGCCGACAGGATTAGTGACAGCGTCACACGGGGCTTCTTCGAACTTGTCCGCTCCGAGATCACGCAGCAGATGGCCGCCATCAAGAGTCGAGTCGACTCCCTCTTCCTGAAATTGAAGGACTTGAGAGGCGCCTGTGTGCGGGTTCAACAGACGATGCAGGAAGACTATGGCCGGATTACGTCTCGATACCTGAGCGTCTTCGAGGAGTTGGACAGAGAAACGTCGAGACGCGTCGCGTCGCTCGACGAAGCCGCTCACACGGTTCGGAGACAAGCGTCGGCGCAGATCCGCCGCGGCATCGACGGTTGCTTGTCCACGTCTGCAACGATCACTGCCGCCGAGAGTTCTCGCGCTCAATCGCAACTGCTGGCGAGCACGGTCCGGCAACAGATGAACCTGCTCCTGCAGAGCGCCACCGCATACCTGGCGCAGGAAGCGCAGATGACACGCAACGTGGAGACCATGCTGACAGGTCCCGTCTCAAGCGATTCTGCTCATGAAAGCCTCCCCGTCTTGTACCTGGAAGCTGACTCCGCGGCCGGAAGAATGAAAAAAGTCTTCTTTTCCTCGGTGGATGCATGCCCCTTACGGCAAAAGCAAGACCAACTCCGGGAACTGTTCCTCCAAAAAGAGCTTGTGTGGCAGCCAATGAGCGGCGCGGATCGTGCGCAAGTTGAGCGGTTCTTTATGCCGTTCGTGGAGAGCATTCACGGAAAAGACCGGGAGCGTGACGCCCGCATCAGGGAATGCATCCTGCGGTTATGGCGCGCTCATATACCCGCAACGCTTCCATACTCCTGAAAGACCAAACGACGGCCGAGGACATAGATGAAGGAACTGACTGAAATCCGATTTAACGATAACCGCATCCTGCTCAGGGACAACCTTGTAAAATCGCCGATCCTTCCCACCGTATCCAGCGAACTTGAGCGCGATGTAGTCGTGCAGGGCGATTGCGTCGTGGAGGGAGCGCTATTTGCGCGCAATCTCGAAATACAGCAGGGACCCTTTCGCGTGAAAGGCCCGGTCTTTACCCAAGTCGAACTCCATGTGAACAATGACGCCAAGGGATCTGTCTTTCTTGAGAAGGCGGTGGGATCGGCAAACGCCATCGTTTCACTCTCGCCCGGGTGCAGGATGCATTTCCTGTCGGACGTGAACGCCAAACAGGTAAAACTTCGGAATGCATATGTCAGTGCATGCATTTTTGCCGACGAAATCGTTCTGGAAGACTGCGTGGTTATCGGCGGCGTATTCGCTACCCGCAGTCTGGAATTGCACAACTGTGTTGTTGGGACATTCAACAGCCCCACGGTGCACGCGTCCAAAATGGTCTATTTGCTCTTTCCGAGTGCTTTCTCGATGGAGAAACTCGCCACCCTTCCGGGGACCGAGTTTTTCAATCTCACGCTGGCGGACCTTGGCGCCTTGATGAGGGGCGTACCGCAAGCCGAAAGCTCGGGAAAGATTCGCATTAACACTGCGGAGGACGAGGTCAAAGCGGTACTTACCGGCGATGGCGCACAGCAGATTCTGCGAACGTATTCAGTGGTCGGCAAAGTTTTGGCGGCGGACCTGGTAGATTACGACAAGCTGCAGAATCATTTCCTCCTGACTTGTGCCAGCCTTGGAAGCCAGCTCCTGCGAAGCTACGATCTCGGATTGGACGCGTCCGGCAACGTCGTCGAAATAACTCCGGAACGTGTTGCGGAATTCTTCTTTGCCATTCTCAACGGCAAGATTGAGGTTCCCGATCTGGCTGGCGACTTCGATATCAACACAATCGTACGCGGCCTCGCTTCCACGCCTTCGGCGCAGGAATCCGTGGTTCCAAAACCTGTTGCCGCGCAACCTCCGGTCGAATCTCCTCGCTCCGTGGAGGAAGCTGCCAAAGCGGAGCCCGCGCCCGATGTCGCGGCTTCTTCGACTCCCGCGAGCGTAGTTTCCGATTCGCCGCCGTTGGCCGAAGCCACGAATTCCAGAGTCTGTCGCCACTGCGGTAGCGAACTAGACGAAGGGAGCGCGTTCTGCGGCAACTGCGGGAAGCCGCAGAAGCAGGATTAGGGTTATGAATTGCAGACAATGTGGTATTGAAGTCCCCCTAGGAAAGAAGTTCTGCCGGAACTGTGGCGCGCCCGTTGCGGTAGAAGCAGCCGCTGCCGCACCGGCAGGCGTCGATCAGGTGATGATTCAGAGTGTGACCGTCTGCCCAAGCTGCCAGAAGGAAGTGGCGCTGGGCAAACGATTTTGCAGGTACTGTGGCGCCTCCGTTGCGGGCGGAGAGGCACAAGGTCCTGGCACGTCGATCCCAAAACCTGAAGTATCTTCCGGTTTTCCCGAAGTGTTCCGGGGGGCCCCGGACACCGGAGTCCAACCGGTGATTGGTGGCGAACCTTCGGCCTCCTCCGGCGAGAATCCGGAGGACTCGTTTACTGCAATTCCTGATGGAACCAACGGGAAATCGGGTGAAAACGAACCGGTCGCTGGGAGCACGGAAGAGGAGCAGACGCCGTGGTGGAACTCTCCTGACGCCGAAGAAACATCGCCGCGTGCGACTTCCGAACAGCCAGATGACGTCAGCTCCGGCGACTCTTATGCCGCATTCGGGCCAAATCCTGGCGGTGAATCGGCCGCTCCATCGCCATCAGGCGGGGCGCCACGCTGGATGCTTACCGTTTTGCTGCCAGCTGGGTTAGTGGTTACCGTGCTGGCCGTGGCCTGGTTTGTGTATTCTGCTCGTCGCGCTAACCCAACGATAACAGCCTCGCAGACGGATCTTACTAACGGCGCGCCGGATCCTGCTCCCACCGGAAATCAGCCGCCGGTGGCTGCCATGCCGGCTTCTCCTGTCGCATCAGGCCCCGTGAATCCGCAACCAGTGCCGGAAGCGCAGTACCCTTCGGAGAAACCTGGCCCCGCCATCGCGGCCCAACCAAACACAGCCCCTTCGCGAAGGCCAGATATGGGATCAAGCCGGCCAGAAGTGAAGACCAGTTTGAACGTGGCTCCTCCTCCGCCTGTACCCGCGGTTCCGGCGCCACGGCCTCAACCGACCTACGAACTTTCCAGAAGCATTTCAAGCCCACCGGCTCGCGCCAGCAACGAACCCTCCAATGTGACTGACTCTGCACCTCCGCCGCCGCCTCGCGTTCCGTCACCTGAACCGACATCCGCGCCGCGGCCGATGGCTCAGTCGGGTTACATCGTCTGGAATGGTGCTGTACAGAAGAACGGGATCATCGAGATTGACGGCGACACGTCAACCCCGGGAAACATCCAGTCGGGACTTCCGGGCGTGCCGGTCACCATTGACCTCGATACGAAGAACTATGCGCTTGTGGAATATCCCAGTGCGTCGAATGGGTACAGGCGAATGAAGATACGAAGCAGGAATAAAGAAAGCTCAATCATTCTGAAATGGCAACTAGCCAAATGAGAGGTTCTTTGTGCGGAAGATTGGATACCTTCTTTTTGTATTGATGTTGGCGACGGTTTGCTTTGGTGGAACTACCATTCAGCCAAACACGGACTTTCTGGTACGGCTTGAACCGCCAGGGATTAATTCAAGAACCGCCGCAAAAGGCGATGAGATCAGAGCGGTCGTCATAGAACCAGCGGATTTCGCCGGATACGAACTTGTGGGACATGTGTCCGAAGCCAAAAGCGGCGGAAAAATCAAGGGGAAATCGGTTCTGCAATTCAATTTCGAGCGCCTAGAAAAAGGCACCACGGTCGTCCCGGTAATCGCGACTTTGAAACAAATCACAAACTCCAAGGGCGCCCCGAACGTTGATGAGGAAGGCCGGGCGATCAAGAAAAAGAGTCACGTCAAGAGCGTCCTCCTCGCGTCCGCCGGTGGTGCGCTTCTCGGAGGACTTCTTGGCGGGGGAAAGGGTGCGCTGATCGGTGCCGCCGCGGGTGGATTGGCTGGCGCGGCTGCAATTGAACTGAGCGCGGCAAAAGGCGCCGACTTCGATCTCGCTGCCGACAGCAGGCTTCTTGTGACGCTGAGCCCGGATCGAAAGAAGATTGAAGGCACACCGAATCAATAGTCATGTTCCAGTGGTGCACCAACCCGTATTCCTGGCGCAATTACGCGCCATGTCGAACGCCGCGAGTACCCGCAGAAACTACGAGCCCTGATTGCACCGTGCGTCTCTTCAGGGCTCGGCGGCCTTTGGCTTTCGCCAGCTTTTTGTTGAGCCACATCAATGGACCGGTGACCGAGAGAATTGCGAGGGAAAAGCTGAATAGCGCTGCCAGGATTTTCGTCGGCCATCCGAAAATGTCGCCAGTGTGAATTTCGCGGTTCCACATGTCGGTTGCACGAAAGGAAATGGGGGCGGTCCGGCTCGACACGATATTCAGCACAGCTCCGCTCTTCGGGTCAAATGCAACACCGCTGCGCCCGGAAGGCGTATGCTCTTCCGGAAATCTCAAGTCCACCTGATCGGGACCATTCCCCTGACAGGCAAGATAGATCCTGGTCGGAGCGGCTCCGGGGATCGTCTCGCGCGCGGTTGCGATCATGGCTTGAATGCTGGTGCCGTTGCCGGAAATGTGGAGATCGGGAGCGTTCGGGGAAAGCAGCAGTACTTCAGGGGTGCGATGGGTGTCCTAAGCAAGAGTTTGAGTTTGGCAATGCATCTCTGGTTAGATCTGCCCTCTTGGAATATGAGAGCCGCTAGTGGCCAACTCGCCACACTTTCATTTGGGATTGGCGAATACTGGAACCGCGAGGACTATCTCTTCATTCGAAAGAGCCTCGTAGATGAACTCTTGGGGTGCGGTCTAGCTCTGGCGTGGATGGTTTCTGGGAACGTCAGCATTATGGAGACCGTCATGGCGTAGAAGAACAGAACTCGTTTGGATACCGGCAATATCACATGCTGTATATCTATCAGGGCAGAATGCCGTTGCGCCGAGTGAGCGCCTAACGTGCCTGTCCCGTATAGCCCCTCTGGGGCTCCGTAACGCCCTTTCATAAGAATCCGAGAGCTGCAACGGAGGCGATTATGACTGTCACACATAACTTCTTGAGGCGTTACACGAATCTTCCGGCTGTCATCCGGATACTCAAAACGAGCACAATTACGTTTCTACCCCCCCGCCACTTGGGAGTAAGCGTCAGAGCAAACCCACCTATCCAGGGTGCAAGTGTCCGTGCTGAACTGTAGGGCATGAGCAATGAAATGGGAGTTACTGAACAGCAGCAGCGCACGCGTTCCGAGATCGTGCAGATCGTGGTGCAGTTTGCGGACAGCGGATTGAATCGAGCGGAGTTTTGCCGACGCCACGGCATGTGTCTGGGGACATTGAATCGGCACCTGAAACGGCTGCGCGGATCGAACATTCCGCCCAGCGATGGACTGGTTGCCGTGGAGTTGGCCGGCGGTAATTTCGTCAATGATTCCAGTGACTGCCACGACTTGGCCGTGGTGCTATCCGGGGGCCGCCGGATCGAGGTGAGCGCAGGATTCGATGCGCCCACGCTGCGGCGGCGAGCGATGCGGTCAACCGAATTTCGGTCGTGCACTTTGGGTAGGTAATTGTCGGTTCCATCATTGAATCCCTCGCGTTCGAATCGGTGTGCATAATTCTGGGAGCCAACCGCCAGACAGAATCTTCTGGGGCCGCTAGAAACTTCTCAATGTCAGCTCTGGTTTCGTCTCGAATTGTACCGCTCGCCGCCGATTTCGAAAGCCCAGACCTGCTGGCTCGCAAGCGATTGAGGCTCAAAGACAGGGAGCTTAGATGGATCAAAGACTGTAGCCAATAGACCAGCCAGCATTCCCCAGAAACGAGAGGAAAATCCCGGTGTTTGTGAGTCTGAAAACTGGAACTTTATGAACCACCTTCCAGTTGCGTCGGGAAGAAACCGTTTAGCAAGCTCGGAGTCTTGAGCGAGTCATTCTTCCTGCCTAAAGAACTCATTAAGTTCGTCGGCAATCTCACGCGAGAACTGCACCATGGAACAGTACCGATTCGCACACTAGGAGTTCCGCCAGACAATCTCCTCTACCTGAGCCGGGCTGATTCGATTCGGCTCCGGAGGTCGGTATCCCTCCCGAGCGAGGTCGAGGAACTTCGCCGCAAGGGCTTTCCGGTCGTCCATCGAGAGCTCAGGACAAAGGACGTTCACACATGCCCAGACAGCCTCGACCCGCCGAGCGGCAAACTCTTTGAGTGCGTTCCCCTGTGGATGTTTTCCGTTCAGCGCAGACCTCCGAAGTGTTATGCCAGAGCGGGTGCGACCGGGCACGGGTGAAAACGGAACCTTTTCGGCCTTCCGGCATCCGCCTGTTGCATGATGTACTTTCGAAAGATGCCAAACGCTTGGGTTATTGCCGCAGATTCCGCGTCCGTCCAGCCCTCGACAAACGCGGCGAACAGCCGATAGTTCGCCTCTTCGTATCGGTCAAGCGAGTCTCGGCCAGAGCGCGAAAGGAAACGTTCTCGTGCTGCGAGCCAATCGGCGAGAGCGCAATTGAGGTCGATTCGATAGACTCGCATCACTCGTCTCCAACTTGGTTTCCGTGTGAGGGATTTCGGCTGTTCAGCAACTCGCCAGCACCTTGTTGCCGATGGACAAGGTTCCTGTGCCGCTGCTTGAGGCTCGCTCTTTGAGCGCACTCACCCGGCCATGTATATCGAGCACGACTACTTCGGACTCGCTCTTTACCCACTCAAACCCGGTGATGCTGCCGAAGAGATAGCAGCGTCCGCTCGTCTCGTTGAAGTGCGTCCGGCAACGCCAACGAACATAGCTAAGCTGGGCTTGTAGGCTTCGATGCTGGACTTCATCCGGAATCTGTAGCCACCGCCACGGTGCGCCCGTCAGGACGGCCGAGAAAATTGGTTGCGGGACTCGCTCAGAATGCAGGACGCGGATGTAGGGGCGGAACTTCCGCTCCGAAATGTCGCCTGTTCCTTTGCAGTCGCCGCACTTCTTCGTCCCTTTGCACCGCCTACAGAAAGCAACGGAATCTTTCGACGCAATGAGGAAATACCCGGAGCGGCCAGAGCCTTTGCACGGCTGGCAGACGCCTGTTCCATTGCATTTCACGCATCGCATTTTGGCTCCCTTCGGTTGAGTATCCAATCAACGTCGGCCTCGATGTGACGTCGGAAGTCCCCATAGAACACCTCGATGGACTCCGAGGTGCTCAGGCTGTTGAAGCGGCACCGCGTGAACTCCCCGGCGACCTCGCGGAGCACGTTCCCACACGCTGCTAATGCGACCTTCCAATCAATCGTGAATTCGAAGACGACCACATCGCCGTGACCGCGCATTCGAACTCCACCAGCAGCCATGACGGCCCGCACAATTCGTTGACGGTTCGGGCCGCTGTAGTCGTTCGGGATGTCGGCGATGACCTCGCGAATGGCGTCGGGCAAGCCGATGCTGACGAGATTGCCCGGACGCTTCGCCCAGTTCGCGTGCTCGTCAATCCATACAAACTGTCCAGTGTGGGCGTTAATCCACGCGCCTTGACGCAGGTAGCTCATCTGTAGTTCTCCGAACTGACTATCGCGATTGAACGAACCCGGCACGGAGCGCGAACTGGCTCAACTCCGCTCTTTGCTGTTTGACGATGGCCAGCATGTCCTCTAACTCTGTGACTGAAAACGTCGGTAACTCACGCTTGATTCTGGCTATCATCGATTCCATGCGTGAACAAGTCTTTTCTTGCATGGCGAAGAAACTCCGAATTGCTTGCCCCGCTTCCTCTGGACTTGCAAAAGCTTTAGCTTCGGCCTTTTGGACAAGCACACCCATCTGATTCGACACGGCAGCGAACCATTCCACAGTGCTTCTTATAGCGTCGTTGAGGGGCATGGAATCGACGCTGGCATCGGATGCTTCGGAAAGCGGGTTATCGGCTGCAAATGCACTTTCGAGTTCGTCACAGATGCTATCAAGGGCATGTTGAACCTCTACGCGTAACTCCTCCGGCAGCGGTGCGTCCCAATCGGTGCTGCGAACCGACGTATCCACTTGCAACCCGGCCACCGCTTTGGGCTGCGGAGCAGGGGCTAGTGTCGCGGAGTAGATTTCGCAGTTCCGCGTCCGGTTGCTTCGGCGTTTCTGAAGCCATGTGATGACCTTTACCGCAACCCAAAGGAGACCAACGCCCTCGTAGAGCCAGAGCACGGCAAGGAACACGTTCCCGCTGGCGTCGCTCTTGTTTATGTCCCACCAGAAGAGAGAGCAAAAGATAACAGCACCCCAGAAGGACGTGTACCAAGGGGCACCGAAGAGCATCACCAGAAATCCCAGAATCCAGCAGCCCACGGCAAACTGGAACGAGGAGAACGTACCGCCGTGCAGGAAGTAGTAAATGGGGACGACGATACAAACGTCTGCAACGATGAAAAGCAAGATAACAAGTTGCACGCCACCGATGAGCCACTGGGCTGGCTTGGTGGCAACATCAAGCACCCCGTAGACGCGGTTTTGGCGTTCGTGCAGTTGCTCCTTATTCATACTCGGTCAACTTTCTTCCTCCACGGTCATGCTCGCCAGACGAGTCCCGAGACAGCGCACTATATGGTCCGTGTTCTACACTGGACTACCTGTTAACGCGATGTGAGGCGTTCAGCGGAGGTGTGGCTGGTCGTCGGCCACGCGGCTAACCAAAGCGGAGACGTATCCGTGGCTTTGCGATAACGATTCGCCCGGCGTCCCAGTCGCAATGGATGTGCCTGACCTCCCGAATGCACGCGCCCAGTTTGCCTCGTTCCACATACTCCGGGTACATCCGACAAACTTCGGCTCGCGCTTCGACGGGAGTCTTGGCCAAAACAACAATGGCGGCACCGAGGTCGTTTTGATGGCGGTCGGTGACCTCCACGCAGAACATCCGGTTGTCACGGTTGCTCAAATCCGCCTCCTGTTTCGCTATATCAGGCTGTCTTCTCCGGCAGCAGAGCCGTGTGAATCAGGAGCGGCTGTCCGTTCTGAGCATGGAAGACCTCGATGACGACCTCGCGCCCGGTCTCCTGTGCCTTCGTCAATAGCGGCTGCATCTCTTGCGCCTTGCTCAACTGGTGTAAAGCTTGAACCAGTGCTGTGCTGGGCTTCTGCGTTTTTGAGCCGCCCGGTCGGCGGAAGCGGAACACGATTCTCTTGTTACGGTCACGCTGCATACGCCTCCTCATGCCACGCAATCCGTGGCCATTGTTTGCTCAACGATTGGAGTTGAATCGAAATTCCGCTGCTGCGCTTCTCGTGTGAACCTCACGACGCTGGCACGCGAGCAGCCGTACTTCTTCGCGACTGCCGTTAGTGACATCCCGGATAGACGGTCACGAACCAAAGCATCGTGATTGAGTTCGAGCGGTTGGCGACCGAGCGGCAAGCCTTCAAGTTTGCGTCTCCGCATACAGGCCTTAATGCGCTCAACAATCATCGAGCGTTCGAGTTCTGAAATGGCTCCCAAGGCCGTCAGAAACATGCGCCCCATCGCACCCGTGGTGTCGATGTTCTCGCGCCTCGATACGAACTCGACTCCAAGCTCGTCAAGTTCGTCCACAACCGTCAAAAAATGTTTTGTGCTCCTCGCGATGCGGTCGAACGCGGCCACGAGCACGACGTGGAATTTCCGGCTACGTGCATCCTTCAGCATCGCATCCAGACCGGGGCGACGAGCCTTCGTTCCGCTGATGCCAACATCCGTGTACTCGCACACCACTTCGTAACCGCGCTGCTGTGCAAAGGTGCGGAGGTCATAAAGCTGAGTTTCGACGTGCTGGTACACGCCCAACCCCGCCGCCTGTGAAGGACAGTGTGCACTTGTCCACCGCGTCCAGGTCGAAATCTGCAAGCGAGCGCGCAACTTGCTCGAATGCGCCGCGATGATTTTTTGCAACTTTGGGAGTTGTGCACGCTGCGCCGCGACTATCTCCCGTAGCAGTTGGGTTTCATTGGCGCGGACGACGTGCTGCAATTCCGTTGCGGTTTCGGCAAGCAACCGTTGCTCCCGCAGCGCGTCTACGATTGCATGTTCCACATTCGCCAGTTCGCTGCCCGCTCCGATGTCCTCCAGCGCCGCATGCGCAAGCAGTTCGGTGCGTCGCGCCCGCAGGGCGTTAATCCGTGTGTTGAGGGCTTCGACCTGAGCGGGAATCTTTGAATGCTTCGCCCGAACGCGCTCAAGGTCGCGCTGTAGTGTTTCGATCTTCGACATTTACTTGCCTCCGTTTTCTATTTCGAACTGCCGTGCTGCTGAAGTGAGGGTTGCTGTGCGATCACCCGATGCGACCATTGCCGCCCGCTTGTCCTGTAGGCGCCGCGCCATTTCACGAGGATCATCAGCGGCTGGTGGATTGGTGACGTGCGCCACGGCGTCTGTGAATGTGATTACCCGTTTTGCACGAGCTTCGCTCATCTGGTATTCCTGGGTCGCGCGTGCTACCGCTGCCGCGTCTCCCACTTCGGATGTCCGAGGTGCCACCCGTTGCATACCGGGCAGCGATAGGGGAGCATTCCCTCCGCCAGTCCCTTCCGTGTTAGCGCACGATTCACGCCCACCGCCAGGCGCCGTGACGGATACCGCATTTTTGCCGCGCAGCCCCGGGAGAACCACACTGGCTTGCGATCGATTGCTTCCCACATCCTCATGCGCTGGTCCATTCGTCGCACCTTCCCCGTCACGTTGTCTCTGCGCGTGATGTGACGCCGCGCCCCCACCGCGCGTTGCGATTGCGGGCACAGCCTGCTTCGCAGCTCCCGGGCGCCGGATCATGAGGCCCCACGGCTTCATGGCTTCAATCTCAAGGCCCTCGGCTTTTGCTCCGGCTTTCCACGCTTCCAAACCGATGGGTTTGTACCGCTTCGGTAGCACCTCGGTGAAATTCCGCGCCGCAACTTCCGCGCTGTTGCCCAACATCGCAATCAACGCTTTTCGTAGTTGCTCCTGTGTCACCTTCACTGACTCGCCTAAACTGCGCATCCCGTTCCCTCTTTGTTTGAATCACAAAACACGACCTGCTCCACCGCAGTGAAGCCCACTAGAGTGCCCGGCCCATTCACCCAGGCATTTGCGTGCCGCCACATCGGCCCTAGCTCGCCCGTTCCCTCCACGTACAGAACGGCCGAGTAATCCACGCAGAGGAATTTTGTGCTCCGCATCCACATCCTGAATTCACGCGCGCCTGCTCGCTTACGCATGAACTCCACTAACGAACGGAACGCCGCAGCGCCATGCTTGTGCATCTCCGGCCTTGCGCGCTCTGCTATAAACCGGGCACGTTGTTGGTACACCTCGGGGTGTGTCATTCGTGGGCCGCTCTTGATTGTGGTTGCTGCTTTTTGGCATTTGCCAACACGGTGGCGTAATACGGATTGCTCCCGGCCATTTCTTCCAGGTCCGCCAGCCATCCGGCATAGGCCGCATCTAAATGCGCGATCTCTTGAGGGGTAAACGGAGTGCCGTCAATGTCTAGGTAGTCATCGGGGGACAGCGGCGCTTGCGCCGCGTCTTCCCCTGTACTCTCTGCCTGTACTCTCTGAGTAGTCTCTGTTCTATATAGGGATTCACGGTTTTCGTGAATCTGACTTTTTGTGATTCTTGTTTGTTGGCGTTCTGCTTTTTGCGCGATCACTTCGGCGAGCGCTTGCAGGTCCACCCTGAAATGCAGGAATGCCCCAATGCCTTTCCGCTGCTCGAACCAACAACCTGTACCACGCAGAATTCGCCGCGCCCCTTCCTGTTCGTGACGGCTCAGGCAGATTTCGGTCTCCCATTCGTCTGACGTTTTGTAGAACCATCCTGCCGCCGCTTGATTCGTGCGCTCTTGCACATCAGTCCAATAAAGAGCCTGAGACAACATCAGGCCCGCACTCGCACTGCCGCACAACCGCGCCAGCACAGCATGAAAAGCCACTGGTCGAGACAGCATCGCTTTCACTACGTCAATCAGCCGCATATCTGCTTGCGCCGTCATACGAAATCGCTCCGATCCGCAACACAGCGGGTGACGGATTCTTCAATCGCGTGACGATCCGCGCGGTAAAAAAGCAGCGCCGGTTGGCCGCGCCTCTGTTCGGTCAGGAAGCCGCAATCGCGCAGTACCCCGCGTGCCGCCTCTTGCGCATAACGGCTCAAACCCGTCTTCGCGGAAATCTCTGCCTGGGTGGCCGTGAACCAGCCATCTGCCTCCGGCCTGCCATCGCTCCAGTTCAGAAATTGCGATAACAGCAACGCCGCATCAGGATCACCCGCGCATACTTCCACCAGTACGGGCCGCAACAACAGCAATTGCGTTACACCCTGGGGTGTACCGCGTTTCGGCCTTCCGCGTTTTGCTTGCGCGCCTGTCATGGCTATTTCGCAACTCCAACGCTTCCGCTCTGTTTGGCAGCATCCCAGCGGCGCCGCACGTACTGCCGATGCGCGACGCTTGGTTCGCTCTTGACAGGTAGAGCTTCTAGAAAATTCTCCGGGTCTCGGCGCAGCACAATCGTGCGCCTGCCTAGTTTCCGCGCTGGTAATTCGCCCGATTCAATTTTGATATAGAGCGTGGACACGCTCAGGCCCGTAATGATAGCCGCTTCACGGATGGTGTTCGCCAGTTTCTCTGTTGACTCGCTCACGTTCATCTCGTCTCCCATCTCACTTCAAAGCGTGCATTCGTACTGACGATTGCCAAGATATAGCGAATTGAAGTGTGCGGGAATGTCCTATGTTGCAGGACATGTGGAAAACGTGGGATGTGTTTAAACGTATTCCCTGAAGATGAAAATATCGTATTGCGATGTAATGCGTGCTTCCATGATCCGGCCTGACTGCACTGTTAGAATTGCACCTGCAAAAATCGCTTGAATAGCATCACTTCCAGTGATTCAATCCACACCGGAGAATAGAGAAATGGAACAGCCAAACTAGAGAGTGCTGTTGGGTCTGATTCGAGTGTTTCAAGGGCGAAGAGTTAGAGATCGGCGACAACTACTGATGTCAGAAAAGCTGCAACTCCAGGCGCATTATAGATACGCCATCATTGCACCGCTTTTAGAATTTAGAGACATGGGCCGTTGTACCGTCTATTCAGCAGATGGTAGACCGGCACGCACTTTGGAGGAAGCGTCTCGGCTGATAGCGGGACAGCATCGAGTATCGAGATCAACCGTATGGCACTGGCGAAGATTATTTTTAAAACAGGGATATGCAGCGCTAGCCAATGCTCCCCGTTCCGATCAGGGCATTAGTAGATTCTTTGCACACAACCCAAAGGCAAAAGCATTTGTGGAGCAGGCATATTTGGGTAACAAACTTTCAGCGCCCGCGTGCCATTCGCAACTCGTAACATGCTGGCCCGAGCTATCCATGGCGGACTGCACGCCACCATCGTATTCGACTGTTCGGAGATATCTCAATTCCATACCGAAGTTGGTAGTTGTCTTGGGCCGCAAAGGTGAAAAGGCTTTTGTGAGGTATGCTCGCAAATCCTCTATTGAAGTCATCGAAGATTTCCGCAGGATCACCGGGATAAATTGAAAGGCGCCAGCGCGCAGGGATGAGCGGCATTGTTCATTGTTTCGCCCGCCGCTTTTAGCATTTATTTAGCAAATCTAAGACGGACATCCGTAAGTTGTTGATTTATTGGCGTCCCCGGCGGGATTCGAACCCGCGTTACCGCCGTGAAAGGGCGATGTCCTAGGCCGGGCTAGACGACGGGGACGCTACAGGTGGGATCCTTGACGTGCACCGGACAATCCATACTACCAAG
>Ga0307375_10001987_pt1 | contig 21496 bp, 25 predicted proteins | sample TR1MG_FD_202531 | JGI IMG/M metagenome (GOLD analysis project Ga0307375, IMG submission 202531) | Soil microbial communities from Risofladan, Vaasa, Finland - TR-1 | ecosystem: Environmental > Terrestrial > Soil > Coastal area > Acid sulfate soil | place: Finland: Risofladan, Vaasa | collected...
AGTAGGCGTTTGGGGTGGCTGTGAGTCCTGTGAAACCCAACGTTGAGAGAAAAATGGCTCAAAACCACGAACCACCCCAGCCCTGCAAGGTATGTATTCACTACGGTTGAGGGCCGGGGTGGTCGGGTGGGTCGGTGTTAAGCGTAGCGTAGCCGCCCGCGCGGCGCGGGAATGGGGCGCCCTAAATCCTTAGCGGTTTCCAGCCATTCGGCGATCACGTGTTCGGCATGAGCGACCGCTCCTTGGTAGGTGGCGCCATCCGCCATACATCCAGCCAACTCCGGCACCTCCACAAGAAAGGCGTTATCTTCTTCGCTCCAGTACACGATGAGCTCGTATTTATTCATGACTGTCCACTCCTAACCGGTAACGCAGGATAATGTCTCGCACTTGCCTGACCTGGTACGGTTTGGCGAGCGCCCCTTGCGGTTGCAGGTTGATAATCTCCTCGACACCCGTTTTCGTGAATATCTGGTGATCTCCGCGTATCTGCACCGCAAACCTCAGCCTGTCGAGCCAATAGGTGAGGTCGGCAAATCGGGTGTTCGCATCCGCCTGCCTAGTATGGCCGCCAATATTTTCGCGTCTTTGCTCACGGTTTTCCCACCACGTGGGCCTTCAGGGTAGTGTCTCGCGGGAACCTATCATGGCGATATTACCATCGCCCATGAAAGCTGCCTAAAAACCCACCTCGTTTCGGATGGTCGCCAGATCAGATCCCTTGCTGTGTCCGTCAATTTCCCCTTTTACCGATATCTCTAAAGCCCCCAATTTTTGGAGTCATAGAAGTAACATGGGTGAAACCCAAGGTTGAGAGAAAAATGGCTCAAAACCATGAACCACCCCAGCCCTGCAAGGTATGTGTTCACTGCGGTTGAGGGTCGCGGTGGTTTATCGCGCACGGTCTGATTAACCGACTTGCCAAAAATGCGGATTAGGTTATTATGCAGCTACGGAGAAACGCGTCCCCCACTGCCCGCTTTCCTTGGCGAAGGCCTTGGTAGAGGCGGGGAAAGTGCGGGCGACGGCCAGCGCCTTTCAGGGGGCGCGAGGGGTCGGCGTTTTTGATCTGGCGGGAATGTGCGCGATCGTGACGGCGCTGACGCCCGCCCACTTTCGGAAGAGCATGACGACCTATGCCGATCACCGTATTTGGCAGGACGTGTACCATGCCCAGACCGATCATACCGATGTGTACCTGAAGCTTACGGTGATCGAGGACGTATTGATCGTCTCTTTTAAGGAGTTATGATTATGAAATGTCCCTGCTGCGGCGCGGCGGAACTGATCCCCGACACGCGTGATATCCCCTACACCTATAAGGGCGAAACCACCACCCTTCCGGCGGTGATCGGCGAATTTTGTCCGGCCTGTGGCGAAGTTGTCTTGAACCGTGAGCATGGCGATCGTTACAGCGAATTGCTCGGACAGTTCCAGCGCCAAGTAAACGCGGCCTACGTCGATCCCGACTACATAGCCCGGGTCCGTAAGAAGCTCGATCTGGACCAACGGCAGGCGGCGGAAATCTTTGGCGGCGGCGTCAATGCGTTTTCGCGTTACGAAAATGGCAAGACCAAGCCGTCCTTGGCGCTTGTGAAACTCTTGAAAGTCTTGGATCATCACCCGGACCTTTTGGGCGAGGTTCGAGACAAGGCTTAGCTCTCAAAATCTCCCGCATGGGCGGCCGCCGCTGCCCCAAGTGAGCGGATCCCCGTCAAGATCACGATCCCCTCTGGAGCCGACCATTATTCCCCGTTTGATTTACCGATCCCCTTTGGTCGTTCATCCCTTTGCTGATGATGCCGCACTTTCCCGGTAGAGGAGTGTATGCCAGAACCCGACACAAGTCTCCCGGTTACCGATACCCAGATCAACCGAAATTCAGCAGTTGAAGCGACTGCTACCAAAACGACGGCTTGATTCATAAGGCGTTATCCCAAAACGTGTGTTCGCCCATGAGGTGAACGGTGGAGTCGTGGGAATCTCTTTTGAAAACCGCGCAGATAGGGCGCATTTGCCACGCCGACTGCCGGATGTCGGATCAAACGCTCTATGATCTCGGTATCGTAGCCACAATGGCCGGACAATGGGCGTTCACACGATGGTCCGCAATACGCACCAATATAATGCCCTGTATTTAAACGAATTCACACGCCGTCCTAAGACGGTATAGGGGGTATTTATTGCAATGAGTTTGGCGAATCGTGATCACGGCAATGATCTCGGATCACAATCAACGGTCTTTGCTGGGGTACGGGATGGAGTTATGGATTATGGATCATGGAGCCGGGACGAAAAACGTCCCAGCGGCGTTCGTGGTATTCGGACGTATTCATAATAAAAACATTTGTTACGGTGGCCTATGCAGCGATATGGATATTTCGGAGCGCGTCTACGCCACCCTTTTTCGAGGCATTCAGGATTTCGATACCAACAAGGTTACCCGCCTTGTCGTAATCAAGAATCACGCCATCGGATATTTCCTCGCTTTCCTCGATCACGGCTGACGTCAATTCCAAGTACAAAGCATCTGCTTCCCTATCCACACGTACTAACATGGGCGTCTCCTATCAAAATAGGCCGTTATCACATGGCAATGATCGTTGCGTTACCACCCGCAGCATCTTGCCTCGTTCTGTGTGGCACTTCAAAAAAGAGGTCTTGCCATCCCGCGTTTCTGTGCCGTCCGGCGTCAAGATCGCCGCCTCAATCCATTCTATTTTAATGGCGCGCCGCTGTACCTGAAAAGCGGCGCGCTCTGCCAAAGCCAGATCCATACCTGAGAAGTATACCTTATTCGGCGCAGCCCCCACTTACCCCAACATCCCCGCCCAATCCTCCACCCTTGGACTGAGCCAGGATCCCGGATAGGGGGATAGGGCTGGGCTTCGACGGAAAACGTCTAATCCTTAAAAATCCGCAAGATAGGCGCCCGCGAAGCGGTATTAATGTAACTATTCGGTAAACCCGTAGCCCCTCACGTTTAACAAAGACACCGAACACGAAGAACCATGTGGGTTACAGTCACCCGCATGGATGCCGAACTGTACGCGACCGTAACGCGACCAGAGATCCCCGATGCGAGGCTCACGCCATTCGCGCAGGTGTCGGTGACACTGACCCAACAAGAGTATATCCAACTCGTGTGGGACGCCCGGTCGCATTGCGTCCAGGGGAACTGGAAGACGGCGCATCGACGGGCCCTGGCCCGCCTAGAGCAACTGACAGTCGATCACCAACGGGCCATGGCTCAAGCCGCCCTGCGCGAGAGGGCATTACAGAGTGAGCTAGAGATCGCGCAGGCGAAGATTCGTGATCTGCAAAAGCGCCTGTTTGGTCGTCAATCCGAGCATTCCGCGCAGGGCCATAAAGGGCTCACGCGGGATATCCCATCATCCCGATCGCGCGGTCAACAACCGGGCACACCCGGTCACGGGCGTACCCTACAAGCCCATCTACCCGCGCACGAGGAAACGATCGCAATCGACTCGTCACAGTGTCCGCGCTGTGGGTTGGACACCGCCGACTTCCCGGGCACCGAAGACAGTGAGGTGCTAGAGATTACGGTCCAGGCAATCGGCGCATCCTCCACAGGCGGCGCTATCGCAAGGTCTGCTCCTGCCCAGGCGTGCCCGGCCTCATCACCGCACTACCCCCGCCACGATTGATCCCGCGGGGCAAATACGGTATTTCGGTTTGGGTGCACCTGCTGCTCTCCAAGTTTTTGTACGGCCAACCCACCCATCGCGTGTTGCAGGACTTGGCCGATTCGGGGTTGACCCTGTCGGTGCCCGTCACCGGGGGCCTCGAGGCCCTGGCGCCCTTATGTGCGCCTGTCGAAGAGGCGCGCTGGCGGCCCACCTTTGCAGCGAATCCCACTGGCATGCCGATAAGACCCGTTGGGCGGTGTTCATCGAACGCGCGGGCAAGGTCGGTCACCGAATTGCTCGGACAGTTCCAGCGCCAAGTAAACGCGGCCTACGTCGATCCCGACTACATAGCCCGGGTCCGTAAGAAGCTCGATCTGGATCAACGGCAGGCGGCGGAAATCTTTGGCGGCGGCGTCAATGCGTTTTGGCGTTACGAAAATGGCAAGACCAAGCCGTCCTTGGCGCTTGTGAAACTCTTGAAAGTCTTGGGCCATCACCCGGCACCTTTACTCGACCCCACCCATCTCTATCGACCCGTGATTCGCCCGATTGTATCGTTGCCCTTCAGGCCCTAGGATTCATGCCCTTTGTGATCGTAGCATAGGCTCGACTGTGGGGTTTGGGGGCGTAGCGAAAGGTCTGTGTGCTATACTGGAGGTAGCCATTTTGGGTACTAATATGTTGGATACACACACTCTTATTAAGCGGCTTACCGGCGCGGGCGTCCCCGAGGCGCAGGCCGAGGCGCACATCGGCGTATTTTTGGATATGTCGGAGCGGGGATTTGCCACCAAGGCCGACATCAACCCAATCGAGTGGAAAATGGAGGGCCTTGCGAGCGATGTGCGTATTCTCAAGCAAGACGTGCATGTCCTAAAGCAGGATGTGAGTGAACTAAAGCAGGATGTGAGTGAACTAAAGCAGGATGTGAGTGAACTAAAGCAGGATGTCTGTGCCCTTAAGCAAGAAGTGAACGTATTAAAGCAAGACGTCCATGTCCTAAAGCAGGATGTGAGTGAACTTAAGCAAGAAGTGAACGTATTAAAGCAAGACGTCCATGTCCTAAAGCAGGATGTGAGTGAACTTAAGCAAGACGTCTGCACCCTTAAGGAAGATGTGGGTGAATTAAAACAAGACGTCCATGTCCTAAAGCAGGATGTCCATAGACTTAAGGAAGACGTAAGCGAATTAAAGCAAGACGTGCGCGGGCTAATAGAGGACATTCGCGGCCCCAAAGGTCTGAAGGTGGAGGTGGCGGCCCTGACCTTAGCGCTCCATGGTCTAGAGGGTCGTTTGCTCATACGATTGGGTGGCCTCATCGTGGCCCTCATGACCGTGGGGTTTACTGCTCTCGACTTGATTCTTGCGCATTAACTCTCCAATCTGGCATAAATCCCTCCTGATCGCCCATAACACGACCCGATCTCTGCGCCCGGATTATCGTTACGACCGTCACGCCCCGTAACGATTGTGCGCCGGACCTCAGTATGCGCGACGGGACGTCCAAGTCGCCCTGGGCCATGCGGCCCACAATGTCGCGCCCTCGGTCTCGGCGCAGCTCATGATCTCTCCGCTCCGCTCCGGGATGCTTGCTACCGTTCTGCGGTCGAGCTTGTCCCCTTTGGGGACAACCCCGCCCCCAAATGACTGGACGGCGTGTCGACATTGCCGGCCGCACATTGTAGGCCGCAAGGACCTACGCCCATTGCCGGCCGTACGGCCGGTCCCGCGGACTACGCGCCCTCGCTTCGCTTTCCCTAATGGTATGGTTATGGTCGCCCCCTCCCCTAACGGCATCAAGAGTGCCAAAGTGGAGAGTGTGACATACCACTCGAATAGAGAGGAGACGACAATGAGGATGACAACAATTGGGATTGATCTGGCAAAAACGGTTTTTGCCGTCCATGGCGTCAATGCCCACGGCAAGGCGGCTCTCAAAAAACAGCTCAAACGGTATCAAATGCTCACGTTTTTCGCCAATCGGGAGCCCTGCTTGATCGGCATGGAGGCCTGTGGCAGTGCCCACCATTGGGCCCGGCAATTGACCGCTCTCGGACACACAGTGCGCCTTATGGCTCCGCAATTCGTGAAGCCCTACGTACGGACCAACAAAAATGATGCCGCCGACGCCGAGGCCATCTGTGAGGCGGTGGCGCGTCCCAGCATGCGTTTCGTGCCGGGAAAGACAGCGGAGAGCCAGGCACTCCTCGCGGTCCACCGCGCCTGCCAAGGGTTCGTCAAGGCGCGCACCGCGCAGGCCAATCAGATCCGCGGGTTGCTCTCGGAGTTCGGGCTCGTGATCCCGCAAGGCATCGCGCATATCGCTAAACAGATCCCACGGATCCTGGAAGATGCCGAGAACGGCCTGCCCGACACTATGCGTCCGTTGATCGCACGGCTGGCGGCCCACTTAGGTGAACTGGACCGCCAGGTCGACGAGCTCGAAGCCCAGATCCAGACGTGGCACCGGCAGAATGCCGAGAGTCGGAGGCTAGCCGAGATACCGGGCATCGGTCCGATCACAGCCAGCGCGCTCGTGGCCTCGATCGGCGATGCCAAGACCTTCGCCAACGGTCGGCAACTCGCGGCCTTCCTCGGGCTCGTGCCCCGGCAGCATTCGAGCGGCGGCAAGCCGACGCTTTTGGGCATCAGCAAGCGCGGCGATGCTTATCTGCGCACGCTGCTCGTCCACGGGGCACGGGCCGTGGTGCGGGTAGCCGAACGCCGGACCGAACCTACGGACACGTGGCTTAAGCGACTCCTTGATCGGCGCCACAAAAACGTCGCCGCCGTGGCGCTCGCCAATAAGAACGCACGTCGCTTTGCGTGCACAGCAACCGCCTGGGCGCTGCTCGCTCACGGACAGAACTACCGGGGGGATTACGCGCCTTCGGGTCGGAGTGCGTAACCGAGTCGAAGGTTTGAGGCCCAAGGCCGGTGCATTGACAAAACAGGAGGCTCACCACCGATTGCACAGGCAATCATGACGTGATGGCAAGGTAGGTCAGACCGTGACCGGGAAACTCTGCGCGCGCCTTCGTGCATCAAGCCCGTTTCCCTGATCAAGACCCCGTTCAGCGGATTCCATCAGGGACAGAGACGCTAAGTCTCACACAAAGTCCGGATGTATGGCTGCAATTTTCACCTCCTTACCGTCATAACGTGAGGGCTTGGCAAACAGGGGGCGACCATGTATGGCGCGTAGCGGGGGTCGCTCGGGAGGCGCAGCTTTACGCGGAGACGGTTCGGCGCTACGATATGACCAACGTCGTGACCAATTGAGGTGGGCTGTATGAGCACTGTGACGCTGGCGTCTGCGAAGGCCCATTTAAGTCACCTTCTCGACCGGGTAGAGGCGGGGGAGGAAATAGTTATTACCCGTCGCGGGCAACCGATTGCGCGCATCACGTCTATCGAGCGACCCACGCTACCCGTGAAATCCTTGGCCGAGTTCCGCCGTCGCATGCCACGCTGGCGGAAATCCAGCAGTGAGTTGCTGCGGGAAATGCGCGACCAGGATCTCTAGGTGTTATATTTTGATACTAGCTTCCTGACCCCGCTTATCCTCGAAGAGCCGACAAGTGGCGGTATTGAAACATTCTTTGCAAACTTGACCGGCGAAGTCTTGTGCGTCAGCCATTGGACCCGGGTCGAGTTTTGCAGCCTAATGGGTCGCGAAGTCCGGATGGGCGGATTCACGGGCGCCGATGCGCTTATCATTATTCGCGAATTCGACGAACTGGTGGCTGACTCATATCAGGTCCTTTTGCCAAGCGCGGCAGATTATGAGGTGGCTAAAGGGTACATCCAAGATTTTGCCACCAAGCTGCGCGCTGGCGATGCTTTACACTTGGCTATCGCCCACAATAACGGCGCGGAGGCCCTCTATACTTTGGACGAAGGGCTTTTGAACGCGGCCAAGCTTTTGCGGATTCCCGCCAGCCGAGGCATCAAGATATCGCAATCAAGGTGAAGACTTGTCCGCGCATTCCTCTTCTTAGGTAAGTTCCACGCTGAGAGATGGCCGCGCGGATGCACCCGAACCCAGAGCTTGCAGGCAAAACGGACCTGAAAAAGTCATAAAACCGCTCTTCAGGCGGTTAAATCAGCCGATGGCGGGACTTACTGTCTGTGAGATCGTCGGAGGGTTTTGCTCTGACAAATCCACTGGGTAGAGTGCATTTCCGACGCCGATTGGCGAATGTAGGCTAAACCCCGTCCTTATCTTGACCGTAACCACTCCCGATCCGTCTCCACTGGAGGCCGATTCACGCCCCGGTCTCGTATGGACGCGCCCCAAACCCGCCGCGTCCATGCTCGTGCCCGGGTTTTGAGTAGGAAAGAGCGGCGTTGTAGGGATAGTGTCGAGGCTTTGGGGGCTGGAAAAGCCTAATGGTCGGGGTTGGGACGACCCACCCCGGCCCTGCAAGGTATGTATTCACTACGGTTGAGGGCCAGAGTGGTCGGGGGCAAAAAAGGCACGCCGCGTTACAAGAATAAAGCCGCGCCTACGTTGAACCGGCGCGCCAGCTTTTTGGCGATCTCAGTAGTTGGACCTATTACGCGATGCGTGATACCTTGGATGACAATGATCCGTTCCTTCCGTGATCCCAAGACCGAAACCTTGTTTAACGACCAGGACGTGCCGCGGTACCGGGCTATTGAACGGGCTGCTCGCCGCAAACTTCTGTTCCTGCATCAGGCACGGCGCCTTGACGAACTTAAGGTTTCACCTGGCAATCGGCTGGAAGTCCTGAAGGGCAATCGCAAGGGACAATACAGTATCTGTATTAACGACCAGTGGCGGATTTGCTTTCACTGGAAGGACGGCGATGCCTTTGATGTCGAAATCGTGGATTACCACTGAGGGGTATTATGGCCGCTAAGCGCAAGCATCTTGAGCCTATCCATCCGGGCGAAATTCTGCTCGAAGACCTCCTGAAGCCGATGGGCATTAGCATCAATCGGCTTGCCCGCGACATTGTCGTCCCGCCGGGCCGCATCAGTGCTATCGTCAACGGCAAGCGTGCGATTACCGCCGACACCGCTTTACGTCTGGGTAAATACTTCGGCGTCTCGCCGCAGACCTGGATGGGCCTGCAGGCGGAGTACGATCTGCGAGTCGCGCAGCGCACTGTCGGAGCTGAGGTCGATAGGCATGTGCAGCGGCATGCGGCACACCTTCGAGTCAGCTCGAAGACCATAAAGCGCGAAACGCGCACGACAGCCGTCTAGTGCCGCCCTTTACCCTACATTTGGCAGTCGGCGTGGGAAATGCGCCCTCTCTGCTGGGTTTCTCAGGGATTTTAACGACCGCAGCGTTCACCCCATGGGTAAGCGCACGTTTTGGCATAAAGCCTTATGAATCAAGCCGTCGTTCTGGTAGCAGTCGCTTCAACTGCTGAATTTGGGGTAAGTCGTTGCGGTTGTTTGGCTGGCGCATGAGATGCCCATATGCAGTGGGTAAAGGTCATTTGACCGCAACCCCCGGGAACGTCAGAGTACGCACTTGTAGACCGTGTCTTTGGCGAACCCATGATGCATGATATCGCCGTCGCTAGCGCGAGTCGTTGCTTTGTAGTCCAGGAGTGCCGCAGGTGCGGCCCATTTTGCAAGCCGCGCCGGGAGGGATCCCGTGCGCGTGCCGGTGGTGGTCCCATCGCTTACGGAGGTATTCAGTGAGTCATGATCGGAATGATTCTCTCAGTGCAGAGAGGGTGCAGCTCTCACCAGACGATGGTGTGTTCGAACTGCCCGGCGCAGACCCGGTTTGGCTCTGGGTGCATACATGTCCTACGCCGGGATGTTCATGCCGATCCGCTTTGGTGCTCGCGACACACGATGGGCGCGATCAGTTGCTTGAGCGCGGAGCCGCCGTTCGTGATGCCTGGAACGCTGGGAGGAAATATCTCGAAGTAGCGGCTGCAATCGATAACCTTATTGTTTTTTGCCTGGATATCGATATCAACGAGGTTCTTTCCCTTACTGGTAATGAGCTATTGGATTTGGCGGCGCATCCACAGATCGCCGACATCGCAATGCGTATCGACGGCGATACGCTCGATTTAATCGCGCAGCTCTGGTATTACAGCAAGGGTTGGCAAGATCCGGAGAAAGAAGTCCTTCGTGCCACGCAAATCACGCTAAAGAATTGGCAACGTGGTGATATGGTGGCATGGAACAATTTTTGTGCGAGTCTTAGGCGGGATTGCTATATGCTCGATGATCGGCCCTATGAGGCCATCGAGATGTATTGTCCGGTTCCCGACTGCACATGTGGGGAGGTCGGGATCAATTTTGAGGAGCTAAGGCCTCAGGGAGTGTCTTTTCTTGGGTATGTTTGGGTGGGTGGTTCTGGCAGCGAGGTAAGGTTCGAGCCGACAAAGACCAATGGCAATCGGCTAGAGCAACTCTGGACGGCATTTCAGAAACGCCACCCGAACTATGTTGCTCGCTTCGTGCGCCGCTATGCCGTTATAAAAAGTATCGGCGCTCGGATTGTAGGAATGCCGCAGGTGGTATCACCCAAGATTGGTCGCAATGATCCGTGCCCATGCGGATCCGGCAAGAAATACAAGAAATGCTGCGGAATCCACTGAGGCTGACGGGATCCGGGACAGATGATCCACGCATGGCGTGCCGGCTCGGTAGCCAAAGGGCGCAATGGTTTATGCCGGATGGCAGACGGTCGGCATTCCAGCAGGACTTGGTGTGCGGCATGACGATTCCTTCGCGGGCCAAGTCACGGGGCCTGCGAGCAGGCAGTCTCTGGCGCAATCGCAGTAGCTCCCGCGTCATCAAAAAGGATATCCGTATCGACGAGGACGACGCCCGGCACGGATTTCCCCTCGATCGGGGTCAGTCCTGCCGCAGAGGTGAGCGGACCCCCGTCAAGATCACGATCCTCTCTGGAGCCCCCGGTGTTCCCCGTTTGATTCACCGATCCCACCTGGTCGTTCATCCCTTTGCTCATGACGCCGGACTTTCCCGGTAGAGGGGTGTATGCCAGAATCCGGCACAGGTCTCCCGATTACGATACCCAGATCAAATTCAGCAGTTGAAGCGACCATTACCAGAACGACGGCTTGATTCATAAGGCTTTATGCCAAAACGTGCACTCACCCATGGGGTGAACGGCGGGATCGTTGAAATCCCTTTGAAACCCGGCAGATAGGGTGCATTTCCCACGCCGACTGCCGGATGTCGGATCAAACGCTCTATGATCTGGGTATCGTAGCCACAATGGCCGGACAATGGGAGAATCAGCGCGTGCGCGGCGCATCCTCTCTGGTCCCTTTGGTAAAGTCAGGGCGCGGTGTAGTTCCTGCCAATTTCTGGAATGAAGACAGATGAAATCCAAGACCCGTAATGCCGGTGCCGCCGATAAGCGAGCCAAGGAACCCAAGCTTTCGCGCACCCATGCCCCCGCCGATCTCTCGCCAGTGGATTGGCAGCGTGTCTTGCGTCGACAGTTTGGGCAAGAGCAGGCCTTTGATTGGGAAAACCTGGGTGCTGCGCCCTTCTTTTCTGAGTTCCGCGTTCACAATCCGGATTCGCAATCCCACTACCGCGTAACGATACGCGGACTGAACCCAGGCGATAACCTCTGCTCATGTCCTGACTACGCCACCAACGAGTTGGGAACCTGCAAGCACATCGAGTTTATGCTTGCGCGACTCGGAAAACGCCGCGGCGCAAAAACGGCGTTCGCGCACGGCTACCAATCGACATTTTCCGAACTGTATCTGCGTAACGACGGCACGCGGAGCGTACGCTTTCGTGCTGGCACGGATTGTCCGCCTGCCTTGGTCAGCGCGGCTGCGCTTTTGTTCGATAGGGAACATGGCTGGGTGTTGCGGGATGAATGCTTTGACGAGCTGGAGCGCTTTATCGCGACGATAGCAAAGAGCGGGCACGAACTGCGGGCTTATGACGATGCGCTGGATTTTGTCGCCGGTCGACGTGATGCTATCCACCGCGCGGCGGTACTCGCTGATGTGTTCCCGCGCGGCGCGACGGACCTAGAGCACGCGAAGCTGCTTCATGTGCCCCTCTATCCCTACCAGGCGGAGGGCGCGCTCTTTGCGGTACGTGCAGGCCGCGTGTTGATCGGTGACGAGATGGGGTTGGGCAAGACCGTTCAAGCGATTGCCGCCTTCGAGCTCCTGGCACGGTATTTTGGTGTGTCGAGGGTGCTGGTGATTTGCCCCACCTCGCTCAAGTACCAGTGGCAGAGCGAGATTAAGCGCTTCTGTGGACGCGCCGCCCGCGTCCTCGCCGGCGGCCGGGCGCAACGGCAAAAGGACTACGCGCTGGAGGATTTCTGCAAGATCACCAATTATGAAAAGCTAAAGCCGGATCTCGACCTCATCGCCGCCTGGACACCCGATGTCGTTATCGTAGATGAGGCGCAACGCATAAAAAACTGGAACACCATTGCCGCGCGCACCTTGAAACGCATCGATAGCCCCTATGCCATAGTGCTCACCGGCACGCCGCTTGAAAACAAGCTGGAGGAATTGATATCCATCGTCCAATTTGTCGACCAAAATCGCCTGGGGCCGACGTGGAAATTGCTGCACGAGCACCAAGTCAAGGACGAAGCCGGGAGGGTCACGGGCTATACCGGCCTGGAAAAGATAGGCCAGACGCTCGCACCGATCATGATTCGTCGACGCAAGGCCGAAGTGCTGCGTCAACTGCCGGCTCGAACCGACGAAAACCTGCTGGTGCCGATGACCGAGATGCAGATGCGGTATCATCAGGAAAACGCCGATGTCGTGGCGCGTATCATCCATCGTTGGCGGAAAACCAAGTTCCTTTCGGATAAGGATCAACGACGGCTCACCTGCGCTTTGCAGAACATGCGCATGTCGTGCAACAGCACTTATCTGCTCGATCAGGAAACTGACCATGGCGTAAAGGCCGACGAATTGGCGGCGCTGCTGGATGAACTGTTTGTGCAGCCTGATGCCAAAGCGGTGGTATTTTCCCAATGGACGCGTACCCACGACATCGTTATTCGTCGGCTGGAGGCCCGTAGAATCGGGTATGTCAGTTTCCACGGCGGTATACCGTCCGAGAAGCGGCCGATGCTCGTGGAGCGTTTTCGCGACGACCCGGCTTGCCGCGTATTCCTGTCGACCGACGCCGGCAGTACAGGCTTGAACCTACAGCACGCGTCAACCCTGATTAACATGGATTTACCATGGAACCCGGCAATCCTCGAACAGCGGATTGCGCGTATCCACCGCATGGGGCAGAGGCGTCCGGTCCAGATCGTCAACTTTGTGGCCAAAGGGACCATAGAGGAGGGCATGCTCTCGGTGTTGGCGTTTAAGCGCTCGCTGTCGGCGGGGATACTTGACGGCGGTATGAGCGAGATTTCACTTGGCGGTTCGCGTCTCAATCGTTTCATGAAGGACGTCGAAAACGTCACTGGGCGTATGGGTGAGGGCGAGGCCGTAACGCCGGCCGAGGAAGTAAGCTACGCAGCCTCCGCGGACGATGTGACACCCAGGCAGGAGGGTGGGGAGGCCGGGAATATGAAGGCGGGCCCAGGCGAGTTTAAGGGCGATGGGCAAGCGGCATCACAGGCGCCAGTGGGCGATGCCAGCGCCAATCCTTGGCAGGCCCTGGTAGATGTCGGCGCTCAACTAGTCTCGGCACTAGCGGCGGCCAGCGATCCTAAGGGGCGGGCGCATCCGTGGATCGAGCGTGACCCAACCAGTGGGGCGTCACACCTTAGGGTGCCGCTCCCACCACCTGAAACGGCGCGCCGGCTTGCAGACGCGCTTTCGATACTGGCGGACACTTTGCGAGATCGAATGTCGGGATAGAGGCCGGTCTTTTGTCGTCCCTCATAGTCTTATTGCCGATCGCCGTCTCTCCCTGGACCGACAACGATAGGGGAAAAACCCTTGGGGTGTGGAACGGGTGCAGTTTGCCTCCGATGACGCATGAAACTTGCGTCATCGCTGTCTAGACTGTTTATCACGCCAGATTCAGAAAAAATCGGCGAAGACCTCGACACAAACAATGGACGAGTAGCCCGAATCGGTGTTCAATAAGCCTTAATTGTTTGTGGAAGGGTACCTACTTATGTGTACAGGCCGCTCTTTACATTACCCGGCTCCTCTTGGCGTTTTACGCGCCGATCATCGGAGTCTCCGTTTCCATGAAGTCTTAGCGGATCGCCTGCGCGCTGATCCCTCTCTCATGGATCGAGTGGTGGCTCGTCTGGATCGGGAGGAAAAGCGAAAGCCGCATTGGTCGCACGCCGTTTGGCGGGAGGTTCTGGCACGCCCGTTCCCGGAAATTCTGGCTTTTTTGACCGATCCGAATGACGAGCGGGCCGCACAGATGCGCTCATGCTCCTCCTTGTTCGCGGGGATACTGACACCCAAAGAGCGTAACCAGGTTATCCGTGAAACGCGCTGACCTGGAGCACCTGATTCGGGCGGCGGGAGCCATCACCTGTTGTCGCGATATTGTAGTGGTGGGGAGTCAATCCATATTGGGAGCCTTCCCGGAGGCGCCAGCGCCCTTGACTCTGTCTGCCGAGGCGGATCTATTCCCTCTCGATGCGCACGATGCCGAACGCATGGTCGACCTGATCGACGGGGCCTTAGGTGAGCTTTCGATATTCCATGAACAATACCAGTATTATGCCCAAGGGGTGATCCGGACAACATCGGTATTGCCCAAGGGTTGGGCCGAGCGCCTGGTGGTTGTGGAAAATGCCAATACTAGTGGTTTTCGTGGCTTGTGTCTGGATCCTCATGATCTCGTTTTGGCCAAATACGCGGCCAGTCGCGAGAAGGACCACCAATTCAATCGGGCGGCCATTCGCCATGGATTGGTCCGGCAGGAGGTTCTACTCGCCCGCGTGATCAACATGCCACTGGACTCGTTACGGCAAGCGCAGATTACCCAAGACATCCAGCGGGACTTTCGAGAGGCGACAGGTAACCTTACAGATGAGGGTGGCCGTGGGCCAGGCTGACTGCGAGAAGGGCCGAGAAAAAGGTCAATATCATAAGACGGCGATGAAGCCCTGTGGGCACGAAAGAGGTATACTTACGCCTCGGTTAAAGGGGTTGGGCCCGTAGGCCGAGATCGCAATGTGGCGCCGATCTTCGCGGGGCGCGTCGATTTTTCAGATGCATCGACGCCACATCAAAACAGAGAGGTGGTGCGGGCCGTTTCGACGTGGGATGCCGCAGGGCCAGGATGGTAAGGCATCGTCTCTGGGATATCGCATGAAAACGCCGCGTGTGGCGTGCGTGGATAGGGGCGGGCGCCTAGCCCCTGGAACTGACGCGGTCATTCTGGGTTACGATGAAAGGGCCGTCTAGCCGGTCTAGAGAGGCTCATGCGCCTTGAACGCGCGCTGCGTGCGGGTATTGGCCGGTCGCATTGGGATCACATTTAAGGAGGAGGCATGTCACCCCTTGTCGGCATAATCATGGGTTCCCGGTCGGACTGGGAGACCTTGCAGCACGCAGCCCAGGTCTTAGAAGACCTCGCGGTCCCTCATGAGGTGCAGGTGGTATCTGCGCACCGCACGCCGGATCTCTTATTTGAATACGCGGCCGGGGCCGAGGCTCGTGGCCTTCAGGTCATTATCGCCGGCGCCGGTGGGGCGGCCCATCTGCCAGGCATGGCGGCGGCGAAGACTCTGCTTCCCGTGCTCGGTGTCCCCGTGCAATCACATACTTTAAATGGCCTCGATTCCCTGCTCTCGATTGTGCAAATGCCGGCGGGCGTACCGGTCGCGACGTTTGCGATCGGCAAGGCCGGGGCCATCAACGCCGCCCTATTCGCAGCCCTTATTTTAGCCCGCAAATATCCAGCCATTGAGGCGGCCGTTAGCGCGTTTCGTCGCCAACAAACCGAGGCCGTGCTCGCCGCGCGAGATCCCAGAAACCCATGATCGTCGGTATTATCGGTGGCGGCCAACTGGCGCGCATGCTGGCCCTTGCAAGCCATCCGCTGGGGGTGCGCTGCCTATTCCTGGATCCGGCACCGGATGCGTGCGCGCGCTCCGTAGGCGAGCTTGTCCTGGGTGGCTATGATGACCCGGTGCTCTTGGATCAGATCGCGCGCCGTGCGCAGGTCGTGACCTATGAGTTTGAGAACGTGCCGGCCAGCAGCCTTCAATATCTCGCCTCGCATATTGCTGTCCACCCGGCGGCCTTGGCCCTCCAAGTAGCGCGCGACCGTTGGCACGAAAAACAGCTCTTTGCCGAACTCGGAATTCCCACGCCGCGCTTTATGCCCGTGGACTCGCAAGCTGATTTAGAGGCCGCCGTCACGGCCATAGGCCTTCCGGCGGTCTTAAAAACGCGTACGCTGGGTTACGATGGCAAGGGCCAGTGGGTGTTACGCACGCCCGCCGACCTGACCGATGCCTTGGCGGCATTGGGCGGCGCGCCCCTGATCCTCGAGGGCTTTGTGCCGTTTGATCGTGAGTTGTCGGTGATCGCGGTGCGTAGTCTCACGGGCGACACGCGGTTTTATCCCTTAAACGAGAATATCCACAAGGGCGGCGTCCTCGTGCAATCTATCAGTCGACCGAGCGACAAGATGACCGCTCGCGCCGAGGACTACGCGCGTCGATTACTCGACCGACTGGGGTATGTCGGCGTACTGGCGCTTGAGCTTTTTCAGCAGGGCGATAGGCTCTTTGCAAACGAGATGGCCCCGCGTGTCCATAATTCCGGTCACTGGACCATTGAGGGGGCCGAGACCAGCCAGTTCGAGAACCACATGCGCGCCATCTTGGGCTTGCCGCTTGGGAGCACAGCGCCTATCGGGCATGCCGGCATGGTGAATTTCGTAGGGAGTCCCCCGGACACGGCGCAGGTACTCAGTGTGCCGGGGGCGCATATGCATGTTTATGGCAAGGAGGCGCGCCCCGGCCGCAAGCTGGGTCATGCGACCGTGCGCGCAAGAGATGAGAAAGATCTGATGCAGGCGCTCTCCCGGTTGCGGGCTCTAGCCTGCTCCTAAATCCCGGCGCTTCTCGATACCGCGCAAAAGAGGCGTTGGAGAACGGACAGATGAAGCCCGTGTTGGACGATGTATCCTCCTAGTCCGGCATCTGTTCGGTCTCCCTGAAATGCGGGTAAGGCCTGCAAACCATCTTCGTTGTGTTCCGCCCCTTCCTCGCGCCGAAGGCGTATTGCTTCATTCGGTGACAGGGGTGCAACTTTGTGTGCCGTAGATAGTTCGGCCATGCTAGAATCCGCAGCCCATTCGGCAAACCCTGGGCCTTGCACATGAAATTCGGCGTACTCCTAGCCATCATTACTTACACGATCTGGGGCCTCTTTCCGGTGTATTTTCATTGGCTCGCGGCCGTTGCCCCTTTGCGCGTGGTCGCGGCCCGCATTGTCTCGTCGTTTGTGCTCTTGGTGGTCTTAATGCTGGCCTCGCGGCATCTTCGCGGCAACTGGCGGCCGCTCTTTCGCGCACGGACCCTTCTAATCTACTCCGCAGCGGCCCTTCTCATTAGCTTAAATTGGCTTGTCTTCGTCTGGACTGTTTCGCATCAGAGGATACTCGAAGCCAGTCTGGGTTACTTCATAAACCCCCTCTTGAGCGTCTTCATGGGGGTTCTATGGTTTCATGAATCCCTTCGCAAAGGACAATGGCTGGCCATCTTCCTCGCGGCCATCGGTGTCTTGTATCTTACGGTAGCGTTTGGCCATCCGCCGTGGATCGCCTTGGCTCTCGCCCTGTCTTTTTCGCTCTATGGCCTATTAAAAAAATGTGCGCCGCTCGATCCCTTGCAAGGGCTCACTCTGGAAACGGGGCTCCTCCTTGCCCCGGCCCTTTGGTATCTTTCCGGGCGTCATGGCGTAGGATCGACCGGCCGCCTGCCATTGTCTGTCGATATTCTATTGGTCGCCTCGGGCGCCGTTACTGCTCTGCCTTTATGGATGTTTGCCAATGCCGCGCAACGCATTCCGCTCGCGGTTTTGGGCATGCTTCAATACATCACACCGACGCTGCAATTTCTAGTCGGGATCGCGTTGTACCATGAACCATTCCCGTATACGGATCGCCTCGGTTTTAGCATTGTTTGGTTGGCCCTTTGTCTATTCGTAACCGAGGGCTTCTGGATGCGGAGGCGAAGGCCGGCATATTAGTAGGTCTGCGTCTGCGGCATACCATATTCTAAAAAATTCGCCGTGGCGCGGGACCTCGTAACGTGGGTGCCCAATGAGCGGATCACTTTCGATAATCGCAAGCCAAGCGTTACGCGCGGTTGGCGGCCACGATTCGATGATTCCGACTGGTGAGGACCGCTGGGCGGCCTTGCTTATTGATCAAAGACGGCGATGAAATGGCGCTGCGGGCTACGGAGCAGGGACTCACCCTACAGTCCCGCCGAGCGGCGTTGGAGAGCGCGCAACATCTCGTGCGTAGACGTGTGCCCAAAGGAGGGCCGCTCGTGGAGGAATTGATCGCCTTTCGGCGTAAAGAAGTTGAAACAAAATGACGACCTCGCACGGCTATGTATTGGACGCCTCGGCTCCTTTAATAATGAACCGCGCGTAGACGCTGTAGAGCAGGCCTCGAACCTGGATGCTACCTGCGTCAGCACGGTTCAGATTGCCGAGGTGGCTACCGTTCTGATTCGAAAGGGGTTCCCGGACGAGGAGGTGCGGCAAATTATTGAGGGGTTGATGCTTCGGTAAGTCCCACTGTCCCACGAGGTCGCGCTCGCGTCCGAGTCCGAGTTGCTCCATAAGATCTGCGCATCGTTACCTCTTTCCCCTGGGGGACCGCATTTGCCTAGCGCTAGCAGCACATAGGAAGCTCCCGGCGATGACAAGTGATGGTGTTTGGAGCGATCCCCGCACTGGGGTTGCGGTGACGCTTGTTCGCTAGCCTCTTCATTGGTTAGCGCGCTAATGGCAAGCGTCCGCGAGTCTTCTGGGTGCTGAAAGTAGGACAGGCATTCCATCCCTCTTTTTATGGCGGCTGATAGGCCTGTCAGCCGGCCCTTTCTGCTAGACTGGTTACAGGATGGCTTTGCGCTACCACAGTTGTTAGGGGGGGGCAGCACGACTTTTTGCTTGCGCCCGCCCTGTTGGCGAGTATTACTCAAGGCGGGCAAGGCGCCCCGATGTTCGCAAATATGAAGGAGTTTCATGTCCGACAGTCTCCGTATCATCGTGACGTCAGGAACCCGAGAGAAGCTACAAATGGCCGCTATGATCGTGGCGGTAGCCGCAGCTGGCGGAACGGATGTTGCGGTGTTCGTATCTATGAATGCATTGCTATTTTTTTGTAAAGAAGGTGCCCCGGAGGCGCCTTCCGAGGGCGAGGTAGGGCGTTTGTTGGTTGCCAAGAAGGCCCCCTGCTTCTTGGATCTTTTTCAACAAGCCGTTGGTCTCGGTTCCGTAAAAATCTATCCGTGCGCGATGGCGATGGATGTTCTGGCGCTGGAACCTAAGGATCTCGCCGTCTATCTGGAAAAGCCCATGGGGCTCACTAGGTTTTTGAGTGAGCTAGACGGTAGCCATGTTCTGACATTTTAATCACCTGGTGGATGGATATGAGTGACGTTAAAATTGTAGATGCTCGCGGCAGTTTTTGCCCAGGCCCTCTCATGGAATTGATTGCCGCCCTTAAGGATGCGAGCGTTGGCGAGGAACTCGAGGTTTTGTCGACTGACAAGGGTTCGACCGACGATATCCCGGAATGGATCAAGAAGGTGGGACATACGCTCCTCTCCAATTTCGAGGAGCATGGGGTCTATCACCTACGAATTCGCAAGGCCAAATAACCCAATGTGTTAAAAATGGGTGGGAGGAGGGTTGCATGCAAAGAATCGTGGTAGTGGGTGGCGGGACCGCGGGAACGATACTCGCCAATAATCTTGCGAGGCGGCTCCATCGGGAACTCCAAGGCGCACGGGTCTCGATTACTCTACTCTCGGCGAGCCCTCGCCACATGTACCAGCCCGGACTTTTGTATGTGGCTTTTGGAAAGATGGCGGTGTCGGACCTCTACGTGGATGAAGATACCTTATTGAGCCCCGGTATTGATTTCTACGTCGATCCGGTGGAGATCTTCGATCTCGACCACAACGAGGTCAAGGCCAAAAGCGGGACGACCTATGGCTATGACTATTTGGTCATTTGTACTGGCTCGCGTCCGGCGCTAACCTTAGTCCCCGGTCTTTCAGAGAGCGCTCATCACATCTACACTGAAGAGGCCACCGTAAAGACTCGCGAGGCGCTCAAAGATTTTCCTGGTGGTCGCATTGCGATTGTGACCGGCGTCCCCCATAAATGCCCTATGGTGTCACTGGAGCTCACCTTCTTGATGTACGACTATTTCAAGGAGCGCGAGATGCTTGACAAGGTGAGTTTTACCTACACCTATCCCATTGGGCGCGTCCATTCAATCGAAAACGTTGCCAAGTGGGCAACGCCGGAATTTGACCGTATGGGCGTGAAATATGAGACCTTCTTTAATGTCAAAGAGGTCGATGGCGTGAAAAGACAGGTGCATAGTGAGGAGGGTACGGTCCTAGATTACGATCTTTTGATCACCATACCGCCGCATAAGGGCATGGAAGTGATCGAGCAGAATAAGCTCGGGAGTTCCGGCTGGATACCGACCCACCGTACGACGCTTGCGATGGAGGGTCGCCAAAACGTATTCGTGTTGGGAGACACTACCAATCTCCCGATCAGCAAGGCCGGCTCCACGGCCCATTACGAGGCCGATATTCTGGGCGAGAATCTGGCCTCCAAGGTTACCGAAGGTGTGGCGATGCGCTCTTATGAAGGCAAGGTCTTTTGCTTTATTGAGGCTGGATTTGATCGCGCCACCTACGCCGCCTTCGATTACAAGACCCCGCCTAACCCGAGACCGCCTACGCGCGCTATCCACTGGTTTAAGCTCGCCTACAACAAGTTATACTGGAACAGTGTCCGCGGATTGCTGTAAGGAGAGATGACTATGTCCCTTAAGGGTGGCGATAGTGAAGAGACTGGACCGAATGCCCAGCTTGCGCGCCTCGTTGAGGCCGGGTTTGCAACCCTGACGGATGAAATGATAGCTCGTGTCGCGAAGACCGCGAGCGACAGCCTGACTTTGCTCGATGAACTCCACCGCAGCCATGCGATTGATGCCCTGCCTGTTATCGGTGAGATGGTGGCCTCGGGAGATCTTGCGCGCCTAGCCCATATAGCGCGCCTTTTGGGGGCTGCCGAGGACGCGTTGACAGACGATCTGATTGGGCGTTTGTCTGCCTTTGCAAGCGGTGGTATGGCGATTCTGGATCGCCTCAATCAAGCGGATAGCGACCGCTTTTGGCGACTCTGGGAGCTTTTGGCAGGCGCGCTGACACCCGCGCTCATGGATCGCGTGGTTAAAAATCTTCCCGCCCTCTTGGATATTCTTGAACAGGCCGAGGAGAGCGGTCTTGTGCAGGATGTCATGTCTGCGGCTCTACGCGCTCGCGAAGATCTGGCGGCGCTTCCGCGTCCGGCCGGGGGGTTTGCGGGTCTCTGGACGCTTATGAAAGACGCCGATAATCAGCGGACGATTCAGGCCCTGTTGCTATACGGGCGCCAGTTCTTCGGGGTCGACCGTAAGGATTAAGAGGCGTTTCTTACCAGAAATCGCCCATACATCCGATAGGCCAAGGCGTGACCCGGTATCGGGCAGACGTAATAGTAGGTGCCCGCCTTTTGTGCCAAAAAATGTACCGAGGTCTCGGCGTAGTGGGCGCGGGCGAGGCGTTGTCGCGAACGCGGTGGCAAGAGCCGGATGTGGGCAAGCACCCCTGCGAGGTGTCGATCGACGTGTGCCGGGTA
>Ga0307375_10001989_pt1 | contig 21488 bp, 21 predicted proteins | sample TR1MG_FD_202531 | JGI IMG/M metagenome (GOLD analysis project Ga0307375, IMG submission 202531) | Soil microbial communities from Risofladan, Vaasa, Finland - TR-1 | ecosystem: Environmental > Terrestrial > Soil > Coastal area > Acid sulfate soil | place: Finland: Risofladan, Vaasa | collected...
CGCTCAACGGATGTGAGGCGAGGAAACTTGCGCAGGGCACCGACTCGGCCGAGCTTGCCGGCGTCGAAGGGATAGGTCGCCCCGCTGAGTAGGCGCCGATCGCCGCGTGAGTTGCCGTAGGCGTAAACGGTCGGTGGGATCAGGTATCCCCGGGCGCCGATCCACTCCTCCAACCGACGCATCTTTTCGCGCCCTCGACAGTTTCGTCCGAGGTAGCTCCCCGTCAAGGTGCCGCGGGGGTCGACGCCGAGTCGTGTTCCGAGTCCAGCGGTCGCCCCTAGGGCCTCGGCGATGACTTCGACGTAGATCTGCGGCGAGGCCGAGACGATCACGACATCGTGGCCTTGGGCGAGGTGCCACTCTAAACGCGCCAGTACATCTGCTCGGCCCTCGTGCGCCAGATGCCCGAGAGCGAAGGTCCTTGACTCCTCGAGGACGTCGTCGAGAGCCCGACCAGCGAGTAGTCCGTGAAAGAGGCGTTCCTTCGCGTTGTCTGCCCACCGGCCACTGCGAATAGCACCGATGCTGAGCGGGCCGATTAGTCGCAGCACACGTTGATAGGTGCTTGCTGATCCGGCGATGTGGCGCAGCCAGGGGAACACGCTGCCGCCTTCAGTAAGGGTTCCGTCGAGGTCGAAGGCGGCCACCACGGGCGCCGAGATGTCAGTCACCCACCTAGTTTCACAGGTAATCATGGGCGGCAGATGAATTCTCTATAAGTGCACTAGGAAATTGCAGGAATTTGCGGACGCCCGTTAAGGTGTTCGCGTGCAGTCAAGGGACTCGCACCGTGCACCGAAGGAGCAAGCATATGTCGATTCGCCTTGGCGACGTGGCCCCCGATTTCTCGGCGGAGACCACCGAGGGACCGATCAATTTTCACGAATGGCTGGGTGACAGTTGGGGCATCCTGTTCTCGCACCCCAAGGACTTCACCCCGGTGTGCACCACCGAGTTGGGTGGCTTCGCAGCGCGCAAAGCTGACTTCGACAAGCGCAACACCAAGTTGATCGCGGTGTCGGTCGACGACGTGGAGTCGCACCTTCGCTGGAAGGCCGACATCGGCGAGACTCAGGGCACCGAACTCAACTTCCCAATCATTGGTGACGAGTCGCACAAGGTGGCTGACCTCTACGACATGATTCACCCCAACGCCAGCGACACGCTCACGGTGCGCAGTGTCTTCATCGTTGGACCTGACAAGAAGGTCAAGCTGACCTTGACCTACCCTGCGTCGACTGGCCGCAACGTCGACGAGATCTTGCGCGTGCTTGACTCGCTGCAGCTCGTCGCGGACTACCCGGTGGCGACGCCGCTCAACTGGAAGGACGGCGAGGATGTCATCATCGCCAATTCAGTGAATGACGAGGATGCCAAGGTGAAGTTCCCCAAGGGCTTCCGCAAGTTGAAGGACTACCTGCGCCTCACCCCTCAGCCGAACAAATAGGCAGTTGCGACGGGATCGGGGCGGTCACCTTCGGGTGACCGCCCCGCTGCCGTTGGACCATAAGGTACGGGTCATGGAAAACGACATGAAGAACCCAGCCACTTTCACGTACGCGGGCCAGACGGTGCGGCGCCTCGGCTACGGAGCAATGCGCATCACCGGCGAGGGGGTCTGGGGTTACCCCAAGGACCGAGCCGAGGCGCTGGCGGTCTTGCGCCGAGCGGTCGAACTCGGGGTTGACTTCATCGATACCGCCGACTCCTACGGTCCATCGGTCTCCGAGGAACTGATTGCGGAGGCGCTGCGTCCCTACGGTGATGTGAAAATCGCGACCAAGGCCGGACTGTTGCGCACCGGACCAGACCAGTGGTTCCCGTGCGGTCGACCCCAGTACTTGCGTCAGCAGTGCGAACTATCCCTGCGCCGTCTAGGTCAGGAGTCGCTCGACCTCTTCCAGCTGCACCGCATCGACCCGAGCGTTCCCGCCGAGGAGCAGTTCGGTCTCTTGAAGGATCTTCTCGACGAGGGCAAGGTCCGGGCCGTAGGCCTCTCCGAGGTCAGTGTTGCTGACATCACGGCAGCCCGTCAAGTGGTGCCGATTGCCACCGTCCAGAATCTCTACAACGTAACGAACCGCAAGAGCGAGGACGTCCTCGAGTACTGCGAGGTCGAAGGCATCGGATTCATCCCTTGGTTTCCGGTCGCCTCGGGCAGTCTGGCGCGTAGCGGTGGTCCACTTGACGGGCTGGCCGCCCAACTGTCGATCACCATCGCCCAGCTCTCGCTCGCTTGGCTGCTCCAGCGTTCGCCGGTGATGATGCCCATTCCCGGCACGTCGAAGGTGGCCCACTTGGAGGAGAACTGCGCCGCCGCTGGCATCGAACTGGACGAGGCGACCTTCGCGACGATTGACGCGCTCCGGATGTAGGGTTACGCGGACGCGCCGTCGGTCAGGCTGTCGCGAAGTTGGCGCTTCAATACCTTGCCTTGAGGATTCCTCGGCAGGGGATCGGCGCGGAAAAATATCTTGGTCGGAACTTCGTAGCGCGCGAGGTGACGGGCCACGTGGCGAGTGATGTCCTCGGCCTCGATGACGCAGCCGGACCTCAAGACGACCACCGCCGCGACCTCTTCGCCAAGGGTCGGATGGGGGAGTCCGACGACAGCGCAGTCCGCCACGTCGGGGTGCTCGAAGATCGCGGCCTCGACAATTACCGAGTAGACGTTCTCGCCCCCTCGGATGATCATGTCTTTCGCGCGGTCCACGATATAGACGAAGCCCTCGTCGTCAATTCGAGCGATATCGCCACTGTGCAGCCAGCCGTTGGTGAAGGACTTGGCAGTCGCCTCTGGCTTGTTCCAGTACCCACCCACGACGTTGGGACCCTTGATCCAGAGTTCGCCGACCACTCCGGGACCGCGCGGCAGGTCGTCGGTCGGTTCGTCGCCGTCAAAATCTTCGGGAACGATGGCGACGTCACACACCGGTACCGCTGGACCGCAACTCTCTGGTCGCGCGACGTAGTCCGGTCCGAGATTCATGCAGACTGCCGCCGAAGTCTCCGTGAGACCGTAGCCGTTGCCGGGCTGACCCCCGGGAAATGCGGTTCGAATCCGCTTCACGAGGTCGGGAGGCGCCGGCGCCCCGCCATAGGACACGCTCTTCACGCTCGAAGTGTCGAATGTGGCGAAGTTCGGATGGTCGAGGATTTGCATGGCGATGGTCGGCACGCCGCCGATACTGGTAATCCGCTCTGCCGCAATCAGCGTCAACGCCTTGCCGGCGTCAAAGTGGTGCATCATCACCAACTTGCCGCCCGAGGCGGTGTTCACGACCATGGTCGCGAGGCATCCCGTGGCGTGGAAGAGCGGCACGTTCAGCAGCGTGGCGTTGGGGATGCTCTGACCCTCGTCATTGAGATTTCCCGTCCCGAAGCGCAACGTCGCCCGCTGCCCGACGAAGAACAAGTTCATGAGGTTTGAGATCGCGTTACGGTGGGTGCCGACCGCCCCCTTGGGATGTCCGGTCGTGCCTGAGGTGTAGAACATCGTGGCGTTGTCGTCGGTGTCGATTGACACCTCGGGCGGCAGCGCGGTTGGGTCGACTTCGCCAAGGAATTGGTCGAACCCGATGATCGCGACCCGACTGTGAAGATCTCCGATCAGGGCCGGGCGGGCCGGATCTTCGCTGATCACCACAACCTTTTGAAGTTCAGGTAATGAGTCGAACAGAGGCCGCACCCGTTCGAGTCGCTCCTCGTCGACGAAGAGCAACGTGGTGCCCGAATCACTCAGTCCGTACTGCAGTTCCTCCGAGGTCCACCAGGCGTTCAACGGCACCACCACGGCACCAATGACCACTCCCGCCCAGAAGGCGATAACCCACTGGGGCAGATTGCGCGACGCAATTGCGACGCGAGTGCCCTTGGTGACATTGACGTCTAGGAGTCGCTGGGCCAGGGTGGCGACCTGTCGATAGTGCTCGTCAACAGTGAGACGCTGGCCCTCATAGACAAGAAAGTCCCGGTTCGCGTGACTGAGAGACATGTCGAGGATTTGGCGCAGCGTGGACGGTGCGTGCTTCCAAATCGTCATTTCGATGCCTTTCACAACATGGCGATCGGTCTCGAACATCTGTCCTGGAGCCGTCATCCGTTGCGTGGCCTCAGCGATCGACAAGGGTGCCTCACTCATCGGGGCGACACTACTTGCTCTCGCCCTCATGACAGAAGAGCACCGTGCGGTAGTGGCTCAGTTCGGCGATGGACTCACGAATGTCATCGAGAGCCCGGTGGGCGGTCGCCTTCTCGGGCAGCGACGTCAGAGCCTCGGGTTGCCAACGACGAGCCAGTTCCTTGAGCGTGGAGACGTCGACGTTGCGGTAGTGCAGGAAGGATTCGAGCTCGGGCATGTATTCCTGAAGGAAGCGACGGTCGGTCCCGATGGAATTACCGCAGAGTGGCACACTGCGGGCTTCGGCAATGTGTTCCTTGAGAAATGCGAGGGTGGCCTGTTCTGCGTCGGCGACGCTCACGGGAGATTCGGTGATCAGCGGCAATAGTCCGGACTTTACGTGCATCGCAGTGACGAAGTCGCCCATTTCAGCGAGTTGCTCGGACGTCGCGTGCACGACCAGATCTGGTCCTTCGGCGACCACATTGAGATCATCGTCCGTGATGATCGTCGCAATTTCAACGATTACGTGTCGTTCGGGCTCGAGGCCCGTCATTTCCAAATCCATCCACACGAGCATGTTGCGACACTACTTAATTGAGGGGAGTCGGTGCATGACGGACGGTAACCTTCGCTCTATGGAGATACAGGTCAAGGTGATGCATCCCGATGCGGTCGTGCCCTCGTACGCTCACGACGGGGACGCTGGTTGCGACCTGGTGGCCGCGGAGTCGTACGTGATCGCCGCAGGAGGCGGTCGGGTCATGGTGCGCACCGGGCTCTCGATCGCTATTCCCGAAGGTTTCGGAGGTTACGTCTTGCCGCGTAGCGGCTTGGCGTCAAAATATGGAGTTACCTGTGTCAACTCCCCGGGTCTCATCGATGCCGGCTATCGAGGTGAGGTGAGGGTGGCCCTCGTGAATCTCGATCCCCACGATGACTATGAGGTGCAGAAGGGTGACCGCATCGCCCAATTGGTGGTGATGCCGGTAGTGACGGCGGCCTTTGTAGTGGCGGAGGAGTTACCCGCGGCGACCCGCGGTAGCGGTGGATTCGGCAGCAGCGGTCGCTGAGTGCGGCCGATTCCGCCGGACCTTTGGGTCGGCCACAGTTGGGTGAATGGGGTCAAGCGCCGATGAGAAACACGGTTCTCCTGGGGCAATTCCTTACCAGATTCTGTAGAGCATCCTTCCTGAGCGTTGAACGGAGGGGCTTGCTTGGGCCGTGAAATCGGCTATCATGGAAATCCACGCGGACGTAGCTCAGTTGGTAGAGCGCGACCTTGCCAAGGTCGAGGTCGCCGGTTCGAGCCCGGTCGTCCGCTCCAAGGGGGCGTAACAATTCCCCTTATTGATGTACGAAGTCCCGGCTTCCACCACGAAGCCGGGACTTCGTGCTTTCTCATGTCAACGCGGCGCCAGACTGGCGGGTTCTCGGCTCGATCGGGTTCGTTGATGCACCAGACCCCGCTGCAATCCGAAGAGCCTGAAATCCGAGGATCCACCCGCGTGGGCAGCAATGTGATGTGGCGCTGGACGCGAAAACCAGTCAGATCGTGATCTGAGCGAGAATCATTGGCGGACGTGACGGTTCGACGCCCATTCGTTCGCACGCCGGGTCAACCGCCGGCGCCGACCAATCGGTCTGAAGCCTCCGTTCCCAATCACGGTAATTGGGTAGTCACACCGATACGAGTGGCTGTCCCGCTCCGTCAGGAAGGTTCGATCTCGCCGTGTTCGGACTCGTACAGCTTGAGGGTCTCGACGTGCGCGGCGATGTCGGCCTCCGTTGAAGGAGTGGAGCGATTGGTCATCTGCAGAAAGACCGCGAAGCCCAAATCGCGCAGTACGCCGTCGGCGGCCCGCTTTGCCTGGACCTCTTCGACCTTGGCTTGGCCTTTCTGCGCCGCGTCCTTAGCCGCCGCTGCCGCGACCGATGCCTGTTCTTTCACCTTGTCCATGAATCCCATGAACACCCCCCTTGTGATGTGGCTGATGATACGCACCATACACAGCGAGTTCGACGGGCGCACGAAAATTGCGAGGTCACGAGATTGACGGTGACCCAGGATCCTGTCGAATCGGCCCGAGGGGCGCGTGCGCGATGGTGTACCCCTTGGGCCTGGGTGATAATTGATTTGAAGCACAAGGTCGGCCCCACACGCCGGCGCAGACCGCGTAGTCGTCCAACGCCAAGTGAAGGGAAACCCGACAGTGAAAATTGTTGCAGAGCCAGAGATCGTTAGACGGTTGCGCACTCTGCCCGGCGAAGAGCCACGACTGGTCGTCTCGGGCAACTATGCCACTCCCTGGGAACTCGTGCGCATCGCCGATGAGACTCTTTCGCACTGGCGGGCCTTCATCCTGAACCCCCAGAGTGGATGGCCGGTACGAGCGGGATTCATCACCGAGACCCCTTTCGTCGGTCCGGGGGCCCGCAACGATCCGGCGCTCGACTACCTGCCGATGAGGTTGTCGCTCGCACCGCGCATGTTCGCGTCACTGAGACGACCTGACGCGGTCTTGATTCAGACTTCTCCGCCTCGGCAGGGCAAGGTCTCGCTCGGCATCGAGGTGAACATTCTTCCGGCTGCCATCGAGGAGGTCCGTCGACGAGGTGGCTTGGTGATCGCACAGATCAATCCCAACATGCCGTATACCCGCGGCGACGCCGAGATCAGTGTCGAGGATGTCGACCTCGGGTACGAGGTCACCAGTTCCCTGCCGTCACCGCTGCCCAAGGCGCTGGACGACGCAGCACAGATAATCGGCGAGACGGTCGCTCGCCTCGCGACTGATGGCGGAACGCTGCAAATGGGAATCGGTCAAATGCCCGACGCAGCGGTCGCGCATATGCATCAACGTCGGGAGATGAGCGTCTGGTCCGAAATGGTCAGCGACGGAATTCTTGAGCTCGAACGGGCCGGCGCATTGCGGACGGACAGACCGATCACGACCTCGTTCTTGTTTGGAAGCCCTGACCTCTATGAATGGGCTGACGGGACCGACCGCTTGGTCATGCGTCGCACGGAGATCGTCAACAATCCTGCTCGCATCGCTACCCATCCCGGGATGCTCTCGATCAACACTGCCCTCGAGGTTGACCTCTTCGACCAGGCCAACGCCAGTTTCGTACACGGACGGATCTATTCGGGCTTCGGTGGTCAACCGGACTTCGTGAACGGGGCGCTCCACTCACCCGGAGGACACGCAGTGTTGGCCCTACGCTCTTGGCACGACAAGAGCGGATCGTCGAGCATTGTTCCTCTTCTTCGTGACCCGGTCTGTTCGTTCCAACACTCGGTGATCGTCACCGAGCAGGGGATGGCGACGATGTTTGGCCGAAGTCAGCACGCGCAGGCCCATCAGCTCATTGAGGAGACGGCGCACCCTGATGCCCGTCCGATGCTCCGAGAAGCGGCCGCAGGATTGGGTCTAATTCGGGCGAGCGACCGTTACTAGGGAGACGGCTGGCCTTTCGCTCAACGTGGGGGGCGGCACCTGGTGATGGTCGCCGCCACCGGAGCGATCAGCCAACTCGCCAAGACCCGCGGCACCGTGGTGGTTGAAGGCTCAAACGCGGCGTCACGGCCGCAGCCGAAGGGCCTGTCTGGTGCACGTTCGCGCCGAAGGGGACTCCGAGGCGCACCACCCGAAGAAGCCGTCGTCAGTTTCGACACAACTGACCATGGTGCGGGTCTTGGCTGATTGAAGGGCACCGGTGGCTTCCGTCTTCCACGACGTGCCGCGGTTGAGCCCACGTGCAGCACAATGGCTGAACCGAACACTGGACCTGTGAAGAAGGTCCTTCTCCACGTCGGCGCAACGACAATGCGGCCAGCAAACTCGCCTGGTGCGCGAGTCTGGGCTTAGTTGGAGCCCCGGTGAAGTGTGGAGCCGAACGTCAGACTGAGCCTCGCTCAGCAGTTGGCGAAGACACACGATAGGGAAGCCCGACACCCGCCGGGCAGTGCAGCCCCGTGAGGAGTGCAGCACGAGTGGACCCACTCAAGTGCACTTGATCGCAGCGGTACCATGGGACTGAGCCCAATTCATATGCCTTACGGAGATGTCTCACTCGATTCGCGACTGACGGCCGGGTGTCAAGATTGGGAGGTGCTGGATGAAGAAGGTTCCCGGCGACGAACCCGAAGTACCGACATCTGAATTTGACGACGCGACGAACGCCGATTTGTCCGGTGCCGTGCTGGTGCACTTGGCCTTGAGCCGTTACGCGGCCAACTTCATTCTCAATGAGGTTGAGCCGTCGAAGCTCCATGAGTTTCCATTCGTCATTCCCGTGATCGAAGGCGTGGAACTGCCCGGTCACGCACCATTCCGCCGCGACACCGCAGTCGAACGACTGCACCACTCTCGTGTGAGTATCCGCCGAATGCGTTCGACGCTGAAGACGTTTGACGGTCTGTTCAATCAGCAATGGTCAAACGCCCTGCAACGGGAACTCTCGTGGTACGCCAGCGTTCTCGGCGTCGCGAGGGATCTGGAAGTGATGCGTGACAACATCTGCTCGGCGCTGGGGACGGAGGCGTCGACTGAAGCGGGCGCCTTTGTGTTGGGCCGGGTCGATAAAGCGATCGCCGACGCGCACGAGCAGTGCGGTCAACTGAGCCGGACGGAACGCTATCGGACGATGCTGACGGCGGTCTCGAAGCTGAGTTCGACCATCGAGTTTGCTCCCGCGGCGTATCGGCCGGCTCACCGCGCGATACGTCGAGGAATCACGACCGCTTGGCGCCATGTTGACGTGGCGCGAGGTGATGCCGAACGCCGGTCAACTGCGCGACGACTTCACCGATTGCGGATCGAGCTGAAGCGACTCCAGTACGCCGCCGAGATTGCCGGGGTCGCAGCAGGTGAATCCGTTGCCCGAGTTGCTGACGGGGCCGAGAAGCTTCAGACGAAGCTGGGCGGGGTCCACGACAGCATCGTGGCGAGGCAGTGGCTCGGTCAGTTGCGTGATGGTGGTGACGATGTGGTGGCGCTCGTCGCCCAGTTGCGAGACCATTACCGCCAGGTTCAGCGCGAGACGCTCGAGGGCTGGCGAGACGAGATGGGGCGATTGAATCGACGCTGGCGCGACGTGGATTTCTAGGCTCGGCCAATCCGGTGCCGCGGCGGGCGGGGTTGCCTAATCTGGACACTAGGAGGTTTCCATGATCCATCCCGCCATTGAGACGTTCGTCCGCGCCGCCCGAGAGCGATCGGCGTCGGACGGCGCTGCGACGGTGCAGCAGCGCCGGGACTCCTATCGCGCGGAGTTGGCCGCGCTGCAAGGCGAACAGGAGCCGATGGCGTCGGTGGATGACGTGATGGTGGCGCTCCAAGGACGCAATGTTCCAGCGCGCCTCTACGTTCCATTACTCGACGAAGGCCAGGCTCTCGTCATCTTCTTTCACGGCGGAAGTTTCGTCGCGGGTGACCTCGACACACACGATGCGTTGTGTCGGAGACTGTCGGCTGATTCCAGGATGCGGTTTCTGTCCATTGACTACCGTTTGGCCCCAGAGTTTCCGTTCCCGGCGGGAATCGATGATGCCGTCGACGTCATCCGCTTCGTGGCTGGCCACGTCGGTGACTACGACGCACCATCTGCCAAGATCATCGTGATGGGTGAGTCCGCCGGAGCGACTATTGCCACCGTGGCCTGTTCGATCACTCGTGGTGACCACCTTGGGTTGGCCGGCCAAGTCCTCATCTATCCGACCTTGGGGCCGGAACTCTTGACCGATTCGGCGCACTCCTTCGGTCAGGGGTACATGCTCGATCTGGACCGATTGCGACAGGATTACGCGGACTATTTGGGCAAATGGACCGACCATACCGATCCACGGGTGAGTCCCCTGATGTCGGTCGATCTGACGGGGGTTCCTGCGGCAATCGTCGTGGTGGCCGAGTGCGATGCCTTGCGCGACGAGGGTGTCGCCTACGCCGGACTTCTCGAGCACTTCGGGATCCCAGTTGAGATTCTCGAGGCCAAAGGCATGGTCCACGGATTCCTGCGCCTCGGGCCACTCGTCCCCGAAGCCCTCGACATCGTCGATGACCTCGCCCGACACATGCACCGCTACGTTGAAAATGCGACGTCGTGAACGTTCTGTTCATTACGCTCGACCAGTTTCGGGGTGACAGTTTCGGGGCGGCGGGTCACCCGTTGGCGCGCACCCCGACCCTTGACCGCATTGCTCGAGAGGGCGTCCGATTGAGCCGTCACTACTCCCAATCCGCTCCGTGTTCGCCGGGGCGGGCCGCCCTTTACACCGGTATGTACCAGATGAACAATCGCGTCGTGGCCAATGGCACGCCGTTGCGAAGTGGCCTCGACAACATTGCCCTCGTGGGGCGACGAGCCGGCTACGACCCGACGCTGTTTGGCTACACCGATCAAGGAATTGATCCCAATCAGGCCGAGGGCTTCGACGATCCGCGTCTCGAAAGTTATGACGGGATTCTGCCGGGCTTCTCCGTGGGCCTCTACCTGCCCGAGAGTCAGGCCGGTTGGGTGCAGCACTTGAGGGCTCAGGGGTACGACGTGCCCAGTGGTTGGGCACCGGCTCTAAGGGGCGAGGCGGACCGGCCCGCGGAACTCTCCTTGAGTGGATTTCTGACGACCCGATTCGTACAGTGGCTGGCTCGTCAGGAGAGCGGCTGGTTCGCCCACCTGAGTTACTTGCGCCCGCATCCGCCCTACGTTGCGGCGGGGGACTTTTCGAGGATGTACGACCCCGCCGATGTGGATTTGCCGATTCCCCCCGTGGTCGCTGCGGAGCGTCACCCTCTCCACGAAATCGCACTCAACGTGGCCGCCAGCACGGCACCGTCCGAGCCCACGCAGATGCGTGAGTTGAAGGCTCAGTACTACGGGATGATCAGCGAGGTTGATCACCAACTCGGACGGGTGGTGCAGGCAATTGAGGACCGTGGCGAGTGGGACGACACCTTGGTCGTCGTGACCTCAGATCACGGCGAACAACTGGGCGACCACGGGCTGCTGGAGAAGTTGGGATTCTTTCCCCAGAGCTACCACGTCCTCGGGTTGTGGCGCGACCCGCGAACTGCCAATGCCGGTGTGGCCATCGATCGATTCACGGAGAACGTCGACCTGCTGCCGAGCTTGGCCGAAGCGCTCGGCGTCGTCGCACCCGTCCAGAGTGACGGAAGGTCGCTTCTGGCACTCTTCAATGACGAGAACGTCGAGTGGCGTCGCGCCGCACACTACGAGTGGGACTTTCGGAGCTTCTGGATCCATGGTTTCACCTCCCAATGGCCGGGGGATCGGACGCTGTCACGTCAGAATCTGGCGGTTTCGGTGGGCGACGATGTCGGGTACGTTCAGTTCGCTGATGGTTCCTATCGGTGTTTTGATCTCGTCGCCGACCCCACGTGGCGCACCGAGGTCGTGGACTCCGAACGGATCATGCGTGCGGCACAAGAGCAGTTGGTGTGGCGACAAGAGCACCTCGCGCGCGAGATGACCGACATGCTGCTTGAGCCAGGCCGACCGGGACGTTGGCCCGACCCGCTGATCGAAGCCGCGATGTTCTAGGCACGCCGTTCGGGGGTCGTCCCTGTGTCAACTCTTCGGGCCGATCAACTGTCCCAGCATCTTCCATATCGATTGTCTAATCACGTAGTGTGACCCGTATGAACAACGAGGTTCGCGGGCGTGAGTGGCTCATTTTGGGCGTACTCTGCATTGCGGCATTCCTCGTGGCAGTCGACAACACGATTGTGAACGTCGCGTTGCCCTCGCTGGCGAAGAGTCTGGACGCCTCAAACTCGGGGTTGCAGTGGATAGTCGACGGCTACTCGCTGCCCTTCGCCGGACTGCTTCTCGCCGGCGGGGGTCTTTCGGATCGCCTCGGTCGCAAATTGGTGATGCAGGTCGCGCTCTTCGGATTCGGACTCTTCTCGTTGTTCGCGGCCATTGCCCACACGGTTCCCGAACTACTGACCGCTCGGGCGCTGATGGGGGCTTCGGCGGCCTTTATCTTTCCCGCCACCCTGTCCCTGTTGTCGGTGGCCTTTTCGAACCCGAGCCAACGGGCCAAGGCATTCGGGGTGTGGGGCGCCACGGCGGGAGTCGCCATAGCGGTCGGGCCCGTGGCCGGGGGTGCGCTGTTGAACCATTACTGGACAGGATCGATATTCCTCGTGAACGTGCCGCTCGTACTTATGGGAATTGTCGCCATCGGAGTGGTCGTGCCGGAGTCCAAGAGTCCCTTCGAGCACGATCTCGATTTTGTCGGGCTGGGACTGGGGACAATGGGTGTCACCGCACTCGTCCTCGCCATTATCGAGGGTCCGTCGTGGGGGTGGCGGTCCTCGACGACCATCGGTCTGTTCGGTGTGGCCACCCTGCTGCTGATTTCCTTTGCCCGATTCGAACTTCGGCACACTGGTCCGCTCCTCGACGTTCGGGTCTTCACCAACCGTGTCTTCTCAGCCAGCGCGGGAGCCATCGCCACCAACTTCTTTTGTCTCTTCGGATTCATTTTTCTCACTACCCAATACTTTCAATTGGTGCGGGGATATTCGGCGCTTTCAGCGGGCGTGCACACCTTGCCCTTTGCGCTGGTAGTGATGGTGACAACACCACTAGGAGCGATTGTCGCGCTGCGCGTGGGTACCCGTTACGTCGTCACCACCGGGCTGGTCCTGACGGCGGTCGCGATGCTGTGGATGGCCACATTTGCCGCACAGGCGCGATTCTTCGGACCAGTGGTCGGTGCGATGGTGGTCCTCGCCACTGGGTTCTCGTTTGTCAACGCTCCGTCGACGGCGGCGCTGATGGAGACACTTTCGCCAGAGCAGATCGGGGCGGGGGCGTCAGTCAACGAAACCACGCGTGAGTTGGGTGGCACCATGGGGGTTGCCATCATCGGATCGGTGTTCGCCTCGGTATTCGGACCCGGGGTGCACGGTGCCCTCGCGCCGTTTCGGGCGCATGGGCTGAGTCTCGCCCAGCTGGACACGGCCCAGGGTTCGATGCAGGCCGCGCGTACGACCGTCGCACATTTTCCCGCTGCGTACCGGCCCCGCCTCAATCAGCAAGTCGTCGCTGCGTTCATGAATGGCTTGCACCGGGGCTGTGTTGTGGCCGGCCTCACGGCGATGGTGGTGGCGCTACTGGTCTTCTTCAACCTTCCCAAAATCTCGGTGCGGACCGGCGCTCCCGAGGTCGCCCTACTGGCCTAGACGGGGGTGCATCATCCATCCCCGAGATTTCTGATATCAATGGAACCCATACGCCAACGTCGGCGGGGGAGAGTTAGGGAGATTTCATGCAGCGGATTTCACGAGTGCGCCAGGCACTCGTCATGACAGGCGTCGCGTCGGTGATGCTCGCGACCAGTGTGAGCGCTGGTGCAGCCGGGTTGGCTGGCAAGTACAACGCGGCCAACGCCAGGCTGGTGCCGGCGGCGTACAAGCACACGACGATCCAGGTCGCCACCGACGCGACGTATCCGCCTGACGAGATGATGAGTGGTTCGAAGATGATTGGCTTCGACGTCGATCTGATCAATGCCGTAGCCAAGACACTCGGTGTCAAGGTCGCCGAGAACAATGTGACCTTCGACAACATCATCGCTGGCATCTCCTCGGGCAAGTACCAGATTGGCAATTCCTCGTTCACCGACACCAAGGACCGCGAGAAGAAGGTCAACTTCGTCGACTACTTCCAGGCTGGTGAGGGCGTCTACGCCAAGTCGAGCGCCAAGGTGTCCTTCACGGGTCTCAAGAGCTTCTGCGGCACGAAGGTCGCAGTGGAGACCGGCACGGTCGAGCAGACCGACGCCCAGGCGACGGCGAAGAAGTGCCCGAGCGGCAAGAAGTTGACGGTGATGACGTTCTCAACTCAGACACAGGCGAACGTGGCGGTGTCCTCCGGACAGGCCACCTTCGGCTTCCTGGACAGCCAGATTGCTGGCTATGTCGTCGCCCAGTCCAAGGGCACCTTCAAGCTGGTTGGTTCCGCCGTCAACGTGGCACCGTACGGCATCGCCACCGCGAAGACTGCCGCGGGCAGGCAATTGGCGTTGGCCATTCAGGCTGCACTCAAGACCCTGATTGCCAACGGTACGTACACGAACATTCTGAAGCACTGGGGCGTGAACGCTGGTGCCTTACCGGCTAACAAGATCGTCCTTAACGGAGCTCTTTCCTAAGAACTCTGAAGCCGGGAGCGAAGATGTCAACGAACGGGGACGACTCGATGGAGGTCGTCCCCGTTCGTCACATCGGACGTTGGTTCGGTGGCGCGGTGATGCTCGTGCTGTTAGCGATGTTCATCCATACGCTGCTCTCGAAGCCGGACGGGAAGTGGCGGTTCAGTTGGAACGTCGTGGGGCAATATTTCTTCTCGACCGAACTTCTCCACGGGTTGTTGGTGACCATTGAGTTGACCGTGATCTCGATGACAATCGGTATCGTCCTCGGGGTCATCATTGCCATCCTGAGACTTTCGCCGAGCCGATTGCTGTCAACACCGGCCTGGACGTATACGTGGTTCTTCCGCGGGACCCCGGTCTACGTTCAGCTCCTGTTCTGGTTCAATATCGCCGCGCTGTATCAGCACTTCAGCATTGGGGTCCCGTTCTGGTCTCACGCATTCCTCACTATCAACTCGAACTCGATCTTCACTCCTTTTACGGCCGCGTTCGTCGCCTTCGGGCTGAACGAAGCGGCCTACATGTCCGAGATCGCCCGGGCGGGACTCATCGCGGTCGACGAGGGACAGATCGAGGCGGCGACGTCACTGGGAATGACCCGTGGACAATCACTCCGATTGGTCATCCTGCCCCAAGCGATGCGCGTCGTCATCCCGCCGACTGGCAACGAAGTGATCTCGATGCTGAAGACGACGTCATTGGCCGCGGCCATCTCGGTACAGGAGCTCTTGGGTGCCGCCGTGAATATCTATTCGGTGACCTATGAGGTGATGGGGATGCTGATCACCGCGAGCCTCTGGTACCTCACGGTCACGACGGTGCTGTCGATTGGCCAGTTCTATCTTGAGCGCCACTTCGCTAAGGGAGCGCTACGAACGCCGCCACCCACACCGATCCAGCGCATTCGAAGCGACCTTCGTGGTATTGCGGAGAAATTTCCCTCCAGCCACCGGCGGACGAACGAGATGTCACGATGACCGAGGTCATGGTTGAAGCTCGGGGCGTGCGCAAGTCCTACGGCAGTATCGAAGTCTTGAAGGGAGTCGACCTCACAGTCGCCCGCGGAGAGGTCACCTGCCTCATCGGTCCGTCAGGATCGGGTAAGAGTACGCTCCTGCGTTGCATCAACCACCTCGAGAAGCATGACGCCGGAGTGCTTCGTGTCGACGGACAACTGGTTGGTTACGAGGCCCGCGACGGCAAACTCTACGAACGCAGTGACAAGCAGATCTGTGCCGAACGGGCGAATATCGGCATGGTCTTCCAGCGGTTCAATCTCTTTGCCCATTTGAACGTTCTCGATAACATCACGATTGGCCAGGTCAAGGTCAGGGGTGTCGATTTGCAGGTCGCCCGGACCAAGGCCAGGGAACTCCTGACCCGAGTAGGGCTCGAGAACAAGGAGGAGAACTACCCGAGCCAGTTGTCGGGTGGCCAGCAACAGCGTGTGGCCATCGCGCGGGCGCTGGCGATGGAACCGAAATTGATGCTGTTCGACGAGCCCACGTCGGCCCTCGATCCCGAATTGGTCGGGGAGGTCCTCGACGTCATGAAGGACCTCGCCAAGAGCGGCATGACGATGATTGTGGTGACCCACGAGATGAACTTTGCCCGTGAAGTCGCCAACACCGTATATTTCCTCGACGGTGGCGTAATCGAGGAGTCGGGCGACCCCCGCCAGGTTCTGACCTCGCCGACGACCGAGCGACTGAAGAGTTTCTTGTCCAAGGTCCTCTAGTGACTTGGAACCTCGATCCGAAGAACGTGGGCACGGGTCTGCCCTTGGAGGGCGTCAGGGTCCTCGACTTTTCGAGGGTTCTCGCGGGGCCCTTGTGCGCGATGATCGTCGGCGATCTGGGTGCGGACGTGATCAAGGTGGAGAGCCCGGACGGTGATCCCGTTCGCGCACTGGCACCGCCGCGCTTCGGCGACGATGCCACGTACTACTTGTCGGTTAATCGCCACCGACGCAACATCGTGGCCGACCTGCGTGATTCCGTGCAGTTCGCGAAGGTGGCCGAACTGGTCTCGCAGGCCGACGCGGTCGTGGAGAACTACCTGCCCAATCAGATCCGATCCCTGGGGATCGAACGGTTGCGCGACATCAATCCAGAGTGCGTCTGGGTGAGTGTGACGCCGGCGACATCGGGTGGTCCCGTCGCCGATCTGCCCTCGTTCGACCTGCTGGCTCAAGCTCGGTCTGGTTTGATGGGAGTCACTGGAGAGGCGGACGGTCCACCTATGAAAGTGGGGGCGCCGATCGCCGACGTGGTCACCGGACTCTACGCCACGATTGGGCTGCTCGCCGGACTGTTCGCCCGGGAGACCGGTCGTGGGGGCCGTCGCTTCGAGGCCCCGCTGCTCGAGTCGACCATGAGTGCACTCATCAACCAAGCCCAGGGCTACCTCGCGACCGGCAACAATCCGCGGCGCCTCGGCAATGATCACCCGAGTATCGCACCCTACGGTCCAGTGACCACCTCGGACGGCCTCATGCTGCTGGCGGTGGGGACCGACAGCCAGTACGCCCGATTGGTCGAGGTACTCGGCGATGAGGCAATTTCATCCAACGCGACGTGGTCCAACAACGCGACTCGCGTTCGCGACCGCGAGGACCTGGGTACTGAACTCAATCGGGTGTTCTCGGCGCGCACGACCGATGAGTGGCTCACCCGCCTGGTGGAGTCCGGCGTTCCCCATGCGCCGATTCTCGATGTGGCGGGGGCGTTCGACCAACCTCAGATCAAGGGGGGCGACTTCGTGGGGACAATGGACTCCCCAGGTGGTGACGTGCGAACCATGCGCAGCCCACTGAGTATCGACGGAGTCCGTCCACCCATTCGTAGCGGTCCTCGACGACTGGGCGAGGACACCGGTCAGATCCTGGCCGATTGACCGGTTCAGGCTGGATCTAGCGGGGGGCCGTCGAAGGTATCAAAGGTGGCGAACTCTTGGACCGTCCGCCGAGTCAACTTTGTGGGCCGGTTGACGGGGTGACCGAGAACCACAATGGAGGCCACTGCGAAGTGGTCGGGAATCCGTAGCACGCTGCGCAATGGTCCCTCATTGCGCGTGGCCACGGTCGTCATCACTCCACCCAGTCCGTGATTACGCGCCGCCAGGATGAGGTTCCAGACGAAGGGGTAGACCGAGGCACCACCAACGATTTGGTATCGCCCTAAGTCACGATCGGAGGCTGCCAGCGCGTGCAGGTCCGCACACACGACGAGCATTACGGGAACCCGATCGAGGGTCTCGGCGAATCCGTCAGGTGTCGATGCCGCTTCGGCGTCCGACCGCAGCGCGAGGGCCGAGGCGCGCTCCTGATCGGTGGCGAGCGGGGAAAACGGCACGACACCGGCAAGCAAATGTGCCACATAATCGTGCCAGGCGTCGAGGTAGATATCGCGAACGACCCGACGTTGATCCTGGTCACGTACGACGATGACCCTCCAGGACTGGCGGTTGCCGCCCGAGGGGGCGAACCGGGCAACGTCGAGGAGGGCGAAGAGAACCTTGTCGTCGACCGGCTGGTCAGTGAAGTCCCTCACCGAACCCGTGGTGCGCAGTGCGTCAGTCAAATCCATGGCGTCACCCTAGGGGAGCAACCCTCGCGTTGATCAGGCGTCTCGATGATGCAGGAGCATGGTGCCAATTCCCAGTGTGACGACCACATAGGCGAGCAGAATTATTGACGCGGTACCGGCACCGAAGCTGTTGACTGCCGGCGTTGGCGACATCATCGCCTGACCCAGTGCGGAAGGCTCAAATTTGGAGTAGCTGGTCTGCCAACTCTGGGGTAGCAGGAACATCACGATGGGCAGGATCAACAGCAGGGAGGTGAACACACTTATGCACGCCGCGCTTTGACGAAGAATCAGTCCCAGCGAGAATCCCAGCACCGACAGAAGTGTGAGGTAGACCCCCGCGAGGAGTACTGCTTCGAGTACCGGTCCACTGCTCAGCGAAGCGGTGGGAACGACGCCCGAAAAGATTGACTGGCCGAGTTGGAACGTGATGAACACGGCGACTTCCGAGACGACGAGTATTGAGAAGATGAGGACAATGGCTTTGGCGATCACCAATCTGGTGCGCTGCGGGACGGCCGCCAGTGAAGTGCGGATCGAACCCGAGGAGTACTCACTGGTGATGAAGAGCGTGCCGATTACACCAACGGCGAATTGGGCGAAGAGGGTGCCACCGAGACTGGTCGACACCGGGTCGAAGGTTATCTTTCGCAGCGGGTCCATCTCGTGGTAGTGCCCCCGAACGGCTGTGGTGATCAGTGCGCCGAGCCCGATTGTCAGGACAAAGGTCACCACGACTCCGAGGATCGACGCGCGAACCGTCCGGAACTTGATCCATTCGGACTTCACCGTGGACATCAGGTTGGGGGGATTACTCATGGACCGGACCCAATGGCTTATGCCCATATTCGACTGAATCCGCGGTGAGGTCCATGAAGACCTCTTCGAGGGACGCTCGCTGCGGGGTCAGTTCGTAGAGAGTGATTTCCGCCGCGAAGGCGATTTCACCAACCTCGTCCGAGGTGAGCCCATTAACCGTGAAGTTGCCGTCGCTCGATTCGTCAACTTCGGCCCGGCGCGCCACGAGAGCATCTCGAAGCTTCGTGGGATCGGAGGAACGCACCAGCACGCTACCTTGAGCGGTCTTGGTCAACGCGTCCACCGAACCCTGGGTGATGAACCGACCCCGGCCAATGACGATGATCTGGTCAGCACTGACGGCCATCTCACTCATGAGATGCGAACTCACGAAGACTGTTCGACCTTCGTTGGCCAAGGACCGGAAGAACTCGCGGATCCAGCGGATGCCCTCCGGGTCGAGTCCGTTAACGGGCTCGTCGAAGAGCAGGATGCCGGGGTCGCCCAAGAGCGCGCCCGCAATGCCCAGACGCTGACTCATGCCCAAGGAGAACCCGCCGACCCGCTTGTCCGCGACGGTGGTGATACCTGCGAAATCGAGTACCTCGTCGACGCGCGATTTCGCAATCTGGTTGGAGGCGGCGAGCGCACGAAGGTGATTGCGAGCCGTTCTTCCCGGGTGCACCGCCTTGGCGTCGAGCAGCGCGCCGACCTCGCGCAATGGCGCTTTCAGATCCGCGTAGTCCTGCCCATTCACGGTGGCTCGACCTTTGGTGGCGTGATCGAGACCGAGGATGATGCGCATCGTCGTGGACTTACCCGAGCCGTTCGGCCCAAGGAATCCGGTAACGACCCCCGGTCGTACTTCGAAATTGAGGTCATCAATTGCGACGGTGTCGCCGTAGCGCTTAGTGAGATGGTCGATTTTGATCATGGGCACCTGGTCTCGACACTAGCCACGACGGCGTCCTCATTGGATCCCAATCCCCCGGGAGCGACTCACGACTTGCCGGGTCCGGAATCGGGGCGAACTTCTTTCTGGCAGACACGGCATACGCCGGTGATGGCAACATGATGGCGGTCGAGGCGGAACCCAAAATTTTGCTGAAGATTCCTGCTTAGGCAGTCAAAGTGGACGGCGGGGATCTCAAAGGTCACACCGCATCGCGAACAGATCAAGTGACCGTGCACCGAGCCAGCCAGATGGTAGACGGCGGCGTGCTGACCCATGTGCGAGTGCACCACGATTTTCAGGGCTTCGAATTCCTCGAGGATTCGATATACCGTTGACTGACTCACCTCCGGCTGGCGTTCCTGGACGGCCTGAGTAATTTCGTCGGCGGTGAGATGGGTTTGGGAATCGACAAGCACTTGGGCGACCATCCGTTTCGGGACTGTGACCCGTTTGGCCGCACCCCGGACCGCGGAGAGAATTTCCTCCACCTCGGCTGACTCTCTGACCATCCTGAAAGCCTACGTCCGTGCCGACTCGGGCCCAGGGCCCATATCCTCGAATTATGCACTCTCCAATAGGGTTGATCACCCCGGATAACGCCTTAACGGGCCGGTCGAACCCCATCGCGGTCGATCGTCTCCATTTGACGCTCGGCACCTCGATGATGGACCCACCGGCGGCGGGCACTGAGACCGCCTACGTGGCGATGGGTTGCTTCTGGGGGGCCGAACGGAAGTTCTTTGAACTAGGTGGAGTCGTCTGTACGTCGGTGGGTTACCAGGGCGGCTTCACGCCCAACCCCACGTATCAAGAGGTTTGTTCGGGGAAGACCGGGCATGCCGAGGCGGTCAAGGTGGTCTTCAATCCCGCCACTGTGAGTTACCGTGAAATCCTGCAACGCTTCTACGAAAATCACGATCCGACACAGGGGTTTCGTCAAGGCGCTGACATCGGAACTCAGTACCGAAGTGCCATCTATTTCCTCGACACCGCGCAGGAGCGTGTCGCCCAAGAGGTGACCGAACTCTTCGCTGCTCAGTTGCGTGCCGCCGGCTACGGGCCAATCACTACCGAAATCGCCCCCGCAGGGCCGTTCTACTTGGCTGAGGAGTATCACCAGCAGTACCTCGTGGCGAACCCAAACGGATATTGCGGTCTCGGGGGGACCGGAGTCAGTTGCCCCGTCGGGCTCTTGGCTGACTAACTCCGCGTGAGTGCGCTGATGCGGGAAATGGACCGCTCGGCCTCGACGACCATAGTTCGCACGATCTCCCCAGCCGGGATCAGCCGGTCGATGGCACCAACAGCCTGTCCGGCGGGGTAACACTCGAGGTCGGGGTCAATGTTCGGAGTCTGCTCGTCACCGCCGAGATGAAAGGAGCCGTCCGATAGCGAGACTTGGAGTTGAGCGGGGAATTTCTGTAACAAGGTCGGATCTGAGTCGTAACGATCGGTCTTTCTGTTGCGAAGCACCCGCATGGTCTTTCCGCTGTACGCCCTTGATACGACCGTGCCATCCTCGAGGGAGTTGATGATGCCCTCCTTGAAACCCGCAACGGCACGAGCCTCGGGAGTGGCGATGAAGCGAGTGCCGATCCAGACACCATCCGCGCCGAGAGCGAGTGCAGCCGCCAGACCGCGACCGTCAAAGATGCCGCCCGCCGCTACGACGGGTATTGAGGCACCCACGGCGTCGACGATGAGAGGGACGAGTGGAAAGGTGGCCACGGTGCCAGTGTGACCGCCGGCTTCCGTACCCTGGGCGACCACGACATCGCATCCAGCATCGAGGGCACGCCTAGCGTGTTCAACTTTGCCGCACATTGAGATGACGAGGAC
>Ga0307375_10001990_pt1 | contig 21487 bp, 38 predicted proteins | sample TR1MG_FD_202531 | JGI IMG/M metagenome (GOLD analysis project Ga0307375, IMG submission 202531) | Soil microbial communities from Risofladan, Vaasa, Finland - TR-1 | ecosystem: Environmental > Terrestrial > Soil > Coastal area > Acid sulfate soil | place: Finland: Risofladan, Vaasa | collected...
TGGCCAAAGGCAGGGTGGCAAGAAGACTTTATATCATGACCGAGCTTGAAAGATTGGATAAATTATGTGGCTATTATAAAACGCCAGAAGAGATAGATGAGATAGCAGCAGACAATTTGTATAATCTGATGAAAAATAAATGCTTTTTTATTAATTTTATCGAAAATCTGGTTCCTTAATTCAAGTAAACGTGCTATATTAGGAGTTTTATTATGCATATACCTAAATTCCTCGCAAAAATAAATTCAAACCATGAGCCTGTGATCTTTGAGAGGTTCAAGAATTCCCACCGCCAATGGCTATCTGGGTTTAAGCCAGACACCATCGTATCTGTTGTAATCAAGAAAGACAGTGTAGTAAAAATCAGGAGCTTAGAGGCTAATAATTATTATTTTGGGGTTGTTGTAAAATATGTCTGCCAGGCATTTGGCTATGAACCCCATGAAAAAGATATGGTCCACGAAGGTCTCAAATTTAGATTTTTAACAGAGGAAAAAGTTGTTGGGTTCCCAGTAACAAAGAGCACCGCAAAGATGGAGTCGCCAGAATTCTGGGACTATATTGATACTATCAAACGCTGGATGTCCTCGGAATACAATGTTTACATTCCAGATCCGAACGAATACGACGATATCAACGAAACTGAATAATTTAATTTAAAGGGGGAATGAATTATGAGTGAAATAAGCAATTTAAATATAGATGATCTGTGCGAAGCTATACAGGAAAGTACTTTTGTAATTTCTAAGTCAATATCATCAGTTATTAAAGCACTTTCTATGCTTGCAGAGAATTTACAATCCGCTATTGAAGGTGAGGAATTTTCTCCCAATAGGGGTCCGGATTTTGATATTTTGATTTCTGAGATAGAAAAAACAACAGAAAAAAACAAAAGCAAAAAGAAAAGATCCCCCCAGACCCCCCTAAAAGAAAAAAATAATAATAATATAAATATAAATACTAATCCTATCCCCCCTAAATCCCCCCTTTCCTTCAAGACTGATCATGTTTTTACGACCGCTGATGATGTTTTCCCACCAGGAGCTGAGATTGTTACCACCGTCGAAGAGCTTAATAAATACCAGAAAAAAAATAAATATACGCTTCCAAAAGAATTGTTCAAAATGTATGAGCGTGAAGAAGTTCCTGAATTGTTTGTAAAATATGCAAGGCGTAAAAAAATGTTGTGTGATTTAGTACCTGTTTTCACCGATTTCGTGTTATACCATAGCAAGAAAAATTCGAAGATGGCAAACTGGTATGCCGCTTGGCAGACATGGGTTAGAAACCGACTCACATTTGATCCAGGGTGTAAAAACCCGGAAAATCTTGCATCAGGAAGAAGTTTAACACCAGAGGACATGGGGAGAATCCTTGAAAACTGAATTTCAAAAACTGCCACCGCAAGCAATCGAAATCGAGGAATCGATCCTGGCATCGTGTTTGATAGATAATAAAAATATCGAGCAGGCCATTGATCTCTTACTCCCAGATGATTTTTATCGTACAAACCATGGGAAGATTTACCGGGCAATGACACGGATGTACCGGACCCAGATCAAGGTTGATGCCGTTACCCTGATGCAGTATCTCAGGGAGTCTGGGGAGTTGGACGAGATAGGGGGTGCGGGTTTTATATCAAGAGTTCTTGATTTCCCACCAGCAATGGATCTTGACTATTGCATCAAGAAAGTTTGTGAAAAAGCATCTCTCAGGCGGACGATTGAAGTTTGCAACGCTGTCGAGAAGAGATGTTACACGGACCAGGGTGATGCCGAGGAAACTATTGATTTCTTTCAGGAAAAAGCAAATGAGATCAGCCTTTATGGGGGACAGGGTACAATCTTTGGAATGCGCGACCTGGTCATGTCCGCGGGGGATAGATATCAGGATCTCCACGAAAACCGCGGCAAAGTGTCTGGTGTCCCAACCGGTTACCGGATGATGGATTATCTACTTGGCGGTCTTCAGCCAGGATTGAATATTTTAGCTGCCAGGCCGAGCATGGGCAAGACGTCACTCGCTGTTGATATCAGCAAAAACGCTGCCTCTGCCGGCCAGGGTAGTCTAATTTTTTCGATGGAGCAGGGAGAAGACGAGCTGATAGATCGTATCATTGCCGGCGAAGCCATGGTTAATCTGATGAAATTTAGGACTGGTCAATTTGGGACTGATGACTTGGATAAAATAAATTCTGCAAAAGAAAAAGTTTACCAGTGGCCAATTTTTATCGATCCGTCTGGTGGTCTGAGTGTATCCGAAATAAAGCGCCGGTCAAGACAATATATAAGATTTAACCCTGATATCAAGCTGATAATTATCGACTATCTACAGCTGATCATAGGGGCAAAGGCAGAAAATAGGAATCACGAAATAGGGATAATAACCAGGGGTTTGAAAGCTTTATCTAAAGAGCTTAAAATTCCTCTTCTCTTGTTATCTCAGTTAAATAGGGAGCTTGAGAGGCGACCAAATCCAAACAAAAGGCCGAAACTATCTGATCTGCGCGATTCGGGTAATATTGAACAAGATGCTGATACTGTTATGTTTATTTATAGACCAGAAGTATATAACGATGAAGCTTCGATTAAGTTTGAAGGCCAGGCCGATATCGATATCGCAAAACATCGTAATGGCCCAACGGGTATGTTCTCCACCAGGTTCCATGTGAACCACACCCGGTTTTACGACATCGAGGTAACCCAAAAACAGGAGCAAATGCCATGAGTAAATCAGTAGACGCCATAAAAGAGGCTTTTGAAAATAATGAAAAATTCAATCGCACTGTTTTAGCTAAAAAAATAAAAGTAAGTAATACATTTGTGCATAGGATTGTCAAAAGGCTTTTGGTAGAAAAATATGGTGACAATTATCATAATCACAAAATGGTTGGTGGCCGGCCAACGGATAAAGAGATTGATGGAAGGGGTCCAGATGTAACCCGGCCGTCAGAGGCCAAGGTTGAATTCGGTGATTTAAATGGGACCGTTCAGACAAGCTCTTTCACAATAAAGACAGCCGAGGATGCATGCGCTTATGCAGAGGTTGATATGAATGTCTGGGAGATAGAGCGCAAGATTATTAATTTCTGGGACGTTACGATGAAGATTAAACAAATCTCTGCTTCAGGTAAGGAGATTGAAGTTCCGGTTACAAAAAGAAATTATCAAATCAAAGTATGGTTGCGCCGCCAGGTTCGTGAACGGGTAGAAGAGGCTATGGAACGCCTTGTAAAACGAATTCCAGAGTTTAAATATCCAAAATTTGTTCCCACTCATTTTAGATCAAAATCAGGATACGCTGCAGAGGTCGCTCCACTTGATGCCCATCTCGGAAAGCTTGCCTGGTCCGCTGAAACGCAACAGCGCGATTATGACCTTACGATAGGGGTGGCCGATTATGGTTATGCCTGCACCCAAAACCTTGAATGGGTTTCTCCGTTCAGACCTGAAAAGATTTTCTATGTTTTAGGGCAAGACCTTATGCATGCTGAGAACCTTGAGGGGGTAACCCCAAGGGGCAGAAATGTTCTTGATATGGATACCAGATTCGATAAAATTATGGATGCTGCTATCGATATAACCATCAAAAATATTTATAAATGCAGATCTGTTGCACCGGTAGAGGTTATTTTAATACCTGGCAACCATGACATGCATGCTTCAAAATGGCTGGCAAGATGTATTGACCAGCACTTCCGGAAAGATAAACATGTCGATGTCGATCACGGTCCAAATAATCGTAAGGCGAGATTATGGGGCCAAACTCTGGTTGGTTGGTGCCATGAGATCCCACCGTCAAAAGCAGCTGCTTATGCCAATGAAATGGCCCAGGTGTTTAGGGCGGAGTGGTCAAAAGCAAAATATATTGAATGGCACCACGGACATAAGCATAAAAAGGGCGAAGTTAAAACATCTCCGGTTGTTACCCATGGCGGAGTCTTAATGCGCCAGCTGACAGCTTTGAGCCCGATAGACTTCTGGCACTATGAAAATATGTTCACAGACGCAGTCCCGGGTGGAGAATCATTCGTTTGGCATAAAGAGCTTGGTGTCGTTGCCAACTTTATCGCCTGGACAAATCACAAATAAGGGGGTGTGATGGAAAGCTTTATGATGTTGACATTGCTCGGTATTGTAGCATTTATACAAAATATGTTTTTTACGCTCGTATCGAGGTCGAGAAATTCAGCGGACCCGGGTTATCATAGAAAGTGTGCTTGGGGTTCTAATGGAGTTTGGTTCATATGTCAGGTATTGATTGTTAAAAACATATGGACAGCCATCCATGCTGGCCAATGGTGGTATGCTATCGCAGCTGGAGTGATATATTCTATTTTTACAACAGAAGGATCAGTGTTTATGATGAAACGTCTTTTAAAAACTGAAAAGGGTGCCAGGCGTGTTGGTGCTCAAATCGAAAAAGGGAGAGAAATATTATGAGTGGAGTTAACAAAGTTATTGTTTTAGGTAGGTTAGGGAAAGATCCCGAGGTAAAATATACACCAACCGGGACCGCTGTCGCAAATTTCAGCGTTGCGACGTCACAACAATGGAAAGATAAGGACTCCGGTGATAAAAAAGAGAAAACGGAATGGCATTCAATAGTGGCCTGGCGTAAACAGGCAGAGCTGATGGGTGAATATTTCGGAAAGGGGGATCAGATTTACCTTGAGGGCCATCTCGAAACCAGATCCTGGGAGCCAGAAGATGGTAGCGGTAAAAGATATCGTACTGAAATAATTATGGATAGCTTCGCATTTGTTGGTAGCAAGAATGGTGGTGGCGGAGTATCCCGGCGCGAAGAGCCCGAGAACACGTTTCAAGGAAAGCCGGTACCGTTCGGTATGCCTGCTGGACCTGAAGACGATGATATACCGTTTTAAAAATATTTTTTAATTCGGTACCCTAATTCACCAGGTTGTGTTATAGTATTCTAAATTGTATTGTTGTTTAATCTTTCAACTTTAGCAGGGGGAATTCACAATGGTAAAAATCGTTTTAAATGTTTTAGTGGCAATCGTGGTTTCATTCTTTATCGTGTCCGGATTTAATATGGCATATGCCAAGTCTGACAAATGCCCCCCGGGATCGTCCTGGGGTCCAGCCGGCTGTGTGAGTGATTCCGATGGAAGTGGTTCTTCTAATACCACCAATATCAATACCGCATTTGGTGGAAGTGGCGGAGATGCAAAGGCTTATGGCGGAGATGCTGATGCGAGTGCTAAAGCCTATGGCGGAGATTCCAGTATCGACATCGGGAACGGAATGTTTAACAAAAACCTGTCCCCAGAGGCAAGCGCGGTTGTTTTTAACGACACCGACAATGAAATCGATATGGATCAAAAACAGAAACAGGACCAGGACCAAGAACAGTCTCAGGCTGCCATTGCAATCCAGGGGCAGAAAGCTGTCGCCAATAATGCTGGCAATAAACAGACCACAAATGTTGTTGTCGAGGGTGATAAGGTCACCTATAAAGAGCAGCCGAACCATATAAATCCCGTTTCAGGTCCAGATACGGATTCTGAAACAACCAGATCCCGCGGCCATGATGCATTGACATTTGGTTCGATTATGGATAAAGTCTCTGGACTTCCAGTCGAAGGAATTAAAATGGCCGCCAAGGATGCCTCTGATGTTCGTATTCTTACGGCAGTATTTTTTGAGCCGCCCGAGAGTGTCAATTATGTCCGTGTTGGTTCAGATGGTGAATTCTCCGGTTATCTTTACGCGGATTGTGATGACGATGTATGCTCGGCAGCTGGTATGGAAGCCAAGGCAATGCTTAAAGCTTCAGAGCTTGGTTATACCCATATCAAAAGGGTCCATGTTAGTGCTGGTGAAAAGCTGTATGGTTCCGAATGGTCCGTAAAGCTTGGCGGTGGTGCTTCGGTAGCTGCAAGCGGTGGTAATATGATGATTGCTCCCGGTGGCGGAATTGGTGGTGGTGCAGCAGAATCCAGTACCGTAGACTTGCCGGCCATGACATTTGAAGTTTACTATAACCCGCTGTTTATTAATGTCAAAAAATAGATAGAGGCCCCGTTTAGGATATTATCCCGGGGGCCATAAAGGTTCCCGGGATTTTTTCGTACCATTCAGCGCCACGGCCCCTGGACCACCAAAGGGGATGTTGGCAGGCATCCATCAAACGGGCTTTAGGGGCCGTCGCACTGAAGAGTACGAGGAAAAACAAATACCCAGAAAGGATACGAAATATGAATGAATCGATAAACCTGTGCTTTGTTGATGTGATGCATCATTGCAGTTTCGGCCACTGGGATCAGCAAAAACATTGCTATTTTACCGAAAAATCTCGGTTTTCGAATAAGTGTCAGCACTGTCAGATGGATGAATACTGCCAGAATCTCGATGCGTACCCGACCGCAAGAACAGTCAGGGTGAAAGCCGAGGATCTGCCAAAAATAGTTGATCGGGGGGTGGGTGTCACAAAGGATAACGTGCTTGGTTATATAAACGAAGCTGCTGATATTCTTGAAGAAAATGCTATAGACCATATGTCTGAGTTCGGTATGATGCCTGAAAGATCTTGTGTAACAGGAATTTGGAATGATTCAGCTGAACATCTTAAGCGTAGAAATAATATGAGACTTTATAATAATGTATTACGAAATTGCATTGACAAAATAAACATATCTCCAACAGCACCGAGATTTGTAAAAGAACGTACTGGCGAATCTATACTGGGTGGCGACGGTAGACTGCTTGGGACAGCTGATAATCCTATTGAATCGTGGAGAATACCGGCAAGTAGACTAAATCTTAGGGTTAAGAAGGTTGTCTGATGATTGTTATAGGTATAGACCCTGGACCGGTTAAAAGCGCGCTTTGCGGTTGGGATGGAGAAAAACCATTTGATCCTCAATATTCTGAAAATAGTTATATACTTTCCAGTCTATCTCGTCTTTGTACTCTCAAGAGCTTTTCTGTTCTGGCTATTGAGAAACCGGTCTGCCAGAGGTACTCGGGTTCGTCTGTAAGCGATACAGCAATACAGGCAGGGGTGTTTAAGGGTGCCTGGACGTGGGGCGTGGTCTATTTAATAACAAGATCAAAAATAAGATGGCATATTGGAAAGGTCAAAAAAACAAATGATTCTGTGGTTCGTAAAAATCTTATTGATAGAATATATCCTGATTATAATTTGCATCATAATCCAGGCCCGTTAGTTGGAATTGTCGAAGACACATGGCAGGCCCTGGCAGTAGCCGTAACATGTTTTGATTTAATAGAGAAGGGGGAAATTTAAATGGATATCAAAGAGTTTGTAACCACCGATACGGGCTATTCCATAAAAGACTCGGGTGTTCATCACGATTTTAATTCTGGATCAAGGCGTGATAGCCAGGAAGGTAAGCCGTTCCCTGACCTTATTTCGATGTTCATGCTTAAACGTCTCGGAGCTCATTATGCAGCCGGCGCTAAAAAATATGCTGCGCGCAATTGGGAGCTTGGACAGCCGACATCTCAATATATCAGATCGTGCCTTCGCCATTTGATTGAATACATGATTGGGAAGCGGGAAGAGGATCATCTCGCAGCCGCAATATGGAATCTTGCCGGCGCTATCCATAATGAAGAGCTGGTAAAACTGGGTCTCTATGATAAAGAAATCTTAGATACCCCTGACTATACAACAGCTGACGGTTTCCATCAAACCATAAAGGTTCCTGCCTTGAAGGAAAACGCGAAAAGAAAGGCGGAACAGGATGCTAAAGACGCTCATGAGCCCAAACAGGAAGGTGAATGTAGCAATGAATCGCCCAGTGAATTGCGAAGAGTGCCAGCAAAAACGATGTTTAACGACTGGGCATTTATGCCAGGCCGCTGAGTTGTGGGTATCACAGGACTATGTTGGTCAGAATTCTTCAGAGGTTATGGCTAACGGGTCAAGCGATTATGGCAGTTCTATGACACATTTGGACCTTGTAAGCTTTTATCATACCGATAGTGTCGGACGGGACAACCATACGGCATATGAAGCCTGGCAGAAAATAAAAAGTTTACGACTAAAACCTAAACATGTTGAAATATTACGACTTTTCTATAAAGAAGGAAAACGTCTGTGTGAGTGTTCACTTGCTCTCGGGATACCTGATCAAACAGCATGGGCCAGGAAAGACATGGCAAAGAAAGCAGTGGCAAATAGACTTAAGCGTCTTGAATATTGGGAGAAAATAAAGTTTAAGAAGAGATTGAATATTGGTCTTAGGAGAAAAGTATCAACTCTATATTTTAGGGAATTGTACGGAAAGAAAGAAATAGCTAAAATTCTTAATGTCACACCATCTTGTATTGGCAGGAATTTGGCTAAAGTTATAAAATCGTTCGGTTAATTTGGCTTTACATGGGGTATATGGTGAACGCATTTTTCAATCCACAACCGAAGGAAGAGTTCTGGCGCAGTAAGAAGTACCGGGACTTTGTAAGTAGAAGACCCTGTGCCAGGTGCGGTAAGATGAACCCAGACGGGCTCAACGATCCTCACCATGAGAGGGCTTTAGGTGGTGGCGGGACCGCAATAAAGCCTTCTGACGTCTACCTGGTACCGCTGACTCATGACTGCCATGTTATTCGAGATGGCTGGAAGGGTCCGGTTGTGTTTGAAAGGAATGACAGTGCTATATGCTTGGAAGAATCATTCTATCCTGAGTTCGTGGACATAAAAATGCTAATAATCAAGCAACTTAATGACTTTTTGATGGAGAAAGCCAATGTACGGTAAAGAATGTTGTCACTGCGAGGGATGCCAGATGGTCGAAGGTGTTTGTACTGAGCCAGATGTAAAGCACCAGATGGACTATTCCGTGTCAGGAGTTCCAGAGACAAAGAAATCAACAGATCTCGTCTATCCGGGCGCCGCAGTCAGTGGCCCAATGGCGGGTGGCGTTCAGGTAAAATTTCCCGTATAAGGGACAAAAGGAAGGAGTACCGGACAATGAAAGAGAAGAAAGAAAAAACCACAAAGATTGAACTGTTCTCGACCAAGGAAGATGCCAACGGGCCGAGCCAGCTTTTCCCGGGATCTGCAGCCAAGGGTACCACCTTGCCTGCCCAGGAGTCGATCAAACAGAAGACTGAATTTGGCGGCGGCCAGTATAAATCTTAAATAGTCGCTCTGGGGGGAGCCATGGATATCGAAGAAACCACACATAATTTTTTTATAGCGAATCCTAAAAGATCCGAATGGTATCAGTGCGTCCGATGCTATTCGGATCTTCGTTCTTTCAGCCACGGAGAAGCGTGTGGACTGAGCGAAGAGCAAAGGCAAGCAGAAGAAATGCGCGTTAATACAATAATTAAGAGTTATTTCAATGCTAAGGGGATCGAAATGCTAAAGGGGGGCAAAAAATGAATGACCAAAGGGTGATGTTCACAATAAAGGAACGCTCGATAGGTTTCGCCAGGAAAGAGTTCAAGAATGGACAAAACTTTACGGTGCGTCTCGGGACTGAATGGGCCAAGGCCAGGGATATAAAGGTTGGCGATCACATCACCATGGCTTCCCAGGACCGTGAAGAGTTCTATTTTATCGGTAAAATAACCCATGTCATGATATGCGACCTGATAAATATACCAAAGAGCGTCATCCAGGCAAACCATCAGGCGGACATGCGGGACGGAATAGGGCTTGTACTTGGCCTGCAGGACTATTATAAACAGACCCTTATCGCTTCCGACCGTGTCACCTGTGTTGGTTTCACGCCGGTTGTTGACGGTTCAAATAAGCTGCCTGCGGCTGCTCGTCCACCGGTTAAGGATGTGCCATCTGAACACGCCATAACAGCTCCTATTGACCCGGGCGCCGGGTATGTTAACTGATGAAAGAAAATCTATTTAATTCAGCTAATAAGGCAACCAATGACCGCTATCGCAGTCAATATGATGTGATGTTCGGTCGGCGGTGCCTTAAATGCCGCAAGGATGAAGTTAATTGCCGTTGTGACGTTAGAATTGGGCATTATGAGAGCTTTAGTGTATATAAAAATGGAAAAAAGGTGAGATATGAGACACTTTGATATAGGTTTTGAATACGATGTTCAACCATTTATGGAAAAAAAGTTTTTTACAAGTTATTCAACCAAAGCCAGTAAGGGTGACGCAATATACTGGGTATTAAAAATCTGGCGTTTCCGACTGGAAATATACTGGGCTTAAAAACTATGGAATTAACCAAAAGCCAAAAGATGTTTGCAGACGATTACTTGATCAGTAACAATATGACCAAGTCCTATCGTTTGGGATTTCCGAATTGCAAATCTGATACGTCGGCCGCCGCCGCCGCCTCAAGACTTCTCCGGACAAATGAGGCAGTTAGGGATTATCTCGATACCCTGGAAGCTCAAGTGACCAAGCAGGCCATGTCCAAGGCGGCCATATCTAAAGAGCGTATCCTGCAGGAAGAGAGCGCTATCGCTTTTGCAGATCCCAAAGACCTATTGGATGAGAATGGAGCCCTGAAGGATCTTAAAGATCTCCCAGAGGTCGTGCGCCGGGGTATAAAAAAGATTACCGAGAGCACGTTTAACGGTATTAAAACTGTTCGGATCGAGTTCTATGACAAGGGTAAGTCGCTTGATAGATTGGAGAAATGCTTAAAAATGCAGCAGGACGGTATCGATCTGGCCGGGGGCCTGACACTTAGATACATTATTGAGTCGATCGATGGTAAGAACCGCGGCCGGCTGCCACAGGATTCGTAAAGGGGGATAAATAATGTTTCATTCACCATCAACAAATATTGGAGTGAGAACGCCAGCGCCAGCGCCTGTAGCAAAATGTATTGATTGTGAACATTTTATGGTGTTTAGTGCGTGTGGTCGTCAGTATTGTGGCATCGGGAATTATAGGTACTTCCCAGATAAGGGTATGGACTGTCGCTATTTCGTTAAGGGCGAGAACCAGGCAACCCGGGGTGAGGTATGAAAGTCACTGTAAACGTAATGACAGAGGATGATGTCGAAGTTCATAATATTGCCGGCGAGTGGCCCGTCTCTTCTCTAATGGCCGTTATGGATAAGCTTTATTTCCGGATGTACCGGGGAGAGGTCAAGATTGTGACCCTGGAAGTGACCGAGCCATGAAAGATCCTATATCATTAAAAATCCTTGAGACCGGGCTTGCTATCCTGTTGTGGGGTTCAATAGCCATTGCAATTGGTGGATCATTCTTTTATCTCACAGCTCTTATAATCCACAAATGGGGGTTAATATTATGATCGGGGATATCAAAGCCCATGTGACAAGTGCTTTTAATCGGTTCGGTATCGATATCGTCCTTTATATTGAAGAAGGGATGCGTAGATCGGTTGGTGTCTACAACCTGGATACCCAGGCATATGAATATTTCGAGCATAAGCCTGGACAAATCATACCACCATATTCTAAGCTGTGCCTTTCAGAGGACGAGGCCCTGGCTATGTATATTGGTCTGAGCGAGAGGTTCAGTCCACCAGAGGCTTCAGCAACCACCCAGAAGCTTGAGGCTGTCCAGGGACATATGGAGCATATTTCTACCATCTTGGACCGTGTATTGCCAGCTGTATTAAAATGCGTCACAAGGGGTAACTGATGAAGTGGAGAAAAAGCGATTACGGTTGTAAATACCGGATAGGACCAATCAATGCCTATCTAAAGGGTGTTGAACTAACCTTCTGGGATAGGTTCAGACTAATGCTCGGTGCTCAATTGTATATCGTGCATCATTATCAGCCGCCCAGGGATAAAACCCATAGACTCTGGCAAGATCCAATTACAGACCATTGAGGAATAGGTTAAGACTCATAACATCTGGACTGCATCATAACATAGACTCTGTTTGTGTGCATTAATACAGTAACTTGCTTTAATCTATACAAAAAATTGTACTATAATATTTTGTCATGGAATGAGTGGTGTATAATGAAGTTACGTTATAGAAAAATCAGGCGCTTTATTTCCTTTAAATGGTTAATATTGACTTATTTGGCGCAGGGGGCCACCTGGGAAGAGGCTGATTGGATTGCTAAATCAGTAACTTACGGATGGAACTGGGGGAAAGATGACGAGTAGAAAGATACAAACAGCCATCCAGGTCGTCGGTGCCACCGGGGATATCGTTCTATTCCTGGCCGGCTATTTCATGGGGACCGGACAGATGGTGCCGGCCGCAATCGCCATTGTCTGGAAGGTATTGACCAAGCTTCTGATATCCGAATTGATGTATCGCCGGCAGCAGGCCGTGATAAAGGAAGGGTTTGAGGCCGCACAAGAACGGGGCTTATAGCCTAATAAAAGAAAGAAAGGATAATATTATGAGCTACTTAATTCGTATCCGAGATTTAGTTAATGGCATCTTCGGTGGTCCATTGTCAGCTGTTGATGGCTGGCTAAACCGTCACTACCGCAAGGTTATCGGTGTGTTGCTCATTATTATTTTCTTGGTGGTTACATTCGGATGCTCGACTGTCCCCAGTTCAAGGGTAGAGAGGACAGCTGGTGGCGGCTATAACTATTGGGAAAACGCTCCGGACTGGGTAGCAGCTGATTTTGTTAAGGCCGACTGGGGTTTATTGGATGGTATGCAATTTATCGGAGAACAGGGCCAAATGTGCTATGTTATAAAGATAGATATGCCGCCAACGGATGGTGAATGTGATACAATTTCAGTTGTTTGCGAGTCTGGCGCATTTGATAACCGTCATGGCCCGGATACCCCTCTGGTTATTGGAGTTGGTAGAGCTCCGTGTGATTCATGGGACGATATCAAAGTAGCTGTTGATAATCTAAAAAAAGATTTATAACCCAGTACCTTAATTCATTCTTTTATGTTATAGTGTCCTCAGTTTTAAATAAGTGTAAACAATTCAACAGGGGGACATTATCATGGTAGAAGCAAAGATTATTGAATCGGCTGTAAAGGTATTGGTTGCAAGCGAGATTGAGCTTGCCGGCGAACGTGTTGCTGCTCGTATGTGCGCTGCATTTGGTAAGCTCGCAGCTGCTGCGTCGGATAGCACTGATGTCAAGGTTAATGTAGAAAAAGAATCTGGTTGCGTCGTAATTCGTATCGAGTATGAAAGTGTTATCAGGTCAGCAGGGGAAGATCTTAAAAAGGAGCTCTCGGTTATTGACGAGCAAATGATCTATTCTGGTCCGGAAGACCCGGCAGAGCCCATTGAAACAGACTGGGAAATAAGCCAGCGCAAGATGGCAGAGGTTGAAGCAACAGCAAAGGCTGACGACCGCGCCTTTGTTGACGCTCACATAGCGTCGATCGCTGATGAATCTGCAGAAGATGATATGTATACGCTTGTACTTGAGCCAGGTGATATCCAGATGCTTAACGATGACGATATGGCTGATCTTCGTATGGATGATCCTGATTCAGTCTAAAATTTTGATGCGGGGTAGCCAAGCCCGGTAAGGCCCCGGTCTCATACACCGGAGATCCGTGGGTTCAAATCCCACCCCCGCTACCAATTTTTATAGTTTGCATACTATAAGTATGCAAATTATCTATTAATTAAACTAATTACGCGGATACAGGCAAGGTGTCTGCTGCGCTTTGGAAGCGTGGTGGGGGTGGTTCGATTCCACCATCCGCGACCAATCACCCGGGAGAACCCAGTTTAAGGTGCAACCTACCCATTAGAATTCGCACTCCGATGGGGTCTGGCAGATACCCGGGTCGAGTCACCCGGGAGACCGGGTTATCAAGTCTGTCTATAAACGGTGACTAAGACAGAGGGGGTAGCCTCTCAAAACCCATGGGTAATCTGAAGCTGCTGCGACCGAAAAACAAAGGACACCGCGACTTACACCTTGAGAGTAAGGTGGCCGGCAGGGATCACCCGAGATCATCCATATGGTCATTAGGGTCTGCCAATGGAATAGGCTTATAAGATACGATGGAGCACCGTGGACCATAGATGTACTGGGATGAAGCGGCCCAGGATACAACATAAGCTGAATAGGTCTCCCGGTTTATGGACAAGGATTTGAAGCCTTGGGCCGGGGGGCTCTTTCCAATTTATTTTTGACCCATATTTATATGCGTTTTTAGTTCAAAAAGGTTATTTAAAATGAGCCCAGAGAAGACCGAAAAACTGTTTAATCGATATCCGATGCTTTACCGAGGTAAGGATGAAGGGATACAGAAGAATCTAATGGTGTTCGGTTTTGAGTGCGGTGATGGATGGTTCGATCTGATTGACGAGCTGTCCCGTCAGATATGTGAGCTGTCCCCAATGACCAAGGCTTTTCAGGTCAAGGAAAAGTATGGTACATTGCGTTTCTATGTTGGTGTAGCAGACCCTTCGACATCGAGCGTTGTCTTTGATATAATTGATGATTTCGAAGAATGCTCCGAAAAGATATGCGAAGAATGCGGTGCTCCCGGCAAGTCCCGGGGTATTATCGCTGGTAGCAATGGGTGGATCAAAACCTTATGTGACGAGTGTGCTAAATGATTGATTATATTTCAGACACTCTATTTATTATCGGGGTTCCAATCGCTTTAGTTCTTTTCTACAAGATATTTAATGTCCTAACCCAAATCAGAGATATCTTGTGGTTTAACACGGAGAAATAATGCCTAACTTTGGCAAGAAATCTAAATTAATGTTAGACAATGTGCATCCTGATATTGTCCTGGTCCTTAATGATGTCATCGTTTATTTCGATTTCTCAATAATATCAGGGCATCGTGGACAGCTTGAGCAGACTCAGATATTTAATGAGGGCTGGAGTAAGAGTCCATGGCCCACCAGCAAGCACAACACTGACCCATCTGAAGCTGTTGATATTGCTCCATATCCTATAGACTGGGATAAACCAAATCGGTTCATATATCTTGCCGGCCACATAATGGCAGCAGCTCGGAAGTTTGCGGTCCCTATCAGGTGGGGTGGAGACTGGAAAATGTCCAACATGGTATTTCCACAAACCTTTAATGATTGGGGCCATTTTGAACTTAGGAAGTAGCTTTGACAGATGAAACAAAAAAAAACTGTGGAAATTGTAAATACTTCGTTAAGTGGAAAAATGACTCTATTGGTGGTGGGTTATGTGAGTTCTTTGATTGTCGCACCAAAACAGATCATGGTCGCAAGTGTAAGAAGTGGCAAGGTAGTAGATACAAGCGTTCTAACAAATCAAGTGCATTGATTGCGGTCTTGGAACATTGCGAAACAGTTGCAAAAGAAAGGATGTGTCAATGGTCTCGAATAGCACAAGCTACTATTATGATAACGTAACTGTCCAATATATTGACCGCCATGCGTGTCCTGAATATGATCACAAACCCTGGAGAGTGCAGAGGCATTTGAGCTCACCAAAGTTTTACCGCACCAAAGAAGAGGCATATCAGGCTGCAATACAGCTGTATTTCGATGCTTTAGTAGAGGAAAACGGGGGAGAAGATGGCCTATAGGAACCATGAGGATCAGCTTGCATGTCAGAGACGAGGCTACCGTAGGCATAGGAAACAGCGCATAAAGAAAAATTGCAAAAGGATTGTGGCTCTTCGTGCTAAAATAACTAAATTTAAAATGGGTTTGCTGTGCTTCCATTGTGGTTTCTCATTTAAAAAACACCCTTATTGCTGTGACTTCCACAACCCAGATGAATCCAGGGATCATACCAGAATATCAAACATGATCAGGGATGGACATGCTTCAGAACGTATCTTTTATGAGATATTACAGTGTATTCCGCTTTGCTCCAATTGTCATAGAATAGCGCACCATTCATGATCCCGTATGCCTAAAGGGCAAGGGCAATCAGGCTTTCAACTTGTTGGCGTGGGTTCGACTCCCACCGGGATCACCATCTAATTGCGACAAATAACGCAATATTGCGCCACATCCTGCCATTTATCCTGCCATTTTAGCATCAAGGTAAATAATGACCGATTTATCCAGTATTGAGGACAGACGCCCAGACGAGCTGGCCGCTGAGTTCGGCATACCCATTGATGAGGCCACAGCTGCCATAGAGCTGGCCAAGAACATGGGTAACCAGCGCTGGCGTCTTGATAATCTGTATAAGATCGTTGCCGCCGTCCCCGGGGAGTTTAAGGATGATGATGACAAGCCTTTAAATGTCGAAACCGTCATTGATTTTCATATGAATTATGCCCAGAAGCTCTTATATCTGGGATATTGGTATTGTAATCTAATCCTCAAGAGTCGGCAGCATGGCATAACTACCTTTGTTTGTTTGCTTTATCTCGATATCTGCTTGTTTAATTCAAACACCCACGCCTGTATTATCGCTCACAATAGAGAAGATGCTGAAGATTTCTTCGAAAAGAAGATCCTATTCGCTTATAATAACCTTCCTGATCATGTCAGAGAGGCTATGCCGGCCAAACGGTCCAGCTCGAAGAAGCTTGTGTTCGCAAATGGTTCAAGCATCAGGGTGACGACTTCAGGACGTTCTGGGACATATCACCTGGTCCATATCTCAGAGTTCGGTAAAATGTGCGCGCATTATCCTTTGAAGGCCAAAGAAGTGATATCTGGTACCCTTAACGCCATCCACCCGGGCATGCTGGTATCTATCGAGTCGACTGCTGAAGGCCGCGAGGGGCGCTTCTATGATATGTGCAAAACTGCCATGAAGCTGGACAAGTCCATCAAGGCTGGAACAGCGGAACTGAACAAGATGGATTATAAATTCTTCTTCTTCGGATGGGATACAAACCTTCTGAACAGGGTGGAACCGACCGGGGTTGTATTTTACGATAGGCACGATAAATATTTCGAGAGGATTGAATTCTTATTAGGACGTCCATTGTCTATCGAGCAGAAAGCCTGGTACGTCAAAAAAGAGAGCACTCAGGGTGATTTGATGATGCAGGAACATCCATCAACACCTGAAGAGGCTTTTCACCAGTCGGTCGAGGGTGCATATTATTTCAAAGAGATGATGAAGACCAGAAAAGAGGGCCGGGTTACTGTTGTCCCGATAAAGGATAGCATTTTGGTCGATACCTGGTGGGATATTGGGTACAATGATGTTAATGCGATATGGTTTACCCAGAACGTAGGACGAGAGATCCACGTTATCCACTATTATGAGAACGCCAACGAAGGTATGATGCATTATGCTCAATACTGCGACGAATTCAGAAAGAAATACAGTTTTATTTATGGAGTTTGGATGGCACCGCACGACATTGTCGTACATGAATACACATCTGGCAAAACGCGTTTGGCGACTGCCGCGGAAGCTGGAATTAACTTTGGAGTGGGGAGCCGAGTTAGTATACCGACCCAAATCCAGCTCGTTAGAAACATACTCAAAATATGTGTGTTTGATGAAGCTTCATGTGAAAAAGGTCTTGCCACGCTCGATTCATACCGCAAAGAGTGGAATGAAAAATCGGGGGCCTGGAAAAACACTCCCTACCATGACTGGGCTTCCAACGGTGCATCGGCGTTCGCAACAATGGCCGTCAATAACAAACTGATGTCTCTGAACGCTCCTGGGCCGCCTGTAACAGAGGATGTAAGGAAGTCTGAGGTCGGTAAATCTAACGCCCGGGGATGGACGTAGGCCAATAACCCTTTACACTCTATCTATTTTATATGATTGATGTAATTTGGGAAACAGTTGCTAATTTAACTCCTACATCTGCAGAGTGTCCAAAATGCGCTAAAATCTACCAGATTGACAATTCAGAGTGGGAGCAGTGGTTTGATAGCCCCTTGACCGGTAGAATAATGACTCCGTTATGCTGCGCTGGTTTCTGGGCTATTTGGCGACGCGGTACCAGGCCGGGAGCCTGGGATTTCACATTCAAAACGAGGGGGATTTATGTACGAAGGTCATACGGGAATAGTTGAGGGGATGTGTATCAAGAAGGACAAGGACGACAATGTTTTAATGTGCGATAAGGTCCGAGAACCTTCTGGGCTGACCGACGCTGTCCCAATGTACGCAATGCAGTATCCTGCTGGATTTGTTTGTGAATCTTACGCTTTTCCTAAATCAAGAGAGAGACTTGGGGGGTGTGCGTTATGCTCGATCAAAGAGTTATCATCAAGTGTTAATAAGCACAAATTAAACCCGATAAAGGCATCTAAAAGGAAACACTAATGCCATTAGCAATACCAGAGGGGACCAGGCCCAACGCCCCCAACGCCCCCAACGCCCCAAGCGCTCCTGTTGCCCCGCCTCGTCCCGGCATGTTGCGCGTTTTGAATAATAATCAGCTCGACGCTATGGAAGTCTCGAAACGTGCTGATATGCTTCAAAATAAACCAATGACGATAAATCTTGCCAGTCATCTTTTGAAGCACTGGTCATCCGCAAAGAATACCAAATGGTTTGTCGAAGAGCGTTTGCTCAAGTGCCTGCGCCAGAGGAAGGGTAAATATGATCCGGACGATCTGAATGCCATCAGAGCCTTCGGTGGGTCCGAGATCTATATGATGTTGACCAGTGTCAAGTGCCGATCTATCGAGGCAATGATAAGGGACGTCATGCTGCCTTCCGGTGAAAAACCATGGGGCATAGATCCGACCCCGGTCCCCGACCTTCCGGTTGAGGAAGAGATGGAGCTCGCTGTCCAGGTCCAGGGTGAGGTCGAGATGATCATGGGTAATTTTGGCCCAGATGCTATCACACCCGAAATGATTGATATGCGCCTATGGGAGTTGCGGGATGAGAAGCGCCAGGAGACTACGAAGATTGCCAAGAAAGAGGCAACAAGGATCGAGCGCGATATCGACGACAACTTCCGAGAGGGTGGATTCTACGAGCAAGTATCTTTATTTATTAAAGATTTCGCTACATACCCGTCAGCATTCCTCAAAGGTCCAGTCATCCGACGCGAGAGAACCCTTGTGTGGGAGCCCGATGAAAACGGTAAAATGAAGCCGGCCATGGGCTGGAAAAACATCCGGACCTGGAAACGTATCAGTCCCTTCGACATCTATATGTCTGCCGCGGCCAAAGGTATCAATGATGGCTACTTGATCGAGCGCATGCGCTTACGCCAGTCGGACCTTATGTCAATGAAGGATGTTGACGGGTTCGATAATAATACCATCGATCAAGTGCTGATGGAGCACAGAAACGGTAACCTAACCGATTGGTTATGGACCGATCAAGAACGGGCCAATCTTGAATTCCGTCCCAATGAGCAGGAAGATCCCCAGGCCGTCATCGAATGTCTTGAATATCACGGTGAAGTACCCGGGACGCTGTTGATCGAGTGGGGTATGGACAAGAAAAAGATCGGCAACCCTGCCGAGCCTGTCTCTATTGTCGCAATCCTTATCGGCCGCTATGTTGTCATGGCCAGGATTAATGAAGATCCATTAAAACGAAAACCTTATTACTGTGCCAGTTTCGAGCAGAGTAATGATTCCCTTTGGGGTATAGCCCCGCCAGAGCTCATGGAAGATTGTCAGCGTGTATGCAATGCGACCGCCAGGGCTCTGGTAAATAATATGGCCATTGCATCCGGTCCACAGGTTGAAGTTCACCGTGACCGGTTGGACGGTGGTGAAAATATCGAAAAGCTTTACCCATGGAAGATATGGAAGACTAAATCAGATCCGATCGGTAATAATAGAGAGGCCATCCACTTCTATCAGCCCAACATGATGACCGAGAAGTTGATAAAGGTCTACGATTATTTCTTCGGCCAGGCCAGTGAACAGGTTGGCGTTCCCGCCTATGAGCAGGGTGTTGGCTCGGCTGCTTCCGGTGCCGGGCAGACAGCCCATGGTTTATCCATGCTGATGAACGCGGCCTCGCGGATTATCAAAGATGCAATCATGTCGATCGATTCCGGCGTTATCAAGAAGGTAGTCTACGACACATGGGTCCATATCCTCTTGAACGACAATACCGATTATCAAGGCGATATCAATGTCGTTGCCCGAGCGAGTGAATATCTGATCGTTGCCGAGCAGCTGCAGGCCAGAAGAAATGAATGGTTGATGGCCACAAACAACCCGACCGACCTGGCGATCATAGGTATCCCGGGCAGGGCCAAGGTCTTGCGAGAGTCCTCTAAGGTGCTGAAAATGAGCGACAATATCGTCCCGACCGATGCCGAGATCGAGATGGCAATGAGTCAGCAGGCTGCCGCCCCGCCCGTAGGCCCCGATGGAATGCCGCTGACCGGTGGTGGTGGTGGTGGTGGTGGTGGAGCCGGGGGTGGCCCGGGGAAGACTTCCCTACAGGAAAAGCTTATGCCCGAGCTTGAAAGGGTATCAAACTTTTAATAAAATCAAGTCTGTGAGATAAAATGGACACATCAAAGATCCAAGATGAAATAGCAGTAACAAAGTCAACCGATATCCCAACCCATGAACAGAGGCGCTTAAAAGAAAGGGCTGGAACTGTATGGAATGATGCAGGGTATCTTCCGTGGGATCTTCCAAGGCCCAAGGAAGATTGGAAGCCAAAGAACAAAAAAAGGACAAAGCATAAGGAAGAGCTTTATAAAAAGAAAAGTGTTATGGCGTCTTCTATAGTATCCGGTAAAGATCCAAATACAGGAAGACCTTCTAAGAGGGCTTGGGGTGGGTTAGGATCCGAGTCAAAGACGGAAGATGAAGAGAGGGAATATTGATGGACCCTTCAAGCTGGTTACGAGAGTGTCAAACTTTTAATAAAACCAACTCCCGGGGGGGCGTGAGGTAAAATGGACACATCAACGATTGCAGATGATGTTGCTGTAAAAAAATCTACTGATATCCCTACTCATGAGCAGAAGCGTTTGAAGGAGAGGGCTGGCAGCGTTGGCCATGGCCATGAAAAATTTTGGGATACAAAACATGCCCCTGAAGAGCGCGATTGGGCTGGTGGTAGGGTAACCAAAGAAAATTTTAAGGGTGGAAAATATCCTGGCACCGATAAGCCGGCAAAACATTGGAGAAAAAGAATGCTGAAGTGGCAGGATAAAACTAAAGGTCCAAAGGACGAGAGGGAATATTGATGGACCCTTCAACCATAACAGATAGTATTGCTTCCAAGAAATTCGATCCGGAAGGGACTGATTACGATTATGAGACTGCGCGAGCAGCCGGCATAAAGCCAGATAAAACTGGCCACTGGCAGAGCAGAGAACCCAAATCTGGATTAATTCTCAAAGGTAGGAAGCACAAGACCTGGAATTTGACAGAAAAGGGTGAAAAAGAAGCTGGTTACGAAATATATAAAGAAAATGGTAGGTACAAATCAAGGAGAAAAGCAAATGGCCGATAATTCTAATCCCATTAAAGAAACACCCAAGTCTGATGAAATTCCGGAACAGGTCAAAGACTATTCTATTCCGCCTCGTCTGGTCCGTATGAAAAAGCTTACCAAGCCCGGGGCAATGGATGACGATGCGGCTGAACGTATCCGCAAGCGCAAGGAAATGCTTAAAGAAGCTTTAAACGGTTAATGTGCATGAATACCGCTGCCAGAACTGGAGATGCGGGTATAAGCTGCTTACGCCATTGAGTATTCCACGTTATG
>Ga0307375_10001993_pt1 | contig 21466 bp, 23 predicted proteins | sample TR1MG_FD_202531 | JGI IMG/M metagenome (GOLD analysis project Ga0307375, IMG submission 202531) | Soil microbial communities from Risofladan, Vaasa, Finland - TR-1 | ecosystem: Environmental > Terrestrial > Soil > Coastal area > Acid sulfate soil | place: Finland: Risofladan, Vaasa | collected...
CAATCTGTTCTTCTTTGAAATGGCTCTTCTTCAAGATCTCGTTCTCCTTGCTCTGGGCCCAAGTCGGCCAGTGTAGCCGGAGAACTCTCATTCAAGATGGATCAATTTTCGGGGTGCAGATCATTAGGAACTACATTCGGCGAGGTATCAGATTGGATTTCACACACAAGACGGAAGTAGCGCGGGACCACACGGAGCCGCATCTGTACGACGGAACTGGTCATCTATTTCAGCGAAACCCAAGTAAGAAGTACCCCTCGCGCGCCGATGTCGCATTGATGGTGGCGATGTTGTCAGTGGCAATAGCAGTTTGGGCGGCATGGCAAAGCAAGCGCAATTCTGACATTGCTGAGTTCAAGGCGAGTGTAGATACTTCGCCAAGCCTACTTCTGGATTGTAAGCCTCTATTTTGCGAATCAGCCTTGAAAGAGCCGTCCCCAGACCAGTATCTGCAAGTTATGAATAGTGGGCAACTGAATGATGTAATTGATCGGTTTCGCTCACCGAGGTGGGCCGATTTGGAGAAAGAACTAGGCGCACTAGATTTGTTATATTGCCGCCTTACGAATATCGGACGGGGTACCGCTCTTAATATTGAGGTTCCCTTTGCAGTGTACGTTGAGAAACGTCCATCTCATGGAAAAGTTCCGCAGCCCATAATTTCGACGGTACACATCGATGTGCTTCGCTCTGGAGCTGTCCACAAGTTTGTTATCTACAGCAATGATGTGTTTGCACAAGTGTTTCCCGCAAACACCGTCACGCTGACAACAGAATACGATCAACGTGTGATGATGAACTTGCTTCACGGCCACCTATCCATGAATGGGAACTTATCTCCAGCAAAGGGACGCACAGAAAACGGCAGTATCCCGGATGCGACTCCCCGATAGCGGAATATCGCAGCTTCACCGCACGAGCAAAAGTCGATATCTGGACTAGTGGTCTAGGGGAGAACGCCTTCTGGCAATTCTTCGCATATGTGCTTTGACAGACCTGCAACAGCGGTAAGAATTCTATGTGCCTCGTCTTGCGAATAGTGGGTTGTGAGGTCGTGGAGAGCCGGGTTCCGACAAGCTCTTGAGATGGACTGTATGTCGAAGAGCAAGCTCGCGAAGAATGGTTGACATTCCTTCCATTCTTTACTCGGCGTGGCACTTCGTCGATCTATCTCTTTTGAGAGTTTCTGACGCAAGGCGTCCCAGCTTGGGGCGTATGGCACACCAACGCAAGATGCGACCTGTTTAAGCAGGAATTCCGTTAGCCGCATGGCGTGAAATACCGCCGCGTCATAAAGTCCAAAGCCGTATGCAGTAGACGCCAAGTACATCTCGTCAAAAATCTGGGGGAATCGGGAGATGTGCTGGCCAATCTGGTCAAAGAATCGCTGGCTATCTATGACGCGCTGTACACTCGCAACAAGAATTTGAGCCTTGCCAGTCTCACGACATACCGCCTCTATGACTTCTCTTGATAGCGAACGCAATGCTGAAGGACCAGACACGGCGGCTTGCGCAAGTGCGGATGTGCAGGTGCCTACTGTGCGATCCCATCCAGACTTAACTGCAAGGGCAAGCACCATCCGGACAGCACTGTTGAACACTGCTCCATCATCTGCCCGCATTACTGCCCGCGAGGCGATAATTCCAAGATTCGAGAGGTGTCCACAGAGATCCTTTAGCGGAATGCAATTATTCTCACCCTGCAACCTGTGTCTCCTTCACGGTGAATATACGCCGGCAGCGGTTCTGTGTATGTCCCTATAGCGGTATATTCCCGTGTTTCTTTGGCGGGTTTTTGTCGCGCTTGGTGTCGAGCATTTCCAGCGCTTGAATAATTCTGCGGCGGGTGTCGCGGGGACGAATGACGGAGTCGACGTATCCGCGTTCGGCGGCGACGTAGGGGTTGGCGAACTTGTCGCGGAACTCCTCGATCTTTTCCTCGCGCATTTTTGCAATGGCGTCCGCACCCTTCAATCCGTTGATACCCTCTTTTCCGGCCTTGTCGAGGTCGCGCTTGTAGACGATGTTCACCGCGCCCTCCGGTCCCATGACGGCGATTTCAGCGGTGGGCCATGCGTAATTGACATCGGCGCGAATGTGCTTGGAGGCCATGACGCAGTAAGCGCCACCGTAGGCCTTGCGGGTGATGACGGTGATCTTGGGGACGGTGGCTTCGGCGAAAGCGAACAGCAGCTTGGCGCCGTGAGTGATGATGCCGCCGTGTTCCTGCTGCACTCCGGGGAGGAAGCCGGGCACATCTTCAAAGGTAATGAGCGGAATATTGAAGCAGTCGCAGAAGCGAACGAAGCGCGCACCCTTGATGGACGAATTGATGTCGAGCACGCCGGCGAGGAAGTTGGGCTGGTTGGCGACGATGCCGACGGAGTGTCCGTTGAGGCGCGCGAATCCGACGACGATGTTTTTCGCGAAGTGTTCCTGCACCTCGAAGAAGTATCCGTCATCGACGACGCGGGTGATGACGTCCTTGATGTCGTAAGGCTGGTTGGACTCGGTGGGGACGATGGTGTCGAGCTGTTCGTCGGCGCGGTCGGCGGGATCAGTGCAGGTGCGACGCGGCGGGTCCTCGAGGTTGTTCGAGGGCATGAAGCTGAAAAGCTCGCGGATCATGGAGAGGCACTCGGCGTCGTCGTGGGCCATGAAGTGCGCGACACCGGACTTTTCGTTGTGAGTGTGCGCGCCGCCAAGTTCGTCCTTGGAGACCTCTTCGTGGGTCACGGCCTTGATGACGTCGGGGCCGGTGATGAACATGTAGGCGGTCTTGTCGACCATGAGGATGAAGTCGGTGATGGCGGGCGAATAGACGGCTCCACCGGCGCAGGGGCCCATGATGGCGGAGATCTGCGGGATGACGCCGGAAGAGAGCGTGTTGCGCAGGAAGATGTCGGCGTATCCGGCGAGCGAACGGACGCCCTCCTGGATGCGCGCACCGCCGGAGTCGTTGAGTCCGATGACGGGCGCGCCGACCTTCATGGCGAGGTCCATGACCTTGCAGATTTTGGCGGCGTTGGTTTCGGAGAGCGATCCACCGAAGACGGTGAAGTCCTGGGCGAAGACGAAGACGAGGCGGCCCTCAATGCGTCCATAGCCGGTAACGAAGCCGTCGCCGAAGTAGACCTGCTCGCCCATGCCGAACTCGGTGGTGCGGTGAGTGACGAACTTGTCGGTCTCTTCGAAGGTGCCTTCATCGAGCAGGAACTCTACGCGCTCGCGAGCGGTCATCTTGCCAAGTTTGTGTTCGCGAGCACGGCGCTCTTCGCCGCCGCCAGCTTCCGCGAGCTGGTCGCGATGCTTCAGTTCCGCCAATTTCTGCTCAAGGTTCATGCCGGGGATTATAGACAGCGGCGCGAGGTTGAGGAAAGCGAATGGAAGAGCAGGAGTCCGCAGGGGATCAATTATTCTCGGGACTCATGCCGTAGGCTTCCCAGTGATATTTTTTGCCGTCCCAGTAGATGGCCCAATCGACGCCGCCGTAGCCCTCAGCGCCTGCGATGGCGTGGACAACCTTCTTCTTAACCATGAAGGTGCCGATCTTCAGTGTCTGGAACTCAGGGACGTTGATGAGGATGAACTTCGTCTTGGGAGTGTGCAACCAATCCTGCGCGATGAGGAGAAAACGGCGGCGGCTGGGATCGAGGCCTCCGAACTGAATGGTGACGCGCGGATTGCCGTAGCCGAAATACTCATCGTAGGGGTCAGCGACCTTGTAGTGGTACTTGGCCTGTTCCTGGAAAGGATTGGGGCCGCTGGCGACAGCGACAAGGTCCTCCTTGCCGTCGCCGTCAAGGTCGAGGACAAGCGGGGGTTGTCCGGGAAGGAGCTTGTAACCCGACCCGAACTCGCGCGCGATGAAGTCTTGCACCTTGGCCGGGTCCGGTGCGGGGAAGTTCTGCACGACGGGTTCCTGCGCAGGATGTTTCCTGGCAAGGCAGACGCCAGCGAGCGAAAGGGAAAACAGGACGGCAATCGACGCGATGGTAAGTCTGCGCATGAAAGCACTGTAACGCCAATCGGGGAACGGGGAGTGAGAAATCGAACAGGCGACCCCGGAGGGTAAACCGAGCAAATGGTGGCGAGAACTATATAATGACGGACGCCGCAGCGCATGACGGGAAAACCAAGTGGCGGCTGACAAGGACGGACGCGTGCGTCTGCTTATCCTGAGCGACATTCATTCGAACCTGGACGCGCTGGAAACATGCCTGGCAGTGGCGCCGCAGCATGACGCGGTGGCGAACCTGGGTGACGTGGTCGGTTATGGCGCGAATCCGAATGAGGTGGTGGAACGGGTGCGCGGGCTGGGGAAGATTTTTGTGCGCGGAAACCACGACCGGGTGTGCAGCGGTATCGGCGAGATCAGTGACTTCAATCCGATGGCGGGAGCGGCGGCGTTGTGGACGCGCAAGACTCTGACGCAGGAAAACCGCGCGTGGGTGGCTGGGCTGCCGATGGGGCCGATCACCGGCGCGGAGTGGCCGGACACGCAGTTTGTGCACGGATCGCCATTGGGCGAGGACGATTACATCCTGACGGAACCGGTGGCGGAGATTGCGCTGGATGCGAGTCCTTTCTCGAATACGTTCTTCGGCCATACGCACATGCAGGGAATGATCGTGATGGAGAATTGCAGGGCCGTGATGCTGCGCTCAGAAATGAAGAACCGTACGCAGATGGAAGAGGAAACGGTCACGCTTCCACGAGGAACAAAATGCCTAGCCAACCCGGGGTCGATCGGACAGCCACGCGACGGCGATCCGCGGGCGGGATTTGCGATCTACGATTCGGACGAAAACGCGTTTACGTTCTATCGCGTGCCGTATGACGTGACGATGGCGCAGCAGAGAATTCTGCGCGTAGGACTACCGGAGCGGCTGGCATACAGGCTGAGCGAGGGAAGATGAAGGAATTGACGATTGCTGATTGACGAATGACGAATTACAGCAATCCATTACACTGACGACATGCCATTTCGTAATTATCCAAAGAGAAAAGAACACACACAGACGACGGAGATGTTTAGCGCTCCGGCAGAGGAAATCGCGGAAGAATGCCTGGTGGCGCACATCGATGGCGGGTCGCGCGGGAACCCGGGGCCAGCGGGATACGGTGCGGCAATTGACGATGCGAAGGGACACCGGGTTGCGGAACTCAGCGACTTCCTGGGGATCCAGACAAATAATTTTGCAGAGTACTCAGGGCTGATGGCGGCACTGGAATACGCGCTGAAGCACGGACACAAGAAGCTGAAGGTGATCAGCGACTCCGAACTGATGGTGAAGCAGATCAAGGGTCAGTACAAGGTGCGCAGCGAAGCGCTGCACGACATCTACACGGAAGCGAAGAAGTTGATCGCACGGCTGGAGTGGTTTCGCATTGAACACGTGCTGCGACATCACAACAAAGATGCGGACCGGCTGGCGAACGAAGCGATGGACCGCGGCATGGGCAAGGCGAAGCTGGACCGGGCGAATGCGTATGAAAAGCCACCGGAGATGAAGGAAGTGCGAGGATTCGTACGCGGAGGAGTGGTGGAGTTTGTGAGCGACACATTGCCGGATGGAATCTTTGTGACGGTCAAGCCAGCAAGGAAACCGTAGAGATCAGGACAAAATCAAAAAAAGAGAAATCAACGGCCGGGCAGCTTGATTCCGCTCTGCACGCCGACGTAATCGGTCGGTTTTCCGGGCGTGACGCGAAGAGTGATGTGAGCGGCCTCAATGGCGCCGGCAATGCCGTAGCAGGGCTTGAGTTCGAGGCGTAAGCCGTGGCCGTTGCGTTCGATTTCAAGTCCGGCGATGACGTTGTTTGCGGCGAATCCGCCGATGGAAAGATCAGTGATGCCGTGGAGAGAGAAATCGACGACAACATCCTTGGAATGGGTGTGATAACCGCAGCTATCGAGCTCGTCGGTAGTTTCCCAAGTGTAAAGGGTGAGCATGGATGAAGCGCTGCGATGCAGTTGGAGGCTGACAACCTCGGCGTCGTTAAAACTGGGCCAATAGCCAAACCAATCGTAAAGGGCCTGGGCTCCCTCGATGCTGCGCCAGTGATCCGCAGTTGACATCAATCCCCGTCCCGCAACGTTATTTCCCGGCCAGTGCATTTTTAACTGTCTCGCTTACCAGTTTGCCGTCGACACGCGCTCCCGCGAAGCGCGCCATTGCGGCCTTCATCACGTTGCCCATGTCCTTCATGGTGGGCGAACCCATTTCAGCGATGACGGCGTTAACGGTGGCGACGACATCTTCTGGCGCGACCGCCCTGGGCATGTACTCTTCGATGATGCCAATCTCCTGCTGCTCTTTCGCGGCAAGCTCCGGGCGATTGCCCTTGGTAAATTGCTCGACGGAATCCTTGCGCTGGTTGATGAGCGTGGAGAGAACCTGCAATTCTTCTCTTTCGTCGAGTGGTGCGCGCTTGTCGATCTCTTTGTTCTTGAGCGCCGACTTAACCATGCGCAGAGTCGAGAGACGGAGTTCCGCTCTCGCCTTCATCGCCGCGACGATGTCTTTCTGAATTTGTTCCGTGATCGCCATTCTGATGATCTACCCGCAGAAGTCCTTTGACTTCTGTGCCAATTATAGATGCTTGTTTCGTTTATGGGATGATCTCTTCGAGGTTACGAGAGGCATCACTCGCTTTGTAACTTTCGTGTCTCCGCGAGGAGCGCCATGCTATGGGAAAGATTCTGCAGAGTGACGATGCCGACGAGATGTTCGTTGTCGACGACAGGAACGAGGGAGAGTCCGCCACTGCCGAGGTGATTGAGGACGGTGGCGAGCGTGTCCTGAGGATGAGCGACGAGAGCAATGCGGTTCATGCTGCCCTGCACGTAACCATTGCCGCTGTTGCGCAGGGTTTCAAGGATGTGCTGGCGGGAGATAACGCCGACGAGGTCGGTTCCGCGGACGACGGGGAAATCGTCCTGAAGCGAGTGAACGGCCTTGCGAAGCGCGTCTTCCAGGGTGTCCGCCGGGGAAAGCGTGGCGAAATCGGTGAGCATTACGTCTTCCATGCGGACGTGCTCAATGACGGAGTGGAAGACGGCACTGCGGTCTTCCAACTGCGCGCCGAAGAAGAGGAAGAGGCCAATGATCATCAGCCAGGTGTTCCAGATGCCACCGAAAATCATCAGCATGGAGAAGGTCTGGCCGATGGCTACAGCGCGGCGGGTAGCACGAACGTGGTCCATACGCTGCGAGAACCATGCTCGGAGGACACGGCCGCCGTCGAGCGGATAGGCGGGTAGAAGATTAAAGGCGCCAAGGAAGAAATTTCCCCACACCAGTGCCTGCGGCAAATTTGCCGGAGAGACGAAGGGCTGGTGGAAGAGATTGACCTGGCGAAAGAAGAGCAGAATGCCGGAGCCGAAGAAAACCGCGAGTACAAGGTTGACGATGGGACCGGCGGCGGCGATACGCATCTCGCGCTGGGGATTGGGATTGCGCTGCGACTGGTCGTCCATGATGGTGATGCCGCCGATGGGCAACAGGACGATGGAGCGCACGGGCACGGAATTGCGCATGGCAACGATGGCGTGGCCAAACTCATGCAGAATGACGGAGCCGAAGATAATGCCAACGAGCGCGAGTCCGCGCAACGCTCCGGATACACCCGCCTGCACGGACTGCGTGATCCAGACGAATGCCAGCAGTACGGCGAAGGTAAAGTGAATACGAAGCTCAACCCCGAAGATTCGGCCCGCCGGAATGGACCAGCCTCTCATGTCGTCTCAGAGCTCCCTTTCACAACTACGGTAGCACGCGAATCGCAGGTGAGGACAATTTGCCATGCCCCATTGCCATTGCCGAAGATACAAAATACGAAGATACGCTGAAGGTCATTTTATACACTGGAGACAAGCTGGCACGCGCCAGCGCTGGCAGGGACGATGAGAGTAATCGCGGGAAAATATCGCAGCCGAACACTGAAAAGCGTGCCCGGCAAGGAAACCCGGCCAACCTATGACCGACTGAAAGAGACGCTGTTTAACGTCCTGCAATCGGCGGGAAAACTGGAAGGCGCGGTGTTTCTGGACCTGTTTGCGGGAACAGGAGCGATCGGCGTGGAGGCGCTGAGCCGGGGCGCGGCGGCGATCCATTTTGTCGAACTGAATCGCAAGGCGGCGCGGGTGATCCGGGAAAATCTGGAGAGCCTGGGGATTACCGAAGGCGTGGAAGTCCTCGACGTAAGCGCGGACGAAGCGCTGATTACGCTCGAACGGCGCGGCATCGAGTTTGATATCTGCTTCCTCGATCCTCCGTATCAAATGCAAGGCATCTACGAGCAGACACTGCGACTGCTGGCGTCGGGAAGCGTGTTGAAGGACGGTGCGATCGTGGTGGCGGAACATGACAAACGCTTCGATCCCGGCGATGGATATGGAACGCTCGCACGCTATCGGAAGCTTGAACAGGGCGAGTCGGCATTGAGCTTCTATCGGAAGGGGTAAAGAAGAGTTTCGAGTTTCGGGTTTCAAGTTTCAAGTGCCCCACCCTTCGCTTCGCTCAGGATGAGGCACCCGAAAAACGGATTACATCACGATCGTGTCGATACGCCGCGAAATGGGATGTTGTAGGGCGACGAGGTCGTTCTTCACCATGTTGAGCGCGTAGACGCAGAGTTCGAACTCGCGGGCCAGGGCAGCGAAGAGCGGCGCCACACGAGCGTATTCGAAGTGCTCAAACTTCGAGACGATGTAATAGCTTTCCTTGCCGGCCTTCATCAGGTCGATGAAATTTTCCAGGCGATGATGGCGAAGGCGGAAGCGGTTGATGCTCTCCGGGAACATACCGGTGAAGAAGAGCGTGTAGTCGCCAATGTGCTTGCGCACCTGGCGCTCGCGGTCGAATGACGGCGCCTCGCCATAGACGGGATCGGATTCCAGCAGCATTTCGCCTACATCGCTGAGCGGGCGGTCCTGCGCATTGCGAATTTTGTAAAGCTGGTTGACGTCGCAAAAAGCGGTGAGGAGATCGGCGATGTATGACTTCATCGCGGCATCGCGCAGACCAATCTCGCAGTCGAAGTGAAGATCGACGAGTTCGAGAAACAAGCGACGCAATGGATGCGATTGCGGGATCTCAGTCATGCCGGTTTACCGCCCTTCCGACGACAGCGATTTCCGTCCGCTTGCTAAGTGAAACACAGAGTGGAGCGGGTGGTTGCAAAAAGCGACGTGCATGGAGAAAACAAGCAGCAGGCTGGGAGCGCGAGTGCCAGAGAAAAGAGGTTGGATAAAAAATCACGGCAAGATGAATGAGTGAATAACGCTGAAAAAATTACGCGTGGTGGCAGCATTCCACCACGGGACGTTGTATGATGCGCGCCATGGAACGGCAAAATATCTCCAGCGGAGCGCCATGGGAAGCCACGGTGGGCTACTCAAGGGCGGTGCGAATGGGACGGATCGTCACGGTATCCGGCACGACGGCGGTGGGGCCGGAGGGAAAGATTGTGGGCATTGGCAACGCCTACGAACAGGCGAAGCAATGCTTCCGCAACATCGACACCGCGCTGAAGAAGGCCGGGGCTGGCATGGAAAACGTGGTGCGGACGCGGATGTTCGTGGTGCACTACGAGGACTGGCAACAGGTCGGCAGAGCACACGGCGAATTCTTCGGCGACATAAGGCCATGTGCGACGATGGTGGGTGTAACGTGGCTGGTGGACCCGCAGATGCTGGTGGAGATCGAAGTGGACGCCGTGCTGCCTGAATGAACGGGTAGGCGTTTCGGGACGCCGGAGAGAACTTTTAGGAACTTTTACTTGCCGTTTGAGTCTAGTAAATGTAATTGTACCGATTCATTCGGAGTCATAAGACCATGAGCATTCTGGATTACTCTGCCAAGGATCCCGCGGCGGTGCCAGTGACGGCGACCGCGGCCGAGGCTATCGACGCGATGATTCGCCGCCGCATGGGCGCAGCGGCAATCGTCGACGACAAGGGCATCGTCGCCGGAATTTTTACCGAACGTGACGTGCTCACGAAGGTGGTGCTGAGCGGCAAGGACCCGCACAAGCTTCCGGTGCATGAGGTGATGACCGTGCCGGTGCTGATGGCGACGCGGGGGACGGGCATCGCCGAGGCGTTGCAGGTAATGATCGACAACCAGCACAGGCACCTGCCGGTGGTGGAAGAGGACGGCACGCTGATCGGAATGCTGTCGATTCGCCACGTGCTGGAGCGCAAGGTGAACGAACTGACGAAGCAACTGGCGGAGTCAGTGAAGGCGTAAGTTCGACAGGGCAACTGTTAGCTGAGCCGGGAGTCAATCCCGGCTTTTGTTGCGCTCGAACCGCGAGAAGACAAGAGCCGTGCCGGAGCAGAGTATGCTATCCGGGAGAACCATCAAAGGGTGGGTAGGGCCGTCCGGCTGGTATAATCAGTGATTAGTCTCATGTCCAAGAACTTCTTAGTGCACTCCTACGGCTCGGAACGAGAGCCGAATTCAACGAGAATCCGCTCCACAACTGTTCTGTGTGTCCGGCGCGACGGCAAGGTAGTGATGGCCGGCGACGGGCAGGTCACGCTGGGCGACCACGTGATTAAGCAGGGAGCGAAGAAAATCCGCCGGTTGTACCAGGAGAAGATACTGGCCGGGTTTGCCGGATCAACGGCGGACGCGTTTTCGCTTTTCGCGCGCTTCGAGGCGAAGCTGGAGCAGTATCACGGCAACCTGGGACGCGCGGCGGTGGAACTGGCCAAGGATTGGCGCACGGATAAATCGCTACGCCAACTGGAGGCGCTGTTGCTGGTGGCGGACGACAAGGCGACCTATCTGCTGAGCGGCAACGGCGACGTGATCGAGCCGGACGGCGGCATCGCGGCCATCGGCAGCGGCGGTCCTTATGCGACGTCGGCAGCCGAGGCGCTGATGGCGCACACGCAGCTCACGGCGCGGGAGATTGCCGAGGAAGCAATGCGCATCGCGGGCAAAACCTGCATCTATACAAACGATCAGCTTACGATCGAGGAACTGTAAGCGACGGAAGCTGGCGAAAGGCTTCCGGCTTAACCTGCGGCCTTCGGGCCGCTTTTTGACGCAAAGATTCGGAGTTTCGTAGTGGCTATCTATTTACCCCAAACCGTGGAAGAAGAACAGCTTGCGCTGGATGAACTGACTCCGCGCGAAATCGTAGCCGAACTGGATAAGTACGTGGTCGGACAGCACGAGGCGAAGCGCGCGGTGGCGATTGCGCTGCGCAACCGCATGCGCCGGCAAAAACTTCCGCCGGAGATGGCGGAAGAGGTGATGCCGAAAAACATCATCATGATTGGGCCCACGGGTGTGGGTAAAACGGAGATCGCGCGCCGGTTGGCGAAGCTGGCGAACTCGCCGTTCCTCAAGGTGGAGGCCTCGAAGTTTACGGAGGTCGGCTATGTGGGACGCGACGTGGAATCGATGATCCGCGACCTGATCGAAATCGCCATCGAAATGATTCGCGAAGAAAAACTGGAAGACGTGGCCGACAAGGCGGAATTGAACGCCGAAGAACGGCTGCTGGACCTGTTGCTGCCTGCGATGCCGACCGCTCCCGCGGCAAGCGAGGGCAGCACGGTGGGATTCGGCACGCAGCCGATGCTGCTGGGCAGCGAGTCCAGCGGACGTACGCGCGAAAAGCTGCGTCAGCAGTTGCGCGAAGGCAAACTCGACGACCGCATAGTGGAGATCGAGACGCGGGAAAAGAACATGCCGGCGTTTGAAATCATCTCCAACCAGGGCGTCGAGGAGATGGACGTCAATATCAAGGACATGCTGCCGAACATCTTTGGACAACGGACGAAGAAGCGGAAGATGAAGGTCAGCGAGGCATTCGAGTACCTGATCCAGGAAGAAGAACAGCGGTTGATCGATATGGACCAGGTGACGCGCACGGCGCTGGAACGGGTGGAACAGTCGGGAATTATCTTTCTCGACGAGATCGACAAGATTGCCGGCCGGGAGAGCGGCCACGGCGGGCCGGACGTTTCACGCGAAGGCGTGCAGCGGGACATTCTGCCGATTGTGGAGGGGACGACGGTCAACACGCGCTATGGCATGGTGCGGACGGATCACATCCTGTTCATCGCGGCAGGAGCCTTCCACGTTTCGAAGCCGAGCGACCTGATCCCGGAGTTGCAGGGGCGCTTCCCGATCCGCGTGGAACTGAAGTCGCTGACGGTGGAAGATTTCATCAAGATTCTGACGGTGCCGAAGTCGTCGCTGGTGAAGCAGTATATTGCGCTGCTGGACACGGAAGGCGTGAAGCTGGAGTTTACGCCGGATTCTCTGGAGGAGATTGCGAGCTTTGCGGCGAAGGTAAACGAAGGTACGGAGAACATTGGCGCACGGCGGTTGCATACGATCATGGAACGCGTGCTGGACGAGATCAGTTTTTCGGCGCCGGATCTGAAGGAAAAAGAAGTGAAGATCGACCGCGAATACGTGGGCAAGATGCTGACGGATATCGTGAAGGACCAGGACCTGTCGAGGTACATCCTGTAGTCGAGAGAGTTGCGCGGTTTTGGGCGGCGGGCTTCGGCCTGCCGCTTTTGTTTGGCGGAAAATAAAATCGCGCCGGGCAATCGCGGAAGCGTCACCCTGGCGCGCGAGTTAAGAAAAAGAATGACTGCTATTATCCGTTCGATTTTTTGTGACAATCCATGCACTTGCCAACGCCCGGGACTCCCGGTTTGCCGGCATTCGCCTTGTGGCAGTTAATGCAGACACCAGACTTTGCCATCGCGTCATGGAACGCGAGCTCGGTCTTGGTGGTCACCGGCGGCACGGCGGGTGTCTTGTGGCAATCCTGACACTTCTCGTGAGGAGTAGCGAGTGCCTTCGCTGGCTTCGAGGCATGGTGGCAGGTAGCGCACTTTCCACCTGCGGCTTTCATGTGGGCCATGTGATCGAACTTCACGCTGCCCATGGGATTGCCCTTCAAGAGCACAGTCCCAGGAGCCTTTTCCTGCGCAAAGCCGATCGCGGCAAAAAGTAGAAACGAAAGCCCGAGTAAAAGAACTGACAGGTTACGAGTATTTTTCACAGCGCCTCCAAACACAACAGCTTCAGTACAACGCGATGAGAAACCATACAGCGTGCGGATAGTAGCAAAGACGTGCCGCATGGGAATGTGATCAATAACCTGCTTCCAGGTGATGCGCGATGCTGAAAGCCGCAATGGACGGGCATGGAAGGTGACACGAATTGGGATAGCAACCGCGCGACCGGGTGCATCCGGATTGACACTGGCGACGCAAATTCGTAACTTTACGGAACGAGCCTATTCCGGGGCGATGTGGGTATGCCGGGACGGCAATCCATGCATTAAAGGGATGAAAATGAGGAACTATGCACTACGAATGGTGACAGGGTTATGCCTGATTGCGCTGCTCTGCGGCGCGGCCTCGGCAGCCGACGCGGCGAAACCCTCGGCGGTTGGGCAATGGAGATTGAATATCAAGAAAAGCGATTTTGGAAGGACGCCCGCGCCCAGGAGCATCCTGCTGACGGTGACCAAGGGCGACTCCAGCAATATTGAAATTGAGTGGACGGCAACGGGCGTGGATGCGAGCGGCAAGAAGATTAGCGAGTCTTTCCAGGGCAAGACGGACGGCGTCTTTCTGCCGGTGCAGGGTGCGAACGTCCGGGCTGCCTATATGTGGGAAGGCGACACGCTGGTAGAGCAGTTCGAGAGGCCGGACCACGCGACAACCGTCAACCGCATTACCTTCTCGGCGGACGGAAAACAGATGGTCGGAAAAGCGACGACCAAGAGCCCCAAAGGGCTGACCTACACTACGGAAGTTTTTGACCGACAGTAATCAATCGCATGGATCATTCCGGCTTAATACCGGCAAATCGCCTGGATAAACGAAGCCGCTCGCAGGGCAGGTGGGTGCTCGCCAAGGAGAAGTCAGATTTTGGCGACGAGCCGATGCCGAAGCAGCGCGTGATTCATATTACGTGCTCCAATGAGAGCCGGTTTGCGTGGGTGATGCAGGGGATTTCCGCCGAGGGCAGAGCGATCGAAAACGCATGGTCAGGCCCGGTTGACGGAACTCCATGCGAAGTGCAAGGACGGCCGGGTTGGAAGATGGCATTCCGCTGGCAAGGTGAATTGCTGATTACCGAAGCGACAACTCCGGCGAGTACGCGCAAGGAAGAGACTGAGTTCTCCAGCGATGGAAAGACGATGAAGATTCGCGGAGTGGAGACGCGCGCGAGCGTAGAGCGACATTGGATGGAAGTGTACGAGAGAAAGTAGCGACATGGTGTTCCGCTCGCCGGGCAAACTTGAAACGGAAGCGGCTTTTCGAATATTCAAATTTTCAAAATGACAAACTTCAATCAGCAAAGTTCAGACAACGCCAAAGCAGTCAGCCCACAGCTCCGCGAACAGTACGATGCCTTCAAGAGAAGAGGGCTTAAGCTCGACCTTACACGGGGCAAGCCATCCTCGGCCCAACTGGACTTGAGCACGGAGCTGCTATCGCTTCCCGGTTCGGCGGATTTCAGAGCCGAAAGCGCGGTCGATACCCGCAACTATGGCGGACTCCAGGGGCTGATGGAAGCACGCAGATTATTCTCCGGGATGCTCGGGGCGGCGCCGGAACAGATCGTGGTTGCCAATAACGCCAGCCTTGCCCTGATGCATGACATCGTGGTGTTCGCGTTGCTCAAGGGAACGTGCGACAGCTCCGCGCCGTGGTCGAAGCAATCCGAGATTGCGTTCCTGTGTCCCGTGCCCGGCTATGACCGGCATTTCAAAATCTGCGAGGACTACGGCATACGGATGATCACGGTGCCGATGAAGAACGATGGGCCGGACATGGATGAAGTCGAGCGCCTGGTGGCGCAGGACGCGTCCATCAAGGGAATGTGGTGCGTCCCCAAGTACAGCAATCCGACGGGCGCAATCTATTCGGATGCCGTGATTGAGCGGCTGGCGGCGATGAAAACCGCCGCTCCCGACTTCCGGCTCTTCTGGGACAACGCCTATTGCGTGCATCATCTAACGAACGAACGCACCGAAATTGCCAACGTCCTGGAACTGTGCGAGCGCCATGGAAATCCGAACCGTGCATTTGTCTTTGCGTCCACGTCGAAGATCACGCTGGCAGGAGCTGGACTGGCGATGTTTGCCTCGTCAAAAAACAACGTAAGCTGGCTGCTCGCAAGACTCACGCCACGGACGATTGGCCCGGACAAGATCAACCAGTTGCGGCATGTTCGCTTCCTGAAAAACGAGGCGGGGATTCTGCAATTGATGGAGAAGCACAAGGCCTTGATCCAGCCCAAGTTCGAGAAGGTGCTCGAAATCTTCAGCGAAAAACTCGGCCACGTTCCCAGTGTCACTTGGAGCAAACCCAAGGGCGGATACTTCATCAGCCTGGAAGTTTCCAAGGGATGCGCCCAGCGGGTCATCGCGCTGGCGAAAGAAGCGGGCATTGCGCTGACACCCGCGGGGGCGACGCATCCCTATGGGAAAGATCCGGACGACCGCACGATTCGCATCGCGCCTACGTTCCCTGCACTGGCGGAAGTTGCCCAGGCGGCGGAGGGCGTAGCTCTGTGCGTACTGCTGGCGACCGCCGAAAACGCTGGCGAGCTTCACGCGGACTGAGCTGCAAAATCAGCAAGACGCATATCCGGCTAAGGCCGAGTCTCACTGTGGTATATCCCACCACATCACGGCCCATCGAACCGATCGATCATAGTCGAGTCGAACTCCGGAGCCGTGCGGGACGAGGTGCTCCGAGAGAAATGCACGTAACTTGCGATCTTCATCCTCGCTGATATTCTGAAACATCCAGCGGACCGATTCGTACGCACTCTCCCGGGACTCGTACGTTTTGTTGCGACTGCTTGTTATGAACGCGACATTTGCAAAAATATTCATCTGATACAGGATGTTGTACGTGTAGATGTAATCGGGGCGCGGTTTCCATTCCCGTCCAAGGGCCCGAAACAGGCGCCGGTCAAAGGGTCCATCGGCAACGGGCGCTGAGATGTACGCACGTTTCCTGGCAAACGAATTGAGCTTTCCGATCGCCGCGCGGGGATTCTCAATGGCGAACGACCGCGATGCGATAGCGACATCGTGTACGGCGATGCCCAATGCGCTCCAGTCGTCTTCCCAGGAACCGAGTACAGCTTTCACGTTATCGATGGCGTTTTCGCGGCAGCCCGCGCGCAATAACTCGATCATAACCGGAGAGAAATCAATCGCAGTCACGCACTTTGTTTGTTTGGCCAACGGGATGGCAAGCGTACCCGCACCACATCCAACATCCAGAACGCTCCAGTGCGGTTCTGGCAACAGCAATTTCAAAAACTGTTTGGTGTAGCTGCCTTCAGAAACATGCTTCGCAAACGAAGGCGCCCGCTTGTCCCAATGCGCCCGATCATTACGGTGGAGGCTGCGTTTGCGGTCTTCCTCCCAAAGTGCGTCCCAATTGATTTGTCTTGCGCGAAGTTCTTCGGTCATCTCACTTTTCCATTACGCATTGGCACTAAGAGCCGCGAGCACCTGTTCGGCGCTGGTTTGGGGCACAAGAAACCGGATCGCCGATCCCCGTCCCCAGCGGTTGGCAACTTCGTCTGCAAACTGGTCGCGGACGACGAGGATTGTCGCTTTCCGTGGAAGTTGCCTAAGCGTGTTTAGTTGAGGCGCCCAACCGCCGTCTTCCATCTCCCAGCGGCCGATCTCGTCGACGATCACGACATCCGCATTCAACAACTTCTCACGGCATAAAGCTTCCTGGCCTACTCTCAACCCATTCTGAAAGAATGAAAACGGACCAAACATCACATTCGAGGCTTCGCCGATGCGAGCCAGCGGAGCGACCTGGCCCGTTTCAACATCCACTATGTCGAAGCCCGAGCGTGTTCCGTCCTTCCAGAGTCCCCGGGAAAGAATGCCGGCCACACTATACCCCCGATTCTGCAACTCGCGGACGACAGCGCCTGCGAGTGTTGTCTTGCCCTTTCCCTTGCTCCCCGTGATCAATACGGTGACCGGCTGCAGTCGCGGAGGAATTACCGATTGCAGCGACTCCGCGAGAACCACCAACTCGGTAAGTGTTCGAAGCGGCCGGCGCCAGCCCTGCTTGCGTTGTGATAGCGCCGCCATGAAGTTTGGGAGCACGCCAAATGCGGACTGAAGAGCAGTAGAGAGATTCGAAAGCCGCTTTCGGCTGAGGAAGCCGAGAACTCGCGGGCTTCGTAATTCAATGCTCACGGCGGTGAATCCCACAATCACAAGCACGGCGCGGAGACCCATTCTCCCCCCGATTGCTAGACCGCCGGACCATGTGCCGCCGCGCTGTAAGCCTCCCAACATTAGTCCCGACAGCAACATGACGGCCGCAATCTCAATCCATAGCTTCCGGCGGCCCAACCTTCGTAGAGCACCGGGATAGCGAACGGTTTCGATCACAACAAAGGATCCAACGTATATAGCGACAAATGCCAACGGAGCCCAGTTGGTGATCCAGAAACCAGTGAGAAGCAGCGCAATGGTCGCTCCGAGCATAACCAGTGAATACCGCTGGGACGCACTGGTGCTGAACATCCCGGAAACCGCGCCAATCGGGCGATCAGGCATGGGTTGCAGTCGCTCGGTCGAAGCCAATCTGCCGATTTTCCAGGCCGCAATGGCAGCGACAATTCCTACCAGGGACTGGAAGGCAAAGAGCACCATCAGAAGGTCGTAGGCGCCGAACTTCGAGATACCGAGAGACTTGGCCGCGTACTGGTATGCCTCGATATAAAGGCGGCCAATATTGCTGCCGTAGACCAGAAAAAACGAAAGGATCTTCTGCCCCAATGGCCATGACCCCGCTAGGGCGCCTCCCACGGAATAGCCGAGCAGATTGTTTCCGAGAAATCGGACGGCGACGAACAGAAGCAGGCCCTCCATGAAGATGCCAACCATGGGGCCAAAGATGATTGCGCTTGGCGAGATCGACTTCATCAGGGCACAAACAAGCGCCGCGCGCCAAAGCAACCTACGATCAATCCAGAGCTGTTGGCCGGCCACCAGGATCATCACGCCAATGGCAGTGAGCACCGTCCCAGCAAATGGGACACGCAGGTTATGGAGGAAACTTCCAACCACGATTTCAAAGGATGCCCATAGACTTCCGAGCACCGCAGCCCTGCTCCACATTAGACGAAGGCCGGAATCGCCACCAAGGGAAGAGGTCTTGTAAGTATTGGGTGCGACAACCGACGGAGCCATTACGCCCTCCCGCAAGGTATGCACCAAAAAGAAGAATCATTATGCTTGAACACACTACTTCCTCCAACCTGGTATGGCGCATTCTTTCCCGGCGGAGTTTAGTTCTGGGATCTAAACGTGGAGAAGCGCACTTTCCGTGTCTGTCCATTTAGCGAAGTGAAAGGCCGAAGCGGACGAAGGATCACACTCCCATGCAAGCTAAGGAAGCTCGCATGGCTACACGAGTGAGTTGTTGCGAAAACAGCTTTAGCGTGCCTGTTCGTACGCGTGTTTCTGCTGAACAGCTTCGATGGCGGCTTGGGCGCGCTGTTCGAAGTGAGCGGCTTTGGCTTCGAGAGCGGGCGACGGATGGGCGAGGTCGCCGCGCATGATGAACAGGCCGTCCTGCTCCAGTCGCTTGCCGACTTCGAAGAGCTTCGCCGTGGTCGTTCCCAGGTAGAGAGAATCGCAGGGATCGGCGACCAGCACTGGTCCGGGCGAGAGGCGTGTACCGACCCAGAAGATCTTGTCGAGAACGGCTTGAGAGATTTGTTCTTCGGTGGCGTGCTCGAAGGACCAGGTTCCCTGCTTGAAGTTGAGAAAACGGCTGGAAAGCGGGATGGGCTGGCGCTTGCCGCTGCGGAGAAATTCGAGTTGCTTGCGGTCGGTCTCCTTGCGCAGGGCGTTGACGACGACATTGCGCGCGTCCTTCTCGTCGAGCGAGGGCAGCTTGTCGACGACGGTCAGCGAGAGGTGCACGGCGATGTCGGCGTGCAGGCCACTACCATCGGCGAGGTGCACAACGCCATGCAGGACGTGGAAATCCCCACCTGAAGTGGATTTGTGAAAAGGCCATTCGAAGTCGAACTGTAACGGAATTCCGCTGAGCGTGATGTAAGCAAGTGTCTGATTCGCCATGCAATCCAATGGAGCGTCGCAGGCGAATGGCCCGCAACATACTCCTGCCTCAAGTATCGTTTCGATTCCCCAGGTCGCCCGGCCAGATTTACCCGGCGAGTCCCCACGAGGCGCGTCCGGTGAGCGGAGCTGCTAGAGCAGATGCCGCGGCGCGCGAAGTGTATTCATGATAAATCGGGCGTTGAGATACGTCCAAAGTGAGAGAAAGAAAATTGCGCTTCGGCAGGCTTGACTTCAGCGTAGGAGACGATCAGCGGCTCTTCGGTGAATTGCTTTTCGTCGCCTACCGCAGGCAGTTCGAACGAACGCACCTGGGCGACGGAACCCTGCTCAACGCTGGCAATGATGTAGGAACAATCCAGCCAATGCGCTTCTTCAAGATCGGTTCGGGAGACATACGAGGGGCGGTCAGGATGGGAGTGATAGAAGCCCACGATCTCCAGCCCACGCTCGCGGGCCTTGCGCTGCAAGGTGACGAGTTCTGCCGGATCAATGGCATAACGCGTGGTGGGCGTGTCGTGTACATTCCGGCAGCGAATGACGTCGGCCACGGTGCGACCCTTGTCGCCGCGATGTCCGAGCAATGCGCCGCAGCACTCCTCCGGATAAGCAGAGGATGCGTGCTCGGTGACGGCGCGGAAATGGACCTCAGGCAGAACAATCATGGCAAATCCACCAACAGGAACGATTGTGCGCGTGTGGCGGGTGAAACCGCAAGCGGCGAGCGGCGGCGTACCACGGACGGGTGATTCGAAGTGGCTCACGGCCGGGGCATGTACCGTCCAACAGAAATGCCGGTTGCTGCATCCCATGCCAATATGCGACATTGAATAGCTGGGAATGATCCAAAAGATGTCACTATAAGGACGGCCCGCACGGCGGGATACAGGTTTAAGGCAATGGCTAAGAAAGTAAAGCAGGTTTCCTACGAAGAAGCGCTGGCATGGCTGCGCAAAAACGAGTTCGACGTGATTGACGCTCCGGGCACGCAGACGAGCCGCGTGTTTCTGAAGAAGTACGGCTGCTCGGCAGCGATTGAGAAAGCATCGGACGGAACGGCGAAGATCTTCGCGTTTCCGGGAGTGCTTATCGCGGGCGAAATCGCCAAGATGGTCGACAAAGGCTTCCAGAAGTTTTTAAAGACGAGCAAGGTTGAACGCGCGGTGATGGAAATAGACCTGACCAACCTGCATAACTTCAGCGAAGAACTGAAGGAAGCCACCGGCGCTACGAGCCTGTATAACGAATCACTGGGCTCGACGGGCGAATTCTACCAGTACGACCGCGTGAAAGATCGCGATCTGGAAGAATCGGCGAGGCCGGTGCGTCCGTGGGAAGAAGAGTCGGCAAAAAAACGCGCATAAACAGCGCGGCATTGGAGCACAAGGGTACGCAAGGCGGGCGGGCTCAAGGCTCGCCTTTTGCTTTTGCGGGAGAAACGACCAGCAAGCCGACATCGAGCGGAAACGGATTTCCGCTTGATAAAATGAAGAGTAAGGATGGCTGCGGTAATCTTCCGCACGAAATAACAATGCAGTTCACGGAACAATACGACGTAGTGGTGGTGGGCGCCGGACACGCAGGGTGCGAGGCCGCGATGGCGTCTGCGCGCATGGGCCTGAAGACCGCGCTGTTCACGCTCAACGTGGACCTGATTGCGCAGATGTCGTGCAACCCGGCGGTGGGCGGAATCGCCAAGGGCCACCTGGTGCGCGAAGTGGACGCGCTGGGCGGCATCATGGGCGAAGTCACCGATGCGGTCGGCATCCAGTTCCGCTTGCTGAATACTTCGCGCGGACCGGCCGTGTGGTCTCCACGAGCGCAGTGCGACAAGCAACAGTACCGGCTGAAGATGCGCGAGGTGCTGGAGAGCCAGAAGAACCTGCAGATCAAGCAGGCGGAGGTGGCGAACCTGATCGTGGAGGAGCAGGTGTGCCACGGCGTCAAATTGCGCGACGGACGCACGGTGAGCGCGCAGGCCGTGATCATCACAACGGGGACGTTCCTCAACGGATTGATTCATTGCGGCGAGCAACAGTATCCGGCGGGACGCAGTGGCGAGCCTCCGGCGGTGTTGCTGGGCGAATCGCTGAAGGCGCTGGGGCTGCGTGGGTGCCGTCTGAAGACGGGCACTCCGCCACGGCTCGACGGACGCACCATCGACTGGTCGAAGTTCACGATGCAGCCGGGAGACGCCGATCCCACGCCGTTCAGCTTCCGCACAAAAAAGATCACGCAGCGGCAGGTGCCGTGCTACATCGCCTTCACCACGGAGGAGACGCATCGCGTCATCCGCGAGAACGTGCATCGCTCGCCGATGT